>ERZ773005.1185-NODE-1185-length-14504-cov-7.643159_pt1 | contig 14504 bp, 22 predicted proteins | sample MGYA00580666_ERZ773005 | MGnify/ENA primary metagenome ERZ773005 (study PRJEB29015, sample SAMEA2737999) | human oral metagenome | biome: human oral; feature: human-associated habitat; material: dental | place: China | collected 2061 ...
TCCCTCACTTCAAACTCCAGCCACCATCGATTTTGAGAATTTCGCCCTGCATGGGCTGAGCTTTTCCTGAGGCGAGAAATAGAGTCAACTCAGCTACTTCCTTTGGTTCTATCCAACGCTTAATAGGGGTTTCATTTGCCACCCAATCTGCTAAGCCACCTGGTTCAAAATCTGCCGCAGTCATCTTGGTTTTGACTGCTCCTGGTGCAATTCCAAAAATCTGAATTCCTGCTTCAGCATAATCAAGTGCTAATTGCTTGGTAAATCCTGCTAAAGCATGCTTAGAAGAGGTATAAGCATGCCCGCCACCACCAGCTAAACTCGATGCGATAGAGCACATATTGATAATGATGCCTGAGTTTTTCTTCAACATCTGTGTCAGATAATAACGAGTTAATTCTACCGGTGTCACATAGTTAATCTCGAAAATTTCTTGGATTTCTTGAGCAGTCTGCTCCAGTAAAGGTTTATAATCATCTAGTACTCCAGCTGTATTGCAGAGGACATCTACCTGCGGGCACCAATTAAAAACTGACTGAAGCGCCAGCGTTAAATCTTGTTGAAGAAAATGAAAATCTCCTGTCAGATTTGGTTCTTTAGACTGGTCTACACCATAGACGCGCCAGCCATTTTCCAAAAAGAGCTGTGCCTGTGCTCGTCCAATCCCTGAACTGACTCCCGTCACCAATACTGTCTTAGTCATGAACTTCCACCCAGTCATCTGCTAAGACATCACAAGGAGTCGGGCTCCACATGGAAAAGCCTTCTCCTTCGCCTGACACGTTGATAAGAAAGTACGGAGTCACATCAAGTGTCACTCCATTTTGTTCAATGCTGTCAAAAAGCTGGATGTAGTTCTCTGCCCCACCCCAACCAGTACGAACGTATTTCTTCTTAGCTTTCAGACCTGGTAAAATTTCTTCAAATGTCATTGTTTTCTCCTTTATCGTTTATAAACGTTGATTTAACAAGGTTTCTTGAACTATGTAATGAGTTGTTTTATGAATTTGTTCCCCTTTTTGTGGACTTATAAATTATTTATAGCCTTTTCGTAATATGAAACTGCTTCTTTTTCTTTGTCCTTTGATAGGTGACTATAAATATCCATAGTCGTAGCTAGGGTAGCATGACCTAAGCGATACTGTAATTCTTTGTAACTGATCCCAGCATTTAGCAACAAACTAGCGTGAGTATGGCGAAAAGCGTGAAAGGTAAACCGTGGACAGTTAATTTCTTTCAAACGTCTATCTAAACTCTCTTGCCTGGTAGCCATATTTTGATATTCCTTTGTTGGAGTTGCAAAGACTACGGTCGGAGCTTGTGAATCAACTTCTAGGAATAATTGCTTTTGTCTATTCTTATAAAGGCGTAACATGTTGACCGTTTTCTTGTCTATGCTGATTACTCTAACTCCTGCTTTACTCTTTGGTGTACCTATGAGCTTTAACAGTCTATTATAGTTCTTTGTAATACTAATAGTCTTTTCCTTTAGGTCAATATCTGACCATTCTAGCGCTACCACTTCACCAAAACGGCAACCCGTGGCAAGTAAGACACTATATAACACATAGTCGAGATAATAGCCATATTTTTGATTAGAAAGACTTTCCATATAATCCATTAAAGCCTTTATGTTCTCTGGAGCTATGAATTTGATAACCTTATTTTCACGTTTTAGCACTTTAGGTAATATAACATCTCTAGCAGGGTTGAACGGCAACAACTGCAGAGATACACCATACTGTAAAACACGCCTATTTATTGAGTGTACTACACTATAATGAACCAACTCCTTTGATAAGTCATTGATAAAGTCCTGAATATAGTAAACTGTTATCTTATTAGGTTTCATAGTCCCAAAAGCTGGGATAAGATGATTATAGAGCATTCTTTGGGTAGCCCTAAAAGTTTGAGGTTTGACCGTAAGTTGGTAACTGCTTAACCATAAGTCAGCGAGTTCCTGATAGGTTCTGACTTGCATCTCCTTTTTAACCGTTGATCCGTTAAGTTTAAAATCTATCTGGGCTTGTTGAGCTTTTGCTTTAACCTCTTTTCTTGTCCGTCCTGTCACGCTGGTTTTTACTTTCTTACCTGTTATCTGGTCAACACCTAGATAAACACTAGAACGATACACTGTTGTACCGTTTTTCTTTTTGAGTTCTGTTATTTTCATGATGATAACCCTTTCCATCAGCAGGCAAGCCGTAAAAGTTTTAGATTGGGTTTACATCATAAGAATGCGTCTATTCTTATTTGGTTTGTATAAGAAACAGACGCTTAAATGCGTTTTATGGGGTTATATGCTTTAATTATCCTTCTGTGTTTTTTGCTGGCTTGAATAATCTTTATGCATAACTGGATTATCGGCTAGAGATATTATAATTTGACTAACGGCTGCTTTATCTTTATCTTCTAAGGTTAGAAAATCAACAATGGGTATTTTTAATTCATCAGAAAGGGACATTAAACCAGCTAGAAAACGCCCTATTATATTATCTGAATAGTCTTTTAGGCTTTCCAATATTTCAGCCCGTCGTTCTTCATCCCATTTTTCTGCTTCTTTTCTGTTCAGTGCTCGCTCCCCATAGTAGTCTGTGGCGTGTCTAAGAGCTTCTATAACTTTATCCTGCACTTCCGTCCCTCGTGTTAGTGCTAAAAGACCATACCCACCAAAATCAGCAGGTTTTTTCATATTCTCTTCGTATTTTTCTATCATTGATGATAAATAATCATCTTTATAGCCCAACAGATACCCAACACTTACCCCGAAATAATCGGCGAGTTGTTGGGCTTTATCTTGTTTTATTTGTCTTTCTCCGTTTTCCCAACGTAGAATGGTAATTTTTGATACGCCAATCTTACCAGCTAAATCTTCTTGAGTTAGTTTTTTTTCTTTGCGTAATTCTTTCAACCTATTCATAAATTTCACGACCTTTCAAGGTTGATTATAACCGAAAATAAAAAAAGTATCAAGAAATGATACAAAATATTTCAAAAAACGCTTGACAGGTATCTGAAATGGATATATAATAATTTTAAAAGTTATCCGAAACGGATACTCCTACCCCTTCCTACCTTTCACACCTTTCAATCTAGGGGAGGGGGATTTTTCAAAGAAAGGAGAACGCTATGAGCAAACTCAAAGGCTACCGGGTCATGTTAGGGTTAACCCAGCAACAAATGGCAGACAAGTTAAATATTTCTTTACAGTCTTACAACAACAAAGAGACAAAGAAAACGCCCTTTAATGACAAAGAGCGCTTAGCTATTAAGTCAATGGTTGCTGAAATCAAACCAGATATAACTATAGACGAATTATTTTACAACTAGCATAGAAAGGAGAAACAACATGAACTTAGTTTATATGGACGGCAAGAGAGAGCCGTATACATTAAGTAGTATCGTGGCAGAATGTACTGGCTTACAGCATCACACGATTACAAAGACAATCCGCAAACATTACCAGCGTTTTGAGCGTTTGGGAAAGCGGACAGCACTCAAAAGATTATCTTTTGAATGAGCAACAGGCTACATTGTTAGTTACATTCTTGAAGAATACCGAGCAAGTCGCAAACTTCAAAGAAAACCTAGTCAAAGCATTCTTTGAAATGCGGGACGAGCTAGCACAGATTAAACTGCAACGTACTTTAGAGCAACCCAAAAGAAAAAGCCTACATGAGGCTATAGAACATTGGGAGAATGCCCCTAAGCACGCTCACAGTACAGTAAATAATCTTTTACTAAAGGGTGTTAGTGGTATGAATAAGCGTCAACTTATGGTAGCACGTAATGGACATAACGGTATTGATAGCTTAACTAGTGATAAACTTATCAGATACCAATCATTAGAAGATATGGCTATCGCTATGATTAACCTAGATATGACCTACCAGGAAATAAAAACCATAGTCTTTAGAAAACAGACACAAGGAGGATAAAAATGTATCTACCAGAAGAACGTGAGACGGTTATCCGTTACGATGAACTAGATAATTGTTGGTATTTTGAAAGTAATGTGCGGCGACACGTTACGAAGATTTTGAAAATGGAACACGCTTTTGAAAGCATCAAAAAAGAATTTGAGAATAATTTTTGCATCTCTGTACGAGCTAAATTATCAAATCTTGATGATTTTTCTGTCAATCCATTTGTCAGAAAAAAAGCAAAAATGACAGAAGAACAAAAACGAAGGAACACAGAGCGTTTAAAATCGATTTTAAGCTAATTTTCGCCCAAGTAAAATGGGCAAAAACGAAACTGAAATATATCGCAGGTATAATTATATCCCCAAACAAAAATAAATTGTTAAAACAAACAAGAAACAGCATTACAGAGAAACAACAAAAAAGCCTTAGCAGTCGGCAAACTTACAAGGCTTTTCACACAATCAACTAAAATAATACAGCAGGCAAGCCGTAAGGGTTTTAGTTATTTTATATCTAGATTATACCATAATCTAGCAGATATTGCCATATATAAAAATAAATAGAAAATCTAAAGTAAGGATTCCTTAACTTAGGATAGAAAGAGGATTAAGCATGAAAAAAGAAAACATCTCTACATTAGCCAAATTTAATGTTGATAATCAAGAATATAAACCTATTAAAAATGCAATATCAGAAGAATTGCAAGACGTAATTAGTAAAGTTTATCAACTGGATCCCGATACGGGAAGAATACTGCACTTCTTAACTGATATTATGATGAAATATTTTCATGAAGACGTGAAACGGGTGTTACAGAGCGAACTTTCTCCCATTGAGCATGCTTTGAATGGAATCAGGTCAAATATTGAAAAAACCCGTTTAGCTTTATTCAAAGACGGATACAATGACAACAGAACCGCAGATAATCCTATGTGGTACTTACAACTGGCACTATTTAATTTTGAACATATTGAAAAATTAACAAAGACAGAGAAATTACGGCATGAATGAGTTAGATTTAACACCAGAACAAACGATTATACTGATTTTCTTCTTGAGTTGGTTGCTTTGGAAGTTATGGCACTTTGAAAGTTCTTTTAAGCTTGATTTTGAGATAAAAACAAAGCGAGAGGAAAAAGATATAGATAAGTTAAACCCTCACTATGGAACTTATATACAACTTGCAGGGAAAAGATATAACTAGAATACAGCAAAAACTTAAAATCGTTTAATATTGAACGCTTTAGAAACATCAGCATTTTACCAAATCTCTCAACGTTGAAACATTTAATTAAGTTTAGAAATTTCCCGACGTTGGGAAATGTGGACAACGTTGTCCACATTTTAGCGATATATTGGCACATACCAACATCTAGGAATGAACATAAATACAGGGTTGACTTGGAAGGTCGAAACGTTACGACATTTAAAGCTACTTGCTCTCTTTCGAATTACTCAATGTTGAGAGATTTGGTAGCTATTGGTCTTAAAGAAAATCCCCAAAACGACCACATGGTCGCATTTGGGAAGCTAATCGAATGATGAAAGTTGCTAAAGAAATTTCAAATTATGAAACGTTTAATAATTTGGGTCTATCAGCCCTCTATCTCATAGCCACTCTATCGAACAAAGTAAAGCGAGAATACCTTAAAAAACAAGACAAATATTTGAAAGGCGGTTAATATGGCATTATTTAGCTTAGATACAGAAACACAATTAAAGGCGGAAGCTTTAACCTTGCTTTCTAACTTTCTGCAGTCTTACACGCAACCAAAGCCAAGACAGCTCGGACTAATGACAGCCCAACAGGTCAAGGAAGAATTAGGAATAAAATCCAAAACCTTGGCACGTTGGGAAAAAGCAGGTTTAAAACGATACCGCCCGCCACTAGAAGATACTAGAAAAGTTTTCTATAAAACTAGTGATGTTCTGATATTTTTGGGGGTTGATAACCATGAAAAAAATAATGCACACTTAAAGCATTTGAGAAAGCAAAGAAAGGATTAGATATGTATGAAATTATTGAGTTAACTTTACATACTAATAAGCTAGGATTATTTGGATTTTTGAAGCATAATCCTACCAAAGTTTTAAAGAATGGAGATTTTTACAAATTTTTATACTTTGCCCCCTTAGGTCGTGAGTTGATAGCTTTTTCTTATACGGACATCATAGTAAAGACGATAACAGGCGATCCGTCCAAAAGTGACACCCAAAAAGGTTGGATATTGGTAAGGGATAAGAAAATAGCACTGGCTAGTGCTGATCTTTGGGAAATTTTGCAAGATTTGGAATCTACCAGACTGGCAGAGAATCGACAAGGAACATGGATAGAATTAAAAGGAGAAATATTGGATATTGTTTCACAGGGTATCTATACAAGGCGTGAAGTTGCCTATTTTATTCGTTTATTATTTTTACATGGCTATGATTTTGATACCGTCTTAGAGTTATTTACAAATCTTATAAAACGCGCTGACTTAGCAGGCTTTTTTCTTGATACTATTACAAGCATTTATAAGGGGGAGAAAATTGGATAAAAACGAAATTTTAAAAGAAATTTACGGAAATGAAGAGAAAACACAGCTACTAGATAAGACAGTAGAAATACCAGCACCGCAGACTATGAAAGAACTTTATAATACCTTACATGAAGCGGGGAAAAAATGGCGGGAAGCTAACACCGTGACCGAATTTTACACTAATGGAGAGAAAAAAGGACAGGTAAAAAGTAAAAAAACAGCATTACCTAGACCGCTTGATGTGGCTAATATTCTTAAAAAAACTTGTTATTTTGTTTTTATCGGAAGAGGTATTACAACAGATCAGAACTTACTTTACTTGTATAATTTGGATGAGGGTATCTATATAGCTAGTGTTGATATTTTTAACAAGTTATGTATAGAATTTGACAGTCGTCTGAGGAGTAAGCACTTTAGAGAAATTCAGATTGTTTTGCGCACGATGACAAAACTAAAAGAACCGTTATCAGATAGAAACCTGATACCTGTGAAAAATGGTATCTTTGATTTGAAAAGAAAGGCTCTGCTACCGTTTTCTCCCAGTTATATCATAAAAAGTAAAATCAATACAGCATACCATGACAAACCTATGAAGCCAATTCTAGACAAGTGGTTTGATTTTGATGAGTGGTTAAAATCTATTGCTTGTAATGATGAGGATATTGTTACTCTATTATGGCAGATTATGAATGAAGCTATTAACCCTAACTACACAAGAGGAAAGATGGCGATTTTGTACGGTGAAGGAAACAACGGAAAAGGGACGTTTCAATCTCTTTTAATAAATTTAATAGGCGCTAAGAATATCAGCAACCTTAAACCCAATCAATTTGAAGAAAGCTTTCAACTAAGTGCTCTTGAAGGAAAGGTCTGTAATATAGGAGATGATATTTCTAACAAGTATCTTGATGAAGTAAGTGACCTTATGAGTGTAGTCACAGGCGATAGTGTACATGTTAATCCTAAGCACCAACAACCTTATGAAGCAGTGTATAAATGCTTCTGCTTGTTTTCTGGAAACGAATTGCCAAAGGCGAGGGCTAAAAATCAAGGATGGTATAGGCGTTTGTGTATCGTTCCCTTTAATGCAGATTTTAATGGACAAAAAGAGAAACCAGAAATCAAAAACCAATATTTAAAAGATGAACGCCTGCTTGAATGGGTACTTTATCGCATATTGAACCTTGAAAAGTTTGATAAATTCATAGAACCCCAAGCAGTAAAGGAACTATTAAGCGAATACAAAATAAATAATGATTTTTATTTTTCATTTGTCACCACATTCTACATACCTAACGGCTACCACGAATTGCAACATGTCCCACTAGCGATTATTAAAGATTGGCTAAAAGACTTTACAAGCAACGAAGGCATTAACGACCCCAATCTTTACGGGCATGGTCAGAAAGTAACAGCACTATTGAACAAGGAAACAAAGAATAAATACACTGTAAAGAGTTTTAGAGTATCTGAAAAAGACAAAAAGAGAATAGCCCCTCAAAGCTGGCAAGAAAAAAGCCTGATCGGGTCAGTCAAGGGAATATACAAACAATAAATCGTGACCGTGTGACTGTCTTGTTGTCCTACTTGGATAAGTTGGTAACAGGGTAAAAACATTGATTTAAAGACTTTTTCACAGATTATTTTTAGACTTGTGACCGTGTGACTGTGTTTTTTATTATATTACGTAAAAAATATTTTATAAAAAAACATTATATATAAAAAATAAAATTTAAAAGACGGTCACAACATAATAGATTAAAAAAAGTCAGTATTATCAGGGGTTTTCCCCGTGACCGTGTGACTATTGAACATAGTCACAAATTGGATGATTCTACATAATTTAATTAAAGAAAGAGGAAGACTAATGGAAAATGAATTTACACAAATGTTAAAAGAGGGCTTTATCTTATTTATAAAAAATGATAAAATAGATACAGAGTTACCTCCCAAGTTTGGGAAAATAACTTTACATTTTCAAGAAGGGAAATTAACCTATCTTGAAAAAACAGAAACTAAAAAATAATAGTCTACTGAAACAATCAGGGACATCAGAAAGTTCAATACTTTTTGGTGTCCCTTTTATGTTATAGACTAAAGGAGGAACAATGCAAAAAATAGAAATCAAAGGCGTTATTATCCCTAAAAGTTCTATACTAGAGTATAAAAAAGATGGTAGGGAGTATACTTCACTAGAAGATATAAAGATCCCTTTTCCATCTGAACCTCTTGAAGTCCGAATTAACTCAAGCGGTGGGGATGTGTATACAGCTAATGAGATATATGCAAAATTGAGAGGGCATAAGGGAAAAGTAACTGTAAAAATTGTAGGACTGGCCGCTAGTGCAGCAAGCGTGATAGCTATGGCTGGGGACGTAATAGAGATGAATCCTATAGCATTGATGATGATTCATAATGTATCAACCCTAACTTACGGGAACAGTCAGCAACTTAAGCGTCAAATAGAAACTATGGATGTAGCAAACGATGCATTAGCTACCGCCTATCAAGAGCGAACAGGGCTAGCAAAAGAAAAAATCAAAGAAATGATGGAGCGCGAGACATGGTTATCTTGCGATACTGCCATTTCTTTAGGATTTGCAGACAAGAAGATGTTTGTTAAAGATATTGATACCACAATGGTTAAACGAATTGTCGCAAGTTTACCACCTATAGGTGCATATGAATACACAGAAAAGACCATAAAACCTTTATTAGGGTTGGATAAGCTGGCAAGCATAACGAAGAAGAAAACTACAGACAACTTAGGGGACTATCTCCCTACATTTTAAAACAAAGAAAGGTTAAAAAACACATGGCAATTTTAGGAACTAAAAACACATTGACAATTAAAGAAGCACGCAGTATTTATTTTGATTTAAAACAAGAACTAGGTTTAATTAAAGGAACACTATCCTTTAACAACTCTTTTACAGATAAAGAAATTTTGATATATGTTGTTCCGTTATTAACAGGTATGGATCATCAGGAAGCGAGTTCACATCTAAAAAGTAACAACGTTTTAATTGAAAAATTGATAGAAAAAATCCAACAGGTAACTGTTAATCGTTATCTAACGGATAAAGAAAAAGAAGCATTATATCTGGATATTCGCAAAAAGTATAATCAGCTACTTTCTGATAAAGCTAAAGATTTTACTAAAGCATTTAAACCGAATGTATCTGACGCACTAAAACGGATACAACTAACAATAGACACATTAAAAGAAGTTTATGATAATAGTTATCTAAAGATATTAAACTCCGTATTTTTGAAACTGCAGTATATCAATAATGATTTTAAAAATAGAGAACAGAATATTTTCTTTAACGGTCGTTTTACTGAAGTAGCTGATGTATTGGATACACTGCTTCCACTTTTTCCTGAATTGTCAGCACGAGACGAAAGTTATTATAATAAACGTTTTGTATATAATAATTCAAAATACTATGAAGCCTTATCAAGTTACTTAAAAGCGAAAGGGCTGCCAGTAAAATATATTTATATTGATACTGAAGCTGAAAAAGCTGGAGAAACTCCAACAGCTTATCGCGCCAAAATTATTGAACAATGGTTAGAGGATAATCAACGTCAAACTACTCAGCTTGAATATGCCAAAAGCAAAATAAACGAAATTGCCAACGGTTCAAATTTTGAAACACTAGAAGAATATAAAAAGAAATTCAAAGATAGCTTATTAGGGAATGATTAGCTCAAAAAAATAAATCTTTATCTTTCAATACATTTTTAAAAACAGAAATGATATATAATAAAAAAATGTTGCATTGTATATTTTAAAAAATAGACTAATCTATTAGAAAATATAGCGGTTAAGCTGTATTTAAAAAATGCAACACTTTCTAAGATATGTGACATTAAAAGCGAACGATACACCCCCCTATCAAATAAATGTGCGTTTTTATCCAAAAACTGTAAACCGATGGATGCTCAACTAACCAAAAATGTGCGCTATTTTTACATATTAGGGGGGTGGTTTTAGATAAAACACGAACAAATAGGTTTTAAAGGTTGACAAATTCTTTAGAAAATCATAGAATAATAGCGTTAATATTAGGTCTTTCATCTTCTTTTTTTCATCATTTAAGAGGAGGAAAGAAACAAAAAAAGCGCACCTTATGGTTGCGCTAATTTCTTGCCTGCTGAACTCGTGATCGATAGACCTTTTAGGTCTATTTTTATACTCCCTTTTGTGGACTTTGAGAGGTTTCCCAATGGATACTAATGATATATGATATTTTACAAACCTTATAATACCAAGCTTTAGGGAATACAATGGGTTACTAATGACAATGAGAAACGAAAATTTCTTCAAATGTCATTATCTTATACCTCTTTCTTCTTTTCATATAACTAGTATAGCAAAATATGATGTCCTACGCTGTTTTTTCCTTGCCTTTTGCTGCTACTTCTGCTAGACTAGCAAGAGTAAATGAATTTTGAGTAAGTATTTTTGTTTTTCATCTTTACTTTTTCTATTTTTTACACAATCTTTTAGAGAAAGGAAGTAAGATGTATGACACAAGGTACAGTAAAATGGTTCAATGCTGAAAAAGGCTATGGTTTTATTTCACAGGACAATGGACCAGACGTTTTTGCTCACTTTTCAGCGATTCAATCCGACGGATTCAAATCACTGAATGAAGGTGACAAAGTAATGTTTAACATTGAAGAAGGTCAGCGCGGTCTTCAAGCAGTCAATATTACAACATTAGCATAAAACAAGACAAGACTGGAAATCCCAGTCTTTTTATTGTTTTAAAATGACGTTATAATGTCAAGCTCACTTTTTTACCATAAACAGTCAAATTTGCAAAGATAATGAAATGTGTAGGGACATCTACTTAGTGCCTCCGCTTTTTCATTTCACTTTTTACCTATTTTTTCTTTCAGCAAACGGATGAACTCTTCATTGGTTCCATTCGTTATAATAGCATTCATCACTATCTTTCTTTGCAACAATTTAGTGAAAGTATCAGTTGGAAGTTGTTCTACTAATTCTTCCCAACTTCGTTTCGTCAACTGATTCAGGTCCTTTAGGGCACTTGCTTCCAACCGTTTTCTTTCCGCTTCATTTTCAGGATAACCCATACCAAACTCACCATCAAATAATTTATCCAATGTATATTGTACGTTCAATTATCCTTGCCAACCAAAATTCAACCCTAATGGCAGGGAAGCAACATTTCCTCCATTGATTCGTCCAAAGAGGAAAGCATCTTGTGGGGTCTCTATATAGCCACACAAAAGACCTGGTAAACTATTACAGGCAAGCATCATACCTTGACCTGAAGAGCAACCTGTTACAACAAAATCCACTGCTCCACTTTCTATTAAGAGACTAATCATCATCGCTATCTCAACATAAGAATACTGCTCGTTCTCCTCCTCAAAAATACCAAAATTCAGCACTTCGTCAGACGATTGGACTGCTTTTTTTACAGATTCAAATAGCAGCGAATTCATATTTCTTCGAGTGGTTCCTTGGATAACCGCAACTCTCATTTCAACTCCTTTTCCATTTTGACAAAAAGGTAACTATCGCCATTGCTTTCCTGAGGCTGCCGCCCAATCACATTGAAACCACAGCTAAGATAGAGCTTTTGAGCTCTTTGATTAAAATCTGCAACTGAGAGAGTTAGGCTTTTTACTGAGATATTTTCTTCAATAAACTGCAGAATAGTTTGTAAAAACTCTTCCCCTTGACCTTTACCACAATACTCTGGCTTCATCCCTAAACCTAGCTCTTGCTTGTCTTTGCCAACTGGGAAAAGACAGAAAAAACCATACAATTCATCATTTTTGAGAATTTGATAATAGTGATTGCCACGCGCTTCAGGAGATAAAATTTCTTCATAATCCTCAGGATCTGCTTGCATATCATAAAAGCTATAAATTCCTTCATAATGCCAATTATTAGCAATTTCTTCTGCATTACTTTGCCTTAATGGTTCAATCTTCATAGATATCATTTCTCAAAATTCCCAATAAAAACGTCTCTGATCAGCTTTTTCCTCACAACCCAATTTTCGATAAAACTCATGAGCCTTCATTCGTGAAATACCAGAGTTTATTCGAATACCTGTGTAACCAGCTGCCACGCCCTCTTCACGAATAGCCTGCATCAAAGCTTTGCCATATCCCTGACCTTGAAAATCTTTGTCAACTGCTAATGCCAACAGGTTGAGTAAAGGCGGAAAATAGAGGCAATCATAGCTAGCTGCATGGGCATAGCCAATCACTTGTCCAGCTTGGTTTTTGGCTACTAAAATAATCTGTCCTGGCTGCTGCAAAACTCGTGCTAATTGAGCTTTCGTTGCTCCAACATCATAATTGTAACCCAAGATCTCCAGGTTGATTTTTTGGATAGCTGCTGCATCTGACAATTTTGCATGACAAATCATCAAAACACCTCATTTCTGTTTCTATTATATCAAAAAACAGCCTAGCTGGCTGTCTGGATTAAAACTCATCAATTGATTTCCGAATGGTGGTAGCCATAGATAAAATAGATTATCGTTCCGACTAGTAAAGCAAGCCCAAATGCTAGCCAAGTATCAGCACCATATTGGCTCATGAAAGACAGGCAGATAATAATCGATAAGATAGGCGTCAACGGTACCAAAGGAGTTTTAAATTCCCCTGCTTGAGGAAGCCCTTTGTCCTTTCGAAGCTTCAGAATAGCAACTGCTAACAACATCAAATAAGCCAATGTACAGATATTCAAAAAGGAGGCAATACTTGCTAAAGGAAACATCCCCGCACAAACTGCTGCAGCTATTCCCACCAAAATCGTAGCATTTTTCGGAACCCGGCTAGTAGCAGTTAATTTTCTAAAGGACTTTGGCAGCAAACCATCACGCGCAATGCTATAAATCATGCGCGACAGAGCATAAGTCATGGAAATGCAGACAGTAATCAACGTCAAAATAGCCACCACCGACACATAATTAGCCGCCCAGCTAAGCCCCACACTACGAAGGGCGAAAGCGACTGCATCGGCTACATCTAACTGGCTGTAGTGAACAATCCCTGTCAAAACCAATGTCACTAATATATAAAGAACTGTTACAATGGATAGAGACAACACAATCCCTCGTGGAACATTTTTTTGTGGCTCCTTTATCTCGTCCACCGCCATAGATATGGACTCAAAACCCAAAAAGGCAAAGAACATCAGAGAAGCACCAGCCATAATACCAACTTCACCACCATACAGTTTACCAAACCCAAATGGAGCAAAATGAGACCAATTTTCAGGCTTAATAAAGAAGATTCCTGCCAGAATAAAAAGAGCAAGTGCCGAGAACTTCAAGACAACCAAAGCAGAATTAAACCGCAAAGCTGCTCTAGAATTTAACAGCACCACACCAGTTACAAATACCAAAACCAGTATCGGCAGTAAATCTATATAAGTCCCCGCCTGCGGATTAAAGGTTCCATTGAGCATCTTGGGCATACTCAAACCAAATCCATTCAGCAAACCTTTCAAATAGGATGCCCAACCAGATGCCACGCTAGATACAGCTGTCATAAATTCCATAATGGTCAGCCAGCCTACTATCCAAGCTGGAAACTCACCTAAAACAGCATAAAGATAACTATAAGCACCCCCATTTGCAGGAATCCTCGATGCAAATTCTGCATAAAAGAAAGCAGACATGCTCACGCAAAGAGCAGAAATAATAATCGAAACAACTAAAGCAGGACCAGCTAATGTGGCAGCTGCCGTTCCAGTAATCGTAAAAATCCCCGTTCCTACCATAGCGCCAATTCCCAACAAAATCAAATCCAACAATCGTAAATGACGCCGCATGCCAGTCCGATCTCGACTAACATCTTTTTTTCTAAATATACCCATCCCAAACTCCAATTTCCTAGATTGAATTATTCTACCATAAAAGCAACTAAAAAGGAATCCGATAGACTATTTTTTATGAAGGAAATTAAAACAAGAGTAAGATTTAACTTACTCCTGTTTTAATTACTATGTCAATAACATTTTTCATTATGCTTATCACTAATCTCCAACTTACAT
>ERZ773005.1186-NODE-1186-length-14497-cov-6.575890_pt1 | contig 14497 bp, 7 predicted proteins | sample MGYA00580666_ERZ773005 | MGnify/ENA primary metagenome ERZ773005 (study PRJEB29015, sample SAMEA2737999) | human oral metagenome | biome: human oral; feature: human-associated habitat; material: dental | place: China | collected 2061 ...
CGAGAGGACAGCGCAGATGTGTGAAGATGGGTGGCTGAATTTATCAGTGATTCCTGAAATCTGCGTATCATTATATAGTATTTCTCTTGAAATGTCATATTATTTTCTCATGACGTTCCAAGAGGTCAAGCCGAAGCCGCCCCCAACTACATGAAAAGTTCCATCTGATCGCTCGCATCCATATCGGCAAGGCAGCCGTGCGCCTGAAGCGCTTCGATGCATGTCTTCGATACGCCCGTGCGCTTCTTGATGTCTTCGATGGATGTGAAGAGTCCGTCCTTTCGCGCCTCGACGATGCTGCGCGCGGCGGAAGCTCCAACGCCGCTCAAGGAGGCGAGCGGCGGCAGAAGGGACTTCTCGTGGAGCACGAAGCGTTCCGCTTCGGAAGCGTAGATATCGACACGTTCCATAAAAAAGCCTCGAAGATACATCTCCCAAGCGAGCTGCAGGACGATGCTCGTCGCCTTTTCCTTGATGTCGGGCGCTTCCTTCGCCTCCAATGCGTCGAGCTGCTTCTTCACATAGTCCTTGCCACGTGCCACGACATCAGCGTCAAATTCCGCCGCACGAATCGAGAAATAGGCCGCATAGAAGGCGAGCGGATAATGCACCTTGCAGTAAGCGATGCGCCAAGCCATCATGACGTAGGCGGTCGCGTGGGCGCGCGGGAACATGTACTTGATCTTCTGACACGCCTCGATGTACCATTCGGGGATGCCCCCCTCGCGCAGGATCTTCACCGTCTCTTCCTTGATGCCCTTGCCCTTTCTGACCGATTCCATCGTCTGAAAGGAAAGGAGCGGATCGATGCCGCTGTGAATCAAGTACATCATGATGTCATCACGCGCCGATATGGCTTCGCGCAGGGTGCATTGGCCGCTGCGGATAAGATCTTGGGCATTGCCGAGCCAGACGTCCGTGCCGTGCGAGAAGCCCGAGATGCGTACGAGGTCGCTGAAGCACGACGGATGCGTATCGTCGATCATCTGGCGCGTGAATCCCGTGCGGAACTCGGGGATGCCGAACGTGCCCGAATTCGCTCCAAGCTCCTTGGGATCAAGCCCCAGCGCCTTCGTCGAAGAAAAGATGCTCAGGGTCGCCGGATCGTCGAACGGTATCGTCTTGGGATCGCGGTGCGTGAGGTCTTCGAGCATCTTGATGACCGTCGGGTCATCGTGTCCGAGGATGTCGAGCTTGACGAGACGGCTGCTGATCGAGTGATAGTCGAAATGCGTCGTGATCGTCGTCGTGTTCTTGTCGTCGGCGGGACGCTGGATCGGCGTGAAAAAGTGCACGTCCATGTTGCGCGGCACGACCATGATGCCCGCAGGATGCTGTCCCGTCGTGCGCTTGACGCCCATGCAGCCGGCGGCGAGACTCGCGATGTAGGCATTGTGCTTCTTGACGCCCTTCTCCTCAAAGAACTTCTTCACATAGCCGAACGCCGTCTTGTCGGCGACCGTGGCGATCGTGCCCGCACGGTAGACGTTATCCTTGCCGAAAAGCTCTTCCGTATACTTGTGTGCCACGGGCTGATATTCGCCCGAAAAATTCAAATCAATATCAGGAACCTTGTCACCGTCAAATCCGAGAAAGACCGCGAACGGGATGTCATGTCCGTCTTTCAGAAGCTCCGTGCCGCAGACGGGGCATTTTCGGCTCGGCAGATCGTAGCCGCAGCCGACGGAACCGTCCTCGACAAACTCGCTGAATTTGCAGTGCGGGCAGCGCCAATGCGGCGGCAGAGGGTTGACCTCCGTGATGTCGGTCATCGTCGCCACGAAGGAAGAGCCGACCGAGCCGCGCGAGCCGACGAGGTAGCCGTCATCGTTCGACTTCTTGACGAGACGCTGGGCAATGAGGTAGAGCACCGAGAAACCATGCCCAATGATCGGCGTAAGCTCCTGCTTCAAGCGGGCTTCGACGACCTCGGGCAGGTTCTCGCCGTAGAGGGAACGTGCCTTGCGATACGACATATCGCGGATTTCCTCCGCAGCGCCCGGAATCATCGGCGAATAAAGTTCGTCGGGAATGGGCTTGAACTTCTCGATCATGTCGCTGACCTTGCGCGGATTCGTCACGACCGCCTCGTATGCGGCCTCTTCCCCCAGATAATCGAACTCGGCGAGCATCTCCTCCGTCGTGCGCAAAAAAAGCGGCGGCTGCAGTTCCGCATCCTCGAAGCCCTTGCCCTTCATGAGAATCGCACGATAGATGGCGTCCTCGGGATTGAGAAAATGGACGTCGCACGTCGCGATGAGCATTTTCCCGAGTTTCTTCGCCAGCTCCGCCACCTTGAGATTGATGCGCCGCAAGTCCTCGTCATCCTTGATGTGCGGGAATTTGTCGCTTCGCACGAGGAACTCATTGTTGCCGATGGGCTGGATCTCAAGGTAGTCGTAAAAACTCGCGATTTCCAGAAGCTCCTCTTCGGGCTTCTGCGCGACGATGGCGCGGATCAGCTCGCCCGCTTCGCAGGCAGAGCCGATGATAATGTCCTCGCGGTATTCCTCAATGATGTGCTTGGGAAGGCGCGGCTGACGATGCAGATATTTCAGATGCGACAGCGACACCATCTGATAGAGATTGCGCAGACCGTTCAAGTTCTTTGCCAGAAAAATGATATGATTCGCGTGTTTCTGCTCAAAATCCTCCTGGACAAGATAGCCTTCCATGCCGTATATGACCTTGATGTCGAGCTTGGACGCCGCCTTGGCTGCATCGGGGAACGCCTGTACGATGCCGTGGTCGGTGATGGCGATGGCAGACCAACCCCAGGAAGCCGCCGTCTCGATCAGCGTTTCCGCTGAGACCACGGCGTCCATGTTGCTCATGCGCGTATGCGCATGAAGCTCGACGCGCTTGACCTCGGACTTGTCCTCGCGCTTCGGCTTTTCCACCTTCTGCATCGAATCGACGAAGAGCATGAACTCGTTCTGGAACGTGTCAAAGCGAATCGCGCCCTTGACTCGTACGAGCATACCCTCTTTCACGCAAGCCAGCGCCTTGTCGTATGCTTCCTGCTCCTTTTCCTTGAAGAACTTCTTGCAGCTGATACCGTTCGTCGCGTCGGCGAGATCGAAGAGCAGCAGCTTCGTGTTCGTCTTGAACTCCCGTGAGCTGACGCGCCCGATCGTACCTGTCAGGATGACGTTCTTCATCTCGCCGTCAGTGTCGTCGATGGAAATCGCTTCGCCCGTAAACCTCTTGCCAAAAATCAAGTCTGCGCCATGCCCCGCCGTCCGCGTCATGGACGCTGACCGATGCGCAGAAGCCGCAGCCGCTTTTTTCGGCTGCGCCGCAGAAGGCGCCGCGGCAGACGCTTCTTTCTTCTGCCGCAAGTTTTCCTCATAGACGCGATCCATCACGAGGTCGCCATCCTCTTCCAATATGTCGTATTCCTCGTCAAGCGCCTTGTACGAAACGGCGCAGCGAATCGTGAGCATCTTCTCGATGGCCTTCTGCAGGAGATTCGGCACATCGTGCGCGCGCAGAATCTCGCCCGAAAGCTCGCCTTTGACCTCAAGGAGCAGACTGCTCCCGTCGAAGACGCGCTTTGCATTCTTGAGCAGATGGAGCACCGTCGGATTGCCGTTGGCGGAAACGAGGCAAAGCTCCTTCCATGCGCGTTCAATGGAAGCCTCAATATCGAGGACGTCCTGATAAAACACAAGATTCTCGATCTGCACCCGCTTCTTGATGTACGCGCCCACATAGTCGAGGAGGCTCGTGCGGATGAATTCCTGCGTCTGCAGCAGAATCTCCCAGGAATTCCCTTTCAGGGAAATCTCCACATGCTTGACGACGGCGGCAAAGAGAATCTTCTGCTCCGCTTGCGTAAGCTCGATGCCCTGCGTGAGTTCGCGCAGGATATTTCTTTTTTCCGGAACAATACATAGCTTCTTCTGCATCATACGCCTCGCTCAATCTTCCTTGTCGCCGTAAAGCTCCCAATACTTCTGCCGGTTCTTCAGAACGCTCATCACATAGACGCGCGTTTCCTCATAAGGTATGGCGGAAACCTCGCGAAAATCCATGCCCCAATGATTTTCTTCCATCCAATCGTGCACATTGCCGCGTCCGGCATTGTACGCCGCCAGAGCCAGCACGTCGTTGCCCTCGAACTCCTTTTCCAGCGAAGCGATGTACCATGTGCCGTACTCGATATTCTTCTGCGGTTCATGCAGTTCGCCCGGATTGTACTCCTTGTCGTCGATTTGCTCGGAAATCCACAGCGCCGTTTCCGGCATCAGCTGCATCAGGCCGACGGCGCCGCGATGCGATTTCGCCCCGCTTTGAAATTTGCTCTCCGACAAGATCATGCCCGCCACGAGAGAACTGTCCACCTCGTACTTTGCAGCGTAATGCTCGACAACCGAGCGATATGGATAGGGGTAGATGTACTGACGCTGCATGGATTCCGACTGCATGGCGAAAAAAAAGGAAAACGCCATGCACAGGATGACAACGCCAAGGAAAAAGGCCGCAAAACGACGATTCGTCTCCTGCCGTCTCTGCTTGACGCGCCTGTGAAAATCATTGCCCTCCGCCATGCAAGCTCCCTCTTCCCTCTGTACGGCGCATCTCAAAGCGCTGACAGCCATTCCCATGCCGCCGCTGTCTGCACAGCCGTCTCTTGCAGCGTGCCATCGTTCTCGATGATGCAGTCGGCACGCTGCCTCTTCTCCTCCAGAGGAAACTGCGAGCGAATCCTTGCCGCCGCTTCCTCCTCGGTATAGCCGTTGCGCTTCATCAGACGCGCCAGCTGCGTCTCCTTCGACACAGAGACGAGCCAGATGGAATCTGCCATGCGATTCCAGCCCGCCTCAAAGAGCAGCGGCACATCGAGGAAGATGATTTTCACGCCCTTTTTCTCAAGAGCGGCAATCTTCTTCCTCACGCTTGCGGCAATCAGCGGATGCGCCGTCCCATCGATCCAACGGCGTTCCTCGGGATCGGAAAACACTCGCGCCGCAATCTTTTCACGGCAAAGACTGCCGTCCTCGGCCAAGATCTCTTCGCCGAAATGCTCGCGATAGGCATCCCAAAGAGGTTTGTGCGGCTTCGCCAGATCGTGCGCGATCTTATCGGTATCAATGACGTGTGCGCCAAGCTTCATGAGCTGGCGGCTGACCGTGCTCTTGCCGCTCGCGATGACGCCGGTCAAGCCGATCAATCTCAGCTTGCCGTCGCGCAGCGGCTGACAATGCGGACAAAAGCGCGTGCCGCGCCCGCCCACACGAATCTTCTCGATCTCTGTGCCGCAGACGAGGCACGGCTCTCCTTCCCGATGATAGACGCGCAGCTTTTGCTGATGGAAGCCAGACTTGCCCTCGCCGTCCACATAGTCGCGAAACGTCGTGCCGCCGTCTTCGATGCCTTCGGCGATGACCTTCGTGATCGCCTGCCAAAGCCGAAACGCCTCGTCGTGATTCAGCGTATGCGCTCTTCGCAGAGGATGGACGCCTGCAAAGAACAAGGCTTCATCGACATAGATATTGCCAAGTCCCGCCACCTTGCCCTGATCGAGCAAAAAGCTCTTGATGCGCTGACCGCTCTTTTGCATGGCGTCATATAAATACGATGCATCAAATTCCTCGGTCAAAGGCTCCGGGCCCATGCAGGAAAATGCAGGAAACGCCTGCCGTTCCTGCGGCTGCAGCAGATGGATCTCGCCGAATGTCCGAACGTCTTCAAAAAAGAGACAGCTTCCATCATCCAGATGAAAGATGGCACGCACATGTCTGCCGGGCGACGTGTCGGCGTCGCGCCGATAAAAGCGTCCCGTCATGCGCAGATGGAGCAGCAAGGTTTCCCCGCTCTCCAGAAGCAGCATCAGATACTTGCCGCGCCGCTCCAAGCGAAGGATGCACTGCCCGCGCACACGCGAGCGGAACTCCTCGACCTCTGGGAATCTTATCGTTCGCGGCAGAAGCACATCGACCTCCGTGATGCGCCGTCCCGCCGCAACTTTTTCCAAAGAACGCCGTATGGTTTCAACTTCGGGAAGTTCCGGCATTCATCTCATCCCCTTATTTCGCTGCCGCCCAGTTCTCACCCGTATGAATATCGACCGAAAGCGGCACGGAAAGCTGCACGACATTTTCCATGGCGTCGCGCACAAGCTCCGCAACCTGCTCTTTTTCGTTCTGCATGATTTCGAGCACAAGCTCATCGTGCACCTGCAGCAGGATGCGGCTCTTGAATCCGCCTTCTTGGAGCGCGCGATGCGTCTTGATCATCGCGAGCTTGATGATGTCGGCAGCCGAGCCTTGAATCGGCGTGTTCATCGCCATGCGCTCCGCCAACGTCCGCTGATTGTAATTGGAGCTTTTGATGGCGGGCAGGTCGCGCCTCCTGCCGAAAATCGTCGTGACGAAGCCGTCGCTGTGCGCCTTTTCCACAATCCCATCAATAAAACGCTTGATGCCGCTGCACTTTTCAAAGTAACTCGCAATATAGTCGGCTGCCTCCTGCCGCGAGATATGGAGATCTTTGGAAAGTCCATAGTCGCTGATGCCGTAGACGATGCCGAAGTTCACGGCCTTCGCCTTGCGGCGCAAATCCGGCGTGACCTCTTCCATCGGCACGCCGAAGACCTCGGACGCCGTTCGCGCATGAATATCCTGCCCGTGCAGGAACGCTTCCAAGAAATTCTTATCCTGCGAAAGATGCGCGAGGATGCGCAGCTCGATCTGCGAGTAATCGGCGGACATCAGAGCATCGTAACCGTCGCTCGGTTCAAAGAGCGCACGGATCTGCCGTCCCTCATCCGTACGCACGGGAATGTTCTGCAGATTCGGCTCTGAGCTGCTCAGACGCCCCGTCGCCGTGACCGTCTGATTGAAACTCGTATGAATGCGTTTCGTGCGCGGAGAAATCAAGCCTTCCATGCTGTCAAGATACGTCGACTGCAGCTTCGTCCAGAAGCGGTACGAAAGGATCTTTTCCAGAATCGGATGGTCGAAGCGCATGGCTTCAAGCACCTCGGCATTCGTCGAATACCCGGTCTTCGTCTTCTTCGTTCCCATGGGCGGCTGCAGGTCAAGACGCGCAAACAGGACGGCGGACAGCTGCTTGGGCGAATTGATGTTGAACTCGCCCTTCGCCAAATCATAAATCTCCGCTGTCAAGCCGGCAATCTGGGCGGAAATCTCTCGGGATTTTTCATGCAAGGCCGCCCGATCGACATAGATGCCTGCCTGCTCCATCGCGGCGAGCACCTCCACGAGCGGAAACTCCATCGTCTCATAGAGCGAAAGAAGCTGCTGCTCTTCCAAACGCTCCTTCAGCACAGGATAGAGCTTTTCTAGCAGCACCGCGCACCATGCTGCTCCCACAGCTCCTTCCCGTACAGCTTCCGCAGCGTTCACAGAAGGAAGGTATATAGCTGCGAGACTTGCCATATCGTATTGCGAAGCGGCAGGAGCCAGCAAATATGCAGCAAGAGAAACATCGAAACAAGGAGTGAAGTCCATGCCGCAATGAAGGAACGGCTTGTATTCATGAACAATCTTCTGAATGTCCTCTTTTTCAAATAACGAAGAGAAACAGGCCAATTCCGCCGCTTCAGCGAGCAGAACCTCGCCCCCCGCGCATAAGACGAGATGCCGCGCCTTCATGTCAGGAACCTTGCCATCGAAGCAGGCGGCAATCGAAAAGAAGCCTTGTTCTTCCGCTTTTTCTGCAAAGGCCTTTTTGGCTTCGTCATCATCCATCGTATGCAGGGAAAGCTCCGGCGCAGTTTCTTCCTTCATTCCGTCTGCCGCAGCGAAGGAGGCGAACGCGGTCGCCAAAGATTTCATCTCGTACCGTTGGAAAAAAGCCTGCAATTCATCGCCCTTGGGTTTCATCACATACGAATCGGGGGCAAATTCCAACGGCATGTCGCAGCGAATCGTCGCCAAGTCTTTGGACAGAAAGGCCTTTTCCCTATTTGATGCGAGATTTTCTTTGAGCTTCTTGCCCGAGATTTCCGCCAAGCGTTCGTAGACGCCTTCCAGGGAGCCGCAGTCGATGAGGAGCTTCTTCGCCGTCTTCGGGCCGATGCCCGGAACGCCCGGGATGTTGTCAGAAGCGTCCCCCATCAAGCCCTTCATATCAATGAGTCCCTTTGGAGGGAAGCCGTACTCTTCCAAGAACAGCTTCTCATCGTAAAGCAAAAGATCCGTCATACCCTTGCGCGTAAATAGCACACGGATATTTTCCCGCACGAGCTGCAAGGCGTCGCGGTCGCCCGTCACGACGAGGACGTCCACGTCTTCCCTCGCCGCTTTCACGGCGAGCGTTCCCAAGATATCGTCAGCTTCATATCCCGCCTCTTCGATCAACGGCACGCCCAACGCGGCAAGAAACTCGTGCAGCATGGGAATCTGGCTCGAAAGCTCGGGCGGCGTAGGCTTGCGCGTCCCTTTGTACGCCGCAAACATCTCATTGCGAAAGGTCTTCTTCCCCTTGTCAAAAGCTACGGCAAGATAGTCAGGCGCATATTCGTTCAGCAGCTTCTGCAGCATATTCGCAAAGCCGTATACCGCATTCGTGTACGCGCCGTTCGCCGTCTGCAAAAGCGGCAGCGCATAAAATGCGCGGTAAAGAAGACTGCTGCCGTCGACAAGGATAAATCGTTTGCTCAACAATGCTCACCTCATTGCGAATCGGGAAAAATGTTTCCGATCGTTGCACTCCCTATACGGGATGTCATTTTTTTGCAGAATTCATCGCATCCGCCTGTCCTTCGCGATAGATTCGCGTCGTTCCCGCCGCGACAGGACGGCGCTCCTGCGTCTTGGCGCTTTCTGCCGTTTCCTCGCCGCTCTTTGCCGTGCCTTTTTCCGCGCCGCTCTTCATCGGCTCGCTCTCAACGCTGTCCTTCGTCTCGACGGCTTCCTCCTTCGTCGAAGCGGCGGGCGTCTCCTTTATAGATGTCAGCTCGTAGACGCCGCGCTTGCTCAAACCGCCCTGCAAATGAAACAATACGCCTGCATCTTCCGCGTTGAAGAAGAGCGAACCCTTCTTTTCGTAGCCGATCGCCTTGCCGTACTTCGTCCCCAACGTGGCGGACTTGGAATCCCATGTCACAAGCACCTTGAGCTGCTCGGCAATCTTATCGGCCGGAAGATATACGATATCGTCCTTGATCAGAGCTTTGTCGCTCATCGGCTTTCCGTTGACGGACAGATTGTATACCCTGGCGACGTATGTGGGCTGACCATCCGACAGTTCGATCTTCCGCTCGATTTCCTCGTCGGATTCAAACTTATCCACGCCGTAGCCCGCAAGCCACTTCGCTACTGTCTCGACATCGAGCGGCTGATAGCCGTAGCCGTCGGGATAGATATAGTAGACGATCATGTTGTCCTTGATCTTGTCGATGACGATGCGCTGATACATGATTTCCACGGGCGTGCCGACGCTCGCATAATCATAGACCTCCTCGACGTCGGCCTCCTTCATGCGGATGCAGCCATTGGAAACGTAGCTGCCGATGGATTCGGGATGATTTGTGCCATGGATGCCGTAGTTTCCCCAGACCTGCATCCAACGATAGCCCAAAGGATTGCCTTCCCCTGAAGGAATCGTGTTCTTGGAATCACCGGGATCGACCCAGGTAGGATTTTCCTCCTTCGTCAAAACGGAAAAATAACCGACGGGCGTCGGCGTAGAAAGCTTTCCCAATCCCACGGGATAAAGGCGAATCTTTTCGTTATTCTTGTAAACGCCCAAGGAGCGTGCGGCCACATTGATGATGATCTTGTAGGGATCTTCCGTCTTTTCGGCAGCGGCGGATTTGACTTCCGACATCTGCACTTTCTCAGGCTCGGGACTCTCCGTCGAAATATCCTTGACCCATGCGCCGTAGGAAGAGCCTTGCTCCTTCTCCGTCGCCCCTGCCCATCCGGGCACGCCGGCAAACATCGAAAGACAGACAAAAAAAGCTGCGACTTGCTTAAACATCATTGCATCGTCCTTTTCCACAAAGTTATTTCCTTAGAGATGTTTCCATTATAGCACAACCACGCCCCATTTTCACCGCCGCAGGGCAAAGCTTTGCATAAAACGGCAATAAATTTCCTTTCGGTAAATTTCCTTTCGGTAAGCTACACGCACAAACGTCCACTTTGTGGACATTGTGCGTCGCCCTTACAGAAAGTTACCCAATCAGTCTGCGCCCTTTGGGCTTGACTTCTTGGACTTTCATGGTAAGAAATGATACGGCATTTTCTTTGCAGATGATGTAGTATGACTGTACTGCTTATTTTGTAACGGAGGTATGAGCAATGAGTACATTTTTAGGGCCGATCCATTTCCGCATGTATGAGAAAATCCAGTCACAGGAAAAGCTGACGAAGGCGATTGCCAATCTCGCCGTCGAAAAGGGCTGGCTGAGCGCAGGAGAGGAGGCGGCTTATATGCAGGAAGAGTCGCGGCCGCTCGAAACGATCATCGATCTGACGAACATCCACGGCTGGCTGCACGGGAAGATCGAAGATGCCGAATCCCGCTATGCCGCTCTTGTGACGAAGCTTTTGGAGCAGGACGCAAAACGCTTGGAGGACATGAAGCGAGCCGCCTTCGACTTCGGGGCCAAATCCGCTGTGGAGGAGTCGCGGCCAAGCGCCCTGTTCAGCGCCATGGACAGCCTCATGCTCGACGGCATGCCATGCGACGGCGCCTGCATGGTCACGGATTCTGCCGACGGAAGCTTCACATGGGAGATGCGCCTCGACGTGCACCGCGCTTTCTGGAAGGAAGTCAGCGGCGATCCTGCCAATTATTATGCACTGCGCGATGAAGTTTTTGCGGGCTTCCTTTCAAAATCCGACAAGCGCATCGTGACGGAAGACGGGCATGCCTACCGCTTCGCTGCGAAGTGAATCGGCTTTTCAGTCGTTTCTTTGAAAAATTTCCCGCCCTTGCAGACAAAGGCGGAATGCATACGAACTTTTTCGTATGCACTCCGCCTTTTCGCGTACACAAGATGACAAGAAATACAAAGCATGGACTATGGAATGCTGTGACGAGGGATGATGCACCGACAAGAAAGCCCGAGGGACATCCATACGCCGGATGCGGCTTATGGATGTCCCTCGGGCTGATGTTCCAAGTGATTCGGACAGCGCTACCAGACCTTGCCGACCATGAACCACAGGCGGTTCTTTGCCTTGGCGTCGTCGCTCGCGTTATTGGCGAGGCCGATGCGGCGCGCCCAGTCGAGGCGCAGGAAGTAGTCGCCGGGGCGGCTGTAGGTGACGCCGATGCCCCAGCCTTTGAGGGTTTCGCTGCCGTCTTTTCCGTCGTTGGCGTACTGCACGCGCCCCATGTCGAAGTAGGTGCTGAGGACGAGGTTCGGCACGTCCGTACGGTAGGAAAGCTCAATGCTGCCCAAATAGCCGTTGTCGCCCGAGGCTTCGCCCTGCGGGTAGGCGCGTACGCCGTTCGCTCCGCCGAGGTAGATTTCTTCCGAGCTGTCGAGGTTCGTTCCGGCTTTCTGCGCCTGCGCCTTGAGGCTGATGTTCCAGCGGTCGCTGATCTCGTGGCGCAGGTTGAGGTTCAGCACGGCTTTCGTGAAGCTGCCTTCCGTACCCGCGCGCTTCATCTGCCGACGCGCCCAGTCAGAGTCCGCGCCGAGATGTCCGCAGTAGCCCGTGAGGTCGTAGCTCCACGAGGTGCGATATTGACGCTCTGCCCCTTTGATGCCGAGATGGAAGGTGCTGCTGTGCTTTTCAAGCTCCATGCCGATCTTCTTGTACTCGTCCTTGAGCCTGCGCCAGTCCCATCCGTAGGTGACGGCGAGCGAGCTTTGCGCCGTGCGCCAGAGCGGCGTCGTGCCGAAGATGCTCAAGGTGTCCGCCGTGCCTTCAGCGCCGAGACGGCGGAAGGCTCCCGATAGCTCGTAGTCCATGCGGCTGACGCCAATGCCGAGCGTGGTGCCGTCGGCGCCGACGGGGTGGCTGTAGCTGATACTGTAGTTGTGCAGGTCTTTGTTGGAGAGGGTCAGCCCCAGGTTCAGACGGTCGCCGCTCTTCGTGAGGTTTTCAAAGCTCCCCTGCAGACCGAAGCGGTAGCGGCCCGAGGGTTCGCTGCCGTAGTTCTCACTGTAGAGGACATAGCTCTGGCGCTTGCCGTCCTTGACGCGGATCGTGAGGTCGCCCGTGCCGAAGGTTGTGCCCGGCGAGAGAAGCCCTGCCGCTTCGATGCCGCCGAGGGCGGCGATGTTGTATAGGGCGGTTTCCAAGGACTTCCCTTCGATGGGTGCGCCTTCGCGGATGGCATAGGTCATACGCTTGATCTGTCCGTCGCTGATGGCGGCGTTGTTTTCGATCTTGATCTTGCCGTAGCGTCCGGCGAGGATGCGGATGGTGAGCGTGCCGTCCGCATTCGACTGCGCCGGCAGGTAGGCGGCTGCCGCAGGGTAGCCGTGGCTGCGCGCGTATTGCGTGAGTTCGGCGAGCAGGTCATTGACGTCGATCTCGGAGATGTTGCGGCGAAGGTAGGACGCCGTCCGTTCTTCGATGGCTTTTTCCAAGAGCTGCGTGCCGTCCTGCTCGACGTCGATGCGCGAGAGGCGAAAAGGCATCATCGCCTTGCTGCCGCCTGCATGGTTCGGCAGGCGGCTTTCGAGCGCGTTTTCCTGCGCCTTTTCAGGCAGGTGCGCATCGGATGGCTGCAGGTTCGTCGCGGCGAGCGCCGTACCCGGCAGGAGAAGCGCCGCCGCAAGGGGCAGCGCAAGTCTAAGGCGCGGGCGTTTTGCTTTTATTTTCATGGGAAGGACTCCTTTTTGCAGATGTTCCTATGCGGCGCAGGTCGTCGTCAGAGGTTGAGACCTTGAATTTCGAGACCGTCCTCCGCATCGAAGCGGTAGAGTCCGAGCGTCAGGGCGCGGACGGGACGCGGCGTGCCGAAGAGGTAGACGATGCGGCTGTAGCCGTCGTCAAAGACGGGTTTCGCGTCCTGCACGAGCGAGGCGAGGATGCCGCCCGAGACGGGCATGGCGGTGACCGTGAAGGCTCTCGCGTTGCCCGACGCCTGCCGGATGCGGTAGTTGCCGAGGAGGCCTTCGGCGACGCTGCCGATTCTTCCCGTGACGGCGTAGCTGCCAGGCGTATTCGTGTCGGCAACCGTGCTCGTGAAGGCGAGTCTTTCCGTGCCGAAGACGCTTTCGTCCTCGCCGTCGGCAAAGCCCGCCGCCGTGCCCGTAAAGGCGGGCAGAGCCTCTCCCTGCGTGACGGACTTCTCGTCTGCCGTCAGCGTGAGGTCTCTGGGCGTAATCTCGCCCGTGCCCGTGTGCGTCGTCGTCGCAAGCTGATAGTTGCCCGCGCCTTCGCCCGTAAGCGTCAAAGCGCTGAAGTTTGCGGCTTTCGTGCCGACGTTCTTATCTGCAAAGGTTCCTGTTCCTGTGATGGTGATACCGTCCCCCTCTCCTGCGGCGAAGTTTGTCAGCGTATAGTGCTCGCCCTTGCTGAGTGCGGCGATGGCGTTCGTCGTACCGTCATAGACCTTGGTGACGGGCGCGGTCGTAAAGGTGACGCCGAGCATCCTCTGCGCGATAGTGCCGGTGCTCGTGAGATTCGTGCGGTTCAGCTTGTAGTTGCCCGCGCCCGTACCCGTGAGCGTGAGTCCGTCGAACGTGACTGCCTTGTCTGCGCCCGCGTTCTTGTCGGCATAAATTCCCGTGACGGGGCTGAGTTCGATGCCTGCGCCCTCGCCCGCGACGAAGTTCGTCAGCGTGTAGTTCGTGCCCTTCGAGAGCGTCTGCGTGACGTTTGCATCGCCGTCATACGTCTTGTCGAAGTGCACGCCCGAGGCGAGATCGACATTCAGCTCCTTCGGCGTGATCTTTCCTGCGCCCGCAATCGTCATGGTCGAACCGAGCGTATAGTTGCCCGCGCCCGTGCCGGTCAGCGTGATGCCGGTGAAGTCGACGTCCTGCATGGCGTCACCTTCTTGCGCGTCCTTCGTCTGATATGCGCCGTGCGCCGATGTGATGTCGATGGAGACGACGGTGTCATCCTCGCCCTCGACTGCGCCCATGAGCGTGTAGTTGACGCCGCGCTGCAAGGTCTGCGTGACGTTCTTGTTGCCGTCGTAGACCTTTGTGAAGTGTGTTCCTGCGGTCTTTTCCATCGTCAGGGCACGCTTTGCGATGTCGCCGGTCGCAGAGAGTGTCGTCGCCGACAGCACATAGTTCGCCGCACCCTCGCCGTCAAGCGTGAGTCCCGCAAAGGTCACGGCTTTGCCCGTGCCGGCGTTCTTGTCGCTGTATTGTCCCGTGACATCCTTGAGCGCAAGTCCCGCGCCCTCTCCTGCGGCGAAGTTCGTCAGCGTGTAGTTGCCGTCCTTCGCGAGCGACTGCTTGACATTCGCATTCCCGTCGTAGGTCTTATCGAAGTTCGCCCCCGCCTTGAGCGCGAGGTTCAGCGTCCTCTGCGCGATGGTGCCGGTGCTCGTGAGATTCGTGCGGTTGAGCTTGTAGTTGCCCGCGCCCGTACCCGTGAGC
>ERZ773005.1188-NODE-1188-length-14478-cov-33.725993_pt1 | contig 14478 bp, 11 predicted proteins | sample MGYA00580666_ERZ773005 | MGnify/ENA primary metagenome ERZ773005 (study PRJEB29015, sample SAMEA2737999) | human oral metagenome | biome: human oral; feature: human-associated habitat; material: dental | place: China | collected 2061 ...
TGGGAGCACAGCTTGCCGAGAGGCTCGCGGCGCTGCCGCACGTCACTGAGGTGCGCGGACGCGGCCTCATGCGCGGCGCCCAGCTCGACGCGCCCATTGCGCGAAGCCTCGTCGAGCAGGGCTTGCGTGCGGGCCTCGTGCTCAACTGCGTGGGTGACTCGACCCTGCGCTTTTTGCCGCCGCTTGTCGTGACGGCAGGGCAGGTCGATGCCATGGCCGAGCGCCTGGCCAAGCTTATAGGGCGGCTGGCGTAGGGACGGTGGCCGGGTGGGTCATCAAAGGTCATTGAGGGCAGCGAATGGATCATCGGAAGGCGCGGCAAAGCGCCGGAGACAGGGGTGTCGCATCCCGTTCCAGTGTCCTCATCCATCAAGTGCACCATGCTATCTGATATCAAATATGGTGGAGGAAGGTGCTGTCAGTGGCAGATAGGATAATCCAAACGGCAGATTTGACTACGATCGAGAACAACCTGACTTCGATGCGTCGTGCAATTGAGCAGGTTGACGATTCCGTCGCTAACGTTAACCGTCAAATGAATGGCGTTGAGGTTCGGCTTGACGCGCTAGCAAGCGACTTCCGAGACTATGTCAATAATGAAATGCGACGTTGGGAACTTGAACACGCAACTACAAAGCTTAATAATATCAGGCAGCAGCTTGCTGCAAAGTTTGGGCATTACTCGGAGGTGAGACGAACCACTACAGGAATACTCCAGGCAACCGATCTCGGCATTGTCAGGAATGCAACGATTACCAAAGCCTCCGAGGACCTTATGCTGAAGTGCCCCGAATATTGGCTTGCTCCTTGTCTTGTAGCGCTCGCGGCGTGGATCAATGATGAGAAGGACATTGCCAAAAAGGCGCTTAAGGAGGCCATCCATCGCAATGATGAGAAGGCATCTCTGCTATTTGGGCTCATTTGCCGTCGCGCCAATAGGCAAGGGCCTGCGCTCGGATGGGTGAGGCGGTATCTTGCCAACCAAGATCCCGAAGGACTTGGTAGGGAAGCCATCATCATACTTGATGCGTATGCCACAGGTCTCTTCTCGGCCGATTCTGAGGGAGCGATCGCAGGCCAACTCAATGATTGGTGTGATCTGCTCGCCTCCCGTCCGGGGTTTCTTGAGGAGCAGACCAGTCGTTGGAAGGCTGCCCTTAAAGACAAGCGCAAGCCTGTCGATCCAACCAAGTACCCTTATCTTCGCAAGTACTCGCACACATGGCCTATCCTCGAGGACATTCTTGAGGGAGCAATGGCTCATCAGTATATTCTAGCATACTTTAAGGATATCTTTGCACAGCAGCCCTCACAGGATGTCGTGAGGAAGCAACTTGACGATATTCTAGCCACTCTTGTCTCTGAGTTCGATGACGAAGAGCTTCCGCTCAAGCGCGAAGAGCGCCTTTGTGAGTTGATTATCGAACACGAGGGCGATACCCAAGAGGCGCAGATATTGGCGGATCACGAGAAGACCTCCATGGAGGAGCAACGTGATTTTACCCAACTACTGACCGATGCAGCGATGTATCCCGATATCTCGCGCTCAAGTGTCTCGTCTCAGCAGTTTGCAGTGGCGTATTCACGCGAATGGATTTGCAATGGCTACAATGATATGGTTGCCGAGAATCGCATGAAGATTCCAAACGACATCGAAATTAACATCGACAGCTTCAATGCTGTCACTTCCGCTGGCACAGATGAGGAAAACCTCGTCAAGGCCTTTGATGAGCTGGTCGAGTCAGAGCGCAGTGCTGAGTTAGATAAGACCGTGCTTACGCCCTTTGAGCAAAACTGCCACTATGCTGGTATCGCATGCATCGCTTTCGGTCTTATTGCTCTTGCTGCTAAGCTAACATTCTTCGGAGTTCTCTTAGGTATTGCTGGAATTGCTCTTGTATATAAACATTACTCACAGGAAAAGAATATAAACTCTCACCGTGATGTGATTAATTCGAACTATGACACAAAAAAAGAAAATGGTACCAAGCTGCTCAAGGCAACGATTGCCGAAATCGTTGACTTTCGTATCGAGTTTAGTCAATATGATGCCGGAAGCCAAGAAGTTCTTGATATGCTTAACGAGCTTTCACCTGATGAGTACGTGAGGACCCTTACCGGCGTCACACGTCACATCGTCTCGGCTACTCATTGAGGAGGGGGGTGAATTTACGTGTTTTGCCCTATGTGTGGGAAGAAGAATCGTGACTCCTCTAACTTTTGTGCCAGATGTGGCGCATCGTTGAAAAGACTTGGTGTTCCTGCTTCGCGCGCGGACGCGGCCCCAGAGAGGGGCGGGAGCGTGGAGGCGCCGGCCGAGCAGGCGTTTGCGAACGTAGTTCCAGAGGTGGACAGCGTCCCGTCCAAGGAGGTCGGTGAGGTAGCCGAGCGTCAGCAGGAAATCTTGGTGGACGCGGCCCCAGGGGGGAATGACACCCCGTTCGAAGAAGTCGCTGAGGTAGCCGAGAGCCAGCAGGAGGTGATCGCTGACGCGACCCCAGAGGGGGGCGGGAGCGTGGAGGCACCGGCCGGGCAGGCGTTTGCGAACGTGGCCCCAGAGGGGGATGACATTCCCGCAAAGCCCGAGCAGGCCACACCAGAGCCCAATCACATGGCAATGGCCGAAGAGACGGGTCCGTCCTCTCCATTCGAAGCGATCTCCGAGCATACCGAGGATGCCTTTGCCGCAGTGGCCGATGAGGCCAACGATACGGATACGCTCGCACCTAAAGGCACTGCAGGTGACCCAAGTCCGGCCGACAAAGGTGTCGGCAGGACGTTCGCGAGTGTCGACGTCGGCACGTTCGTCAGCCCACGCCCGGTCAATAACGACGTCGGCAAGGGTAACGAGAGCGTTATGGAAGCTTATCCGACATTCGCGCAGGGTTTACCTGATTGGGATCTGACTCCCCCCAGTAGTATGGTTATTCGACATGTTAGGATGGCTCAAAAATGAGAAGCCCCCATACATATGCAGAGTGGGTTGAGGTTATTGACATATTCGGCAATAGGCTTGACGACGATGGCGCCATCTCGGCCATGCGCTCGGGAACTCTCGATTGGCAGGCGGGTGTATCGGATAGGTTTCTTCAAAAGCTTATCGGTGCCGTCAACAAGAGGATGAACGCCGCAGTAGACGCCTTTCAAAAGAGGCAGAGGCGGTCGGTGGCTGACGAGAGATCAATAACCGAAGCCTTGCTTGCGTTTCGTCGAGAGTTCATCACCTTGATGAATGCGGTGGATATTCCAGCCATGCCTGAAACGTATCGTGAGGAGTGCCGATCTCTCATCCGAGGCCAAGCTGATGCCAATCAATCAAGCCTCGAGGACTCTGCACCCAGAGTGGACAGAAGCGGCAAACTTCTTTCCATCATCCATAAGACTCCAGTTAACAAATTCTGAGGTAGCCCGAATGAGCAGCAAGCATGAGACGAGGGACTTGTTGGTGCGCTATGCGAAGGCCCGCATCCCTCTCATAACCATCAGGACGGATGAGAGAAGGCGGGCCATTGAGATCTTGACCGAGGTCGCCGAAGAGCTTGGGGTCAAGGTATATTGCCACACCAAGTCAAAGGGGATCTATGACGTCACATCCATGCAGACCGTCTGCGATGGGGAAAGTGTCTACGAGGCCTTTGATTTCATGCGTGAGCAGATGAAGAAACGTAGCCAACTTACCTTCGCGTTGTCAGAGACGGGGGACATCTCCACCGAGACGGGAGATGCCCAGGATCTCTACGACCTCGTGCAGTCAGCAGTTGATGCCTCAACCACCATCATTGTGATCACCAACAAGGACGTGTGGGGGCAACTCCAGCAGACGGGGCTCGTAGTCGTTCTGGACCGTCCCAACGAGGAGGAATCCTATGCTGTCATCAGGGGTCTGATCGATCAATATCGGGGTAGCATCCCCATTGAGTGGACGGATGAGGAGGTTCGTGAGGCCGCCAGCGCATTGGCCGGGGTCTCCCAGATCGAGATCGAGAATACAATCGCCTCCCTCATCGCGAACGGGCACATTGGTGAGGATGATCTCGTCGAGATCCGCGGCTCAAAAGACAAGCTCTTCTCGAACATCAGTGGACTTGAGAAGATACAGACCAGTAAATCCGATGCAGAGGTCGGTGGCCTTGCAGCCTTGCAGGAATGGTGCAAGGAAAAGAAGGAACTGCTTACCCCCGAGAAGCGCGACGCCCTTCTCAAGATGGGGTTAAAGCCTCCCCGCGGGATTTTGCTTGTTGGCGTCCCGGGTTGTGGTAAGTCCCTCTCAGCGAAGTCAATTGCGTCAAGTTGGAAGTTGCCCCTCTATCGCCTTGACTTCGCAACCGTTCAGGGTTCCTATGTTGGCCAAACCGAGAGGCAGCTCAAGGAAGCCTTTACTATGGCGGAAGCCGTCTCACCCTGCGTTCTCTGGATCGATGAGATCGAGAAGGGGTTGTCTGGTGCCACCGCGTCAGCCGGCGATGGCGGCGTGTCCACCAGGATGGTCGGCCAGTTCCTGTTTTGGCTCCAGGAGTGCATGAAGATGGTGTTCGTCATTGCCACCGCGAACAACGTCTCACAGCTACCGCCCGAGTTACTCAGGCGCGGGAGATTCGATGAGATATTCTTCGTCGATCTACCCACCACCGAAGAACGTCAGTCCATCATGTCACTCTATATGAAAAAGTACCTGAGTCTTAATTTCGCAGGACCCCTTGCCGATGAGCTGGTGGAGCTTACGGAGGGATTCAGCGGGGCGGATCTTGAGTCAACAATTCGAGATCTGGCATATCGGAAGGTCGCGAATCCCCAGCTTTCCATTACTGCGGATATTATTAGAAAAGCATTCAACAATGTTGTTCCCCTGTCGCAAACCAGTCCCGAGCAAATCGAGTCGATTCAAAATTGGGGGCGTGAACGTGCCGTCCCTGCCTCGGGCAAGCCAATCGGATCACATCCTCTCCAAAGGTCTGAGGGGCCGCGCGTTCGAGAAGTCCTCATATGAGGGAGTCAGCTCGGTCGATCGTAGGGCTTCCCTAAGCCGCATAGATGCACTCCCAGGACTCGTTGAGCTTGATTTCGCTCCGCGAAAGTCCCGGCCAGCTCGCTACGTACGCGTCAGGATAGCCGCACATTTTGAATCAAGGAGAAAGGAAGTATCCAGATGCCACGCCAGCTACTTAACGTTCATGCAAACAGTAGACGACAGCAGCAACTCGATGTGCAATCTAGCTCAAAGAAGGCTCAACAGAAAGTAAATCCCGTCACATTTGAGCGTACACTTCGCAAGCATCGATCGAAGCGCTACATCGAGCTCATGAAAAAGCTCGACGCTGGGGGACACGTTACCAACCAACAGCAGGTCAATTACTTGATCGCAGCGCTTCGTAACGAGCTCGGAGAGCTTGATGAGAGCCTCTCAGACTCTTTGCGGGGCATTGTCTCAAAATGCTATCTGGGTGATCCATACGAGGTTCATACGCTTGATGTGGCTCAATGCATAATTGACCATTACGCGCGAGGCGAGCGCCTTCCTGGCACGCTCGAGAAAGTTCGAGGAATCGCCATGCTGGGCGGATATGACTTCATCGAGGTCTACGATGGCTATTTCTGCGCGGTAAGCGATTCTGGCTCTGTGTCTGTGATCAGGGGATAGGCTCCATCATCACTGGTCCTCTTCGATCGTGAGCCGGTGCGCATCACGCGCATCGGTACGCTGCCTTGGGCGGCAGACGGGAGATACACGCAAGAGCGTCACCCGCCCATAATCAGGCATGGAGCGGGATTCCGGCAGGTTAAGGTTGGTGATTGGCTTCAGGTTCCGGTTATAAGCTCATAAGCGTGTCGCTAGCCTGGCTGGCCATGGGAGTTCACATCCATGAGCGGCAGGGCAAAGTCTGTCAGCGCGCCAAAGGTTGAACCGGCAGCCATGAGGCCACGGTCGGGAATGGTGATCTTGAATTCTCTCTCGATCGCCAATAGCAAGCCAATAACAACACAACGAGCTGCATGGAGTCGACGCCCAGTTCCCCACAAAAACTCGTTTCGCCCGTGATGCCAGACACCTTCAGTGCCGATTCCACGAGCGCGTGCAGACGCTTCTTGGCGTCGTCTTTACCTGCGTCACTAGCTTCTCTCACCATCATTGCCCTCTCAATCCGCCGAATCTCCCTCGCTGCCCGACGGGTGGTCCCGCCTCACCTGTGGCGCGACGTGATATGCCTCGCTACGCTTTGCGGATCTAGGCATGAGGGTGTCGTCGATGTCGGCAAATACGGATTTTAGACTATTTTTGAAGATCATGTGATTTTTAGGCGCCGCCGCAAGGAGGCGCACCGAGGAGAGCACGAGGATGTCCGGCATGATACCGCGAGAGATGTTGTTCTGTGGCGCAAATTTCTTAAGGATCCTCAACCAGAGGGTCTGCGAGACCGGTGTCTCGGCACGGGCGCTGATGACGCGGTGGCCTGCGTGAAGACGACGGGATGGTGGCCGGACAGGGGAGGTTGATGGGCGATCGCGCACTACGACGGCTATGAGGGCAGTGTCTTTGCCCTCATGGGAGCGTGCGCTCGCCCTGCCTTGGGGACGCCGCCTCGCACTCATGTCGCCCAGCCGCGATTTTGTCAAATTCTGCTGCGAGTATATCTTCTGGTGCATCAAGAAGACGTTAACAAAGAAAGCTACAGAACGTATCACGAAAAGAGCTGTAATATAACTGAATATTGACTAGTGTCTTGCTTTGTGGGACCGCCGTCGGGCGTTTGTGAGGATGGTGTTGATATGATTGCAGACATAACACATACATCTGAAAGCAAAGTATCGGGGGGGGGGGTAATGGACCTTCATATTGCCGTGTTTGATGCGGACGCGAACCAGTCACAGAACTTGGTGGGCCTGATAGGGAAGCTCGGCCTCACGTGGTACGGCCCCCCAGGCCATCTGGTGCCGACGGTCGTCGAGCGCAGCGCGTATCCTGATCAAGGCATTGACGACCTGGACGTCTTCGTGCTGAGTGGTGCGGACTCGCTTGTGAGCCATGTTCCAGATGTGCTCTTCATTGCCAGCAAGCTTGGCGGAGTGGACGATGCCATCCGAGTGGTGAGCGGCTTCCTCTCCGATGGGTATACGACCCAAGTCATACTCATAGTGCCCTCGGATGTATCTTTGACGCACGGCCATGCGGCGCGACATGTGGGGTTTTTGGTGCGTCCCATCTCTCTTGACAAGCTCGAGCTTGCCCTGAACAGGGCCGTTCTCACCCTGTTTCTCGCGCGATGTCCGCAGGGCTTCGATTGTCCCCTCTGCCTGCGCGGCACCGAGGCGACGTTCTATGTTCTCGTAAGTGACATTCGCTATGTCGAGAGTCGTGGGCGGACGCTGCACATTCATCTGAGGCCTCACTCAAAGGCCATGAAGAAGGACGATGTCTCCGAGGGGATGGCCTCCGCCTCCGGCATCCTCGATGAGATGGTTCCTGTCACCATGTCGCTCAAAAAGTTCCAGGCCTTCGTGCCAGACACGTTCATTCGCTGCCACAATAGCTTCCTCGTTAATCTGAGCTGCGTCTTCAGGCTCTCGCGTGACACCATCACGCTCAGGGATGGGACCTGCATTCCCGTGAGCGAGCGCAAGAGGCAACACGTGCAGCAGCAGCTCTGTCGTTACGGGAGGGTCGTTGCCTAGCACGTGCGCGGCCTATGGAGATCGGTATGGGAAGGGGAGCCATGGGACTGTGGGGAGTCGTCATCATCCTCGTGTTCTTGTTCATGATCTATAAGATTACTTTAAGGGGATTCAAGACGGGAGGCAGCTCCGGTTCCCTCGTGCTGCGCCTCATCCTCGTGGTGTTCGTGCTCGTGCTGGTGCCCTACGTCATCCTGATGCTGGTGGACGCCATGTCCACCTCTATGGGTATCGACATAGTGCAGTTCGCGGACGTGGGGCTGGAGAAGTGGCCTGCCGGAAAACTCATCAAGGGGATGCTTGCCCGCAGCACTCCCGTCTCTCCGCTCGACGTGGTTGTGGGCACGCTCCAGGCGATCTGCGTGGCTTTCGTGCGGGCCCTTGTCCCGGAGGTTCCCATCAGGGACTCCCTCGAGGAGGAGCACGAATACGATCTTCGCAACGACAGGCCCCGCCGGAGCCTGAGGGGCTGGATCGGCTGGGTGCTGCTGGCGACACTCGCAAACTCGTTCGTCACGGTGCTCATCAGCGCCATCATCGGCCTTATCTTCTCTTCTCCCAAGGAGGTACTCCCCCTCTTTGGGGTGATTGGGGTCATCGTTGCGGCGATCCCTGCCCTTGGCCTTGGCTTCGTCTTTGTCAAACGCATTTTGCACGCACGGGTACTCCAAGGCAGCGAGGGGCCCAGGTTCGAGTATCCCAACATCACGCTTGCCTTCAAGATGTTTATGGCCATCGGGCAGTACGCCTGCATCACGGCAGGCCTGATTGTGATCTCGCAGAACGCCTACCTCGGGGCGTGTGCGGCCCCGTTCTTTCTCGCGGGACATGAGGTGCTGGGTATGGTGAAGAATGCCGTGAAGCTTGACATCGAGTAGGCTGGGGACCTGCAGTCATCGCTGCGGTCGTGTACGCTGCGCCGGCAGTCATGAGCGAAGCTCATTCAGATATGCACCTCACAGCTGTTATATGTTCCATTTAGCAACAAAACTCCTTAAACTAGGAAAGTCTTGTGCTGGTACACAGGATTGCTGGAATGTATCTGGCAGGTTTGATGTTACGGGGGTGTGGCATGGGGGACAGGCGACGAGCCCGAGGCTTTGCCCGCGCACTTCGTGCGACGGCCCTGCTGCTCTGCGCGACGACGCTCTGTTTGCTGTCGCTCTTGCGCGCGAGCGTGGCCTACGCGGCAGGGTCGGATCTTAAAGGTGACCTCACGAATCGCTACAACGTGGTGATAGTGACCGATGCGAGCGGTTCCATGAGCCGGACCGATCCGGACAACCTGCGAGGCGCGGCGATCGCCCGCTTCGTGGCGCTGCTTGCCCAGGAGGGGAACCGGGTAGGTGCCGTCGCCTTTGGCGAGGGAATCCCCCTGCAGTCCGACCTCAGGGACCTGACGAGCGTCCAGTCGCGCCAGGAGTTCGTGCAGAGGATGGACAAGGTCGCGCTCGAGGATTGGACGAACATAGGCGAGGGGCTTAGGGCTGCCGTCGGTATGCTCGACGGCCAGAGGGACGCTAGCATACCCTCGATCATCCTGCTCCTCTCTGACGGCAACACGGACATGCCCAGCGACGAGGCGCGCCAAGCCTCCCTCCAGACCAAGGCCCAGGCCATAGAGGCGGCGCGCGGCGCGGGCTACAAGATCTACACGGTTAGCCTCAACGCGAACGGCGAGGCCGACTCCAACGAGCTGAGGCAGGTTGCCTCGGCGACGGGTGGGGAGTTTCGCGAGGTCACCAGTGCCTCGGATCTCCAGGACGTCTACGACCTGTACTACTCGCTCGTGTTCTCGGCCAAGGCCGACCAAGGCAGCGACGTCGTCATACCAGACTCCGGCATCGTCAGTGGCGCCTTCGACGTCGCGAGCATCGGCGTGGAGGAGGCAAACGTTCTCATAACGGGGACGCCGACGGACTACTCGTTCACGAGGCCCGACGGCACGAGCGTCACGCGCGACCAGCTGGCTGGCTCGACGTTCTCGACGGAGGCGCTCACGGCGGTGAAGGTGAGGGAACCTTTGGCAGGTACCTGGCGCTACACCGTACGCGGGGTGCCCAAGGACCATGTTCGCGTCGATATCGTCCGCAACACCGATGTCTCCGTCCGGCTCGAGTCGAGCGCCAGCGGCAGCAAACTTTCTGCTGGCGACAGCGTGGACTTCACGGCGACCATCCTCGAGTCCGGAAGACCCGTCAAGCCCGAGGTCTACGGGGGCTTCTCCGGTGAGCTTGTGATCGAGGGAGCAGGCGGCTCAAAGCAGGCACTGGCGCTCACGGCTGGCGAGGGCGGCTTTGCCCTGACGGTTCCCTTCCCAGACAGGGGCAGCTTTGCGGTGCATGCGACGGCCTCGGGCGAGGGCTATGAGCTTTCCACCCAGACGCTGAGCCTCAACGTGGGAAACAGCGCACCTGTGCCCGGCGAGGCCATACAGGCGACCGTCAACCTATGGCCCTTCATCGACAACACCGCGACCATAGACCTCACGCCTGGCGCGACCGACACGGAGGACGGCGAGCTCTCCTATGAGGTCGAGTCGAGCGCCTTCATGCCCGACGAGTACAAAATCGACGGCTCCAAGCTGGTCCTCAGTAGTTACAGCCTTCCCGAGGGGTCGTTTACGATCCGCGCGACGGACCAAGACGGCGCGTCGTGCACGTTCGACGTGCACGTGAGGACCGTCAACATAGGCCTCATCACCTGTGTTGTCATCCTCGGGGCCATCCTGCTTGCCCTTGTGGTGGCGGGCGTCCTGCTGCGGATCCTCCTGAACAAGCGCTTCTACGGCACCTGCTACGTGCGCCCCATGGACAACGAGAGCTCCGAGTACCAGAAGGAGGCGAGCCTGGAGGGGAGCCGCGGGCGCATCAAGCTCGCCTTGTTTGGGGTCGAGACCTATGGCATAGACCCGCAGGCGTACTTCCAGGCGTCGGGCAAGGACTACGTGACCTTTGTTTCTAAGGTACCGGTGTACAGCGGCGGGCACATGCAGAGGAAGGTGCGTGTAGGTGGCAATGGCTACGAAGTTCCGATCGCCGTGGACGAGAAGGGACAGAAGGGCGTGGTTGTTCGGTTTAAGAGTGAGCTGAGTCGTTCAAGGTGAGCTAGACGCTTCTAAGACGAGGGGAGAAGTATATGAGTGGGCAGGGTTCTGGAAACAACGTCGGTAAAGTTGTTGATGGTAACAGCGATGAAGTTGTTGATGGTGGGCAACGGTTCATCCAAGATGACTCTGCCGTTCTCGCCATCGGCCTTGGGGGTACGGGGGTGGACTGCCTGCGAACCCTTAAGAAGAGGGTTTATGAGCGCCTGCGGCCGGACAACCCCGGCGACGCGGTGCCCAGCTACGAGCACATCAAGTTCCTGGCAGTGGACTCGGACGCTGATGGCATGGGGAAGGCGGCAGATTCGTCTGTGTATGCTCCCTATAAGCTTAATATGGATACGGAGTTCTTTGATATCTCTTGCGCGGACAATCTCTCGGTGGTATTTGGGAAAAATCGAGTCAATCTAGCGGGGGACCCCGCGTACCGCGAGTGGCTCCAGTTCGATGACATCAATAAGGTAGGCACGGCCACCAATGGGGCGGGTGGCGTCCGCCAGGTGGGCCGCTACCTGCTGGTGAGAAGGGCCTCCGAGTTCGTGTCGAAAGTTCGTGACATGGTTACCGAGGCGATGGTGGATGCGAACGGCAACAAACGCAAGGTGTACGCGCACGTCTTCTCCGGTCTAAGTGGTGGCACGGGCTCTGGGACCTTCCTCGACGCGTGCTATCTCGTCCGGGAGGCGCTGCAGCAGGCGGGCGCCGCCGGCAACAGTGTCATGGGTTATTTCTTCCTGCCCGACGTGAACCTCACCAACAAAGCTATCCCCGCTAACGTGAGGACGTACATAGAGTACAACGGCTACGCGGCGATGCAGGAGCTGGACTACTGCATGGGCTTCGGGAGAAACGGCGACGCCTGGCACCAGGCCTACCCCCGCGTGGGAGAGGTCCGCTGGGAGGCGCCACCCGTGGACCTCTGCCACCTCGTGGCCGGGAGGACATCGAAGGGTGTGCTCCTCCCCGAGATGTACGAACACGCCATGAACGTCGTGGCGGACTACGTGATGGACTTCCTTGCCAAGCCTGCACAAACTGAGTTTGGACTTAAATCTCATTTTAGTAATGTGCAAACCATCAGGGATGCGGAGAGGAACAAGCAGAACGCCGGCGCCTGCTACGACTACCTCGTCATCGGGGCCTCGTGCGCCGTCGTGCCGTACGGCAGGATCATGACCTACCTCGTCTCGGGCTTCTTCCAGAGGCTCGGGGGACTCGGCATGCGCAACAGGGTCCCGACGCAGCAGGAGGTGGAGCGGTTCCAGGAGGCCGTTGGCCTCACGCACGACGCCCTGCTGCGGGAGCTACAGAGGGACGTCGGGATCGATTCCGGCCAGTACAAAGCGAAGCCGGCTGGCGCGCAAAAGAAAAGCCCGAACGTGGAGGATCACTACATGAAGCTCGAGGCCGCCGCGAGGGGCGGCATCGTCCAGAACCTCTCTGACCTCTCGAGGGACGTCCCGGGCCACGTCCGGAGCGGGCTGCCCACCGACGGCAAGGCCCAGGCCGTGATGGCCAAGGTGGTGAACGCCGTCCTCGACGCGATGGTTGACCCCAAGCGCGGCCCCTGGTACGCCTCCGCGCTCTTGAGCTCCGCCAAGGGCACCGACCTGCTTGCGGCGGCTCGGGGCATCGAGGCTGAAGCGAAGAGGGAGCGTGTGCAGGAGGAGGCCCAGGATAAGGTGGGAATGCCCATCTGGGATAACTTCGCCGGGGCGAAAGGGGAGTTCTTCGGGGCCCCGAACATCCCGCTTTACCTGAAGATGAAGTACGACGCCTTCGTCGAGGCGACCCGCGAGCTGACCAACTGCCGCATCAGGAAGGACTCGTACGATGCGCTCGAGAACCTCGCGGGTAGCTTGGCCGCGCAGATCAAGCGCCTCGCGAACGAGCTCACCAGCCCCTTCGAGGATGCCATGGGGGAGCTCATCGACACCTTCAATGAGAGCTGGTCCTACCTCAAACACTTTGTGGACGGTGCGAGCACCTACGAGCAACCGGTAGTCACGATGAGTCAGATCGCCCCCGTGCTCGACGGGGAGCTCAAGAAATGCGACGTTGGCAAGGTCACCCAAGAACTGCTCGACACATTGCTGGGCGAGGGGGGCAGGGCTGCTTTGGGGCCGGGCGGTGACAGATCCATCCTGATATACCGGGTCTCAGACTACTTCGCGGAGACGTTCAAGGGCTGGTCTAAGAGGTCGCTGACAAAGTACCTTGAGGACAAATACGGCATATACGAAAATCCGAAGCTGCTCGCCCAGAAAGTCCAAGGTGACCTCCTGAGGAAATTGGACGATCGGGCCGATGTGCTCTTCGACACCGACGTGAGGTACACCCTGCCGAACGATGGCTCCGCCCTCTGCTACGTCACGGTGCCGCAGACCTCCCCCGAGGTCGCGAATGCGGCCGATGGCTTTGTGAAGGCAAGGGGCACCGGATTCAAGAAGCGCGAGACCGCCGCAGCCGACCGCGTGAGCTTCCTTCGGCTCAAGATCGGTGTCCCCCTGTGGGGCTACGCCGGCCTCGCGCGCTGCGAGGCCGGCTACCAGCCCGCGCCCGGCAGACACCTCTACGAGCGCGCCGTGTACGTGGATGGCGTCTCGAACTCCGCAGATGTCGAGGCGTCCCGCGACTGGGGGAATCTGCCCTCGCCCGTTCCGCTGAGTCTCTCGAATTCTGACATATGGGTGGAAAAGCTTAACGAGGCGCTTGCCGCTGACGTGATTGTCCCTCACAAAAAGGGCTACTACATCCGAACTTTGACCGATCACTTCATGGGGGGCATCCGCGCAACGCATGGTGCGGCGAAGGGACTGTCGATCGTCGACAAGCTCAAGGTGCAGAACGAGCTGCAGGCCATGGACTCCAATCGTGTGTACGATCCCAATGAGCATCTCCTTTCCGACATGATGAGACCCCTGAACATCAAGGCCGAGAGGACGATCTGCGCCGACCTCCTGGCCAAGGCCCCGGCGCTCGTCGAGATCGTGCGGAAGGAGCTCGAGAAGTGTCGCGAGATAGCGGGCTACATCGAGGATCTCCAGCCAAAGGTGGACCATGACCTCGAGAGCTTCCGCAATGCCCTGTTCACCGGGGTCATCGAGTTCTCCAATCCCGTCGTCCAGTACGTGAGCGGTGGGCTCGATGGATCGATTGTCCTTTCAGATAGGACATTCGACCATGGAACCATCCCGCTCTACCAGGCATTACTGAGCTTCAAGGACAAGTCGGTGCTTGTGCCAGCCATGCGCAAAGCGATCGAGGTGCAGACGCAGAGCATCCTGACAGCCAACCAGATCCCTGCCAGTGTCCAGGGGGCCTGCGACGCCGTGCAGAGGGAGCTCGATCGCGGTCCTAATCTCATCGCAATTGCGACGGCAATGTTCCCTCGTGAGGTTGGTGAGGTGACGAATTTGCTCACTGATCTCACAAAACAGTTAACTACCTTTAGGTTGGCGTATCTGATTCCCAATACAAACCTAAGTACAAACTAATCTCACCCTCCGGCGTCTGATCATAAATTGGCAGGTGCCGGAGGGTCTTTGAAGGGCTCGAAGAGTTGCCATGAAGAAGGATGATATCTCAAAACTGATAAGTGATGCCGCCGCCGCCTTACACTCAAAAGGCAATGAAGGGATGAAGAAGTACGTGGGAGTGGAGTATCCTGCGTGCGTCCTGTACTATGGAGAAGGTACGTCCTC
>ERZ773005.1194-NODE-1194-length-14384-cov-61.874939_pt1 | contig 14384 bp, 5 predicted proteins | sample MGYA00580666_ERZ773005 | MGnify/ENA primary metagenome ERZ773005 (study PRJEB29015, sample SAMEA2737999) | human oral metagenome | biome: human oral; feature: human-associated habitat; material: dental | place: China | collected 2061 ...
AGAAGATGATTCCATTCGAGACCATTCGATGATTGCATTCAATTCTCGCGGCACGGCGCTGGTCGTGCCCTCGAACTCCTTGACCCCGGAGGGTGCCGGCACCTACGGCCGTGACACCGAGCTGGTGGAGCGCCGGGCCGTGGAGGCCGTTCTGGCCGCAGAGCGGGCACTCGGCCGGGTGCCGGAGGAGATGCCCCGCAACAACCCCGGCTACGACATCCGCTCCACCGGCCGGGACGGGTTCATCCGCTACGTCGAGGTCAAGGGGCGCATCGCCGGCGCCGAGACGTTCACCGTCACGACGAACGAGGTCACCTTCGCCCAGACCCAGGGCATGCGCCACCGCTTGGCGTTGGTCGAGGTCTCATCCGACGAGCCTGACAATGACCGGCTGCGCTACGTCAGCGACGCCTTCGCCCACCTCGACCCGTCGGTTACCACCCGCTCCTACAACGAGGACTGGGGCGACTACTGGAACCGGGGAGTACCACCCCGATGAGCAGCATCCCTTCATTACCCGCATCGATGAAAGCAGCCCAGTGACCAAGAAGAAACTCATCGAGACGTCCCTGCCGCTCGAGGTCATCAATGCCGCCTCCGTCCGGGAGAAGTCCATCCGGCACGGGCACCCGTCCACCCTGCACCTGTACTGGTCGCGCAAACCATTGGCCACCGCCCGGGCTGTGCTCTTCGCCCAACTCGTCGACGACCCGGCCTCCCGGCCCGACGAGTTCCCGACCGTCGAGGCCCAGGACGCCGAACGCGCCCGGCTGCATGCGTTGATGGGGAAGCTCGTCATATGGGAGAACAGCCTCGACGAGAACCTGCTGGGCCAGGCCCGCGACGAGATCCGCAAGAGCAACAGCGGCAAGCTGCCAGCAGTGCTCGACCCCTTCGCAGGCGGTGGCTCCATCCCGCTGGAGGCCCAGCGCTTGGGGTTGGAGGCCCATGCTAGTGACCTCAACCCGCTGGCAGTACTCATCAACAAGGCGCTCATCGAGATCCCGCCCAGGTTCGCCGGACGCACGCCGGTGCATCCCGGTGGTAATGACCAAGCCACCTACCAGCGCGCAGAGGGTTTGGCTGAGGACGTTCGCTACTACGGTCAGTGGCTGCGCGACGAGGCGGAACGTCGCATCGGGCATCTGTATCCCAAAGCCACCGCACCCGACGGTACGGAACACACCGTCATCGCATGGAAATGGGCTCGCACGGTGAAGAGCCCCAACCCCGCCAACCCCATCGAGGTGCCCTTGGTCAACTCGTGGTGGCTGAGCAAGAAGAAGGGCAAGGAGGCCTGGGTGAAAACCACAATCCAAGGCGGGCAGGTGCACTACGAGGTAGTGCATGACGCGAACGGGCCAACAGGTGATGACGAGTGGACCATTAAACACGGCAAAGGCGCCAAGGCGGTGGGCGACAGCACTCCCTTCGACTACGACTACATTCGGGAAGAGGGTATCAACGGCAGAACCGGCTCGCATCTCATCGGGATCGTAGCGGAGAACCAACGTGGAAGACTGTATTTGTCGCCTTCTCTCGAACATGTCAACGCGGCGCAGATTCCCAGGCTCGAAGTGGATGAGGACGGGGATATCGCCACTAATCCCCGCTGGTTCTCACCACCCGCATACGGCATGACCAAGTTCTCGAACCTATTCACGAACCGGCAACTCGTCGCTATGACCACTCTCAGTGATCTGGTCACCGAGGCCCGCGAGCGGGTGCTGGCCGATGCCCTGGCCACTGGCCTGCCCAAAGGTGATCGACTGGAAGACGGCGGCTCGGGTGCCCGAGCCTATGCCGATGCGGTGGCCACCTATTTGGCCTTGGGGGTGAGTCGAACTGTTGACTACAGCAACGCCATGTGCAGTTGGCATAATACGGACGAGAAAATGCGAAATATATTTTCTCGTCAGGCAATCCCCATGGTGTGGGACTATGCAGAGGTCAATCCGTTCTCGGATTCTTCAGGCAATTTTTTGGGCCAGGTTGAGTGGGTTGTCAAGGTACTGGAACGCACGCCCACCAGCGCTGAAGGAACTGCCGATCAGGGCAGCGCATCGGAGCGCGATTACGGCGATCTGGTGATTTCCACAGACCCGCCGTATTACGACAACATCGGCTATTCGGACCTGTCCGATTTCTTCTATGTCTGGTTGCGGCGTAGCCTGCGTGATGTTCACCCGCAGGTGGTGGGTACCATGCTCACCCCCAAGGCCGAAGAGCTGGTCGCCAACCCGTACCGCCATGACGGCAAGGCCGGGGCAGAACGGTTTTTCGTCGATGGTTTCAACTCGGTCTTCCACAAGATTCGGCAGGGTGCCCGCCCTGATGTCCCCATGACGGTCTATTACGCCTACAAGCAACAGGAGGCCAAGGTGGATGGCGCCACTTCGACCGGATGGCACACCCTGCTGGATGGATTGATCAACGCCGGGTGGGAGATCACTGCCACTTGGCCGATGCGCAGCGAACTGTCCAATCGGATGCTGTCACAAGGAACCAATGCCTTGGCGTCCTCGATCGTTCTCGCTTGCCGTCCGCGTCCAGCAGATGCTCAAACCACCACCCGTCGTGCCTTCGTCGCCCGGCTCAAGTCCGAGCTGCCTGAGGCGCTGCGCACCCTCATGCAGGGCGCCATCGCCCCTGTCGACCTGGCCCAGGCGGCGATCGGCCCCGGGATCTCGGTGTTCTCCCGCTATACGCGGGTCCGGGAGGCCGACGGCTCGGACATGAGCGTGCGCGACGCGCTGCTGCTGATCAATGCGACCCTCGACGAGGTGCTGGGTGAGCAGGAGTCCGACTTCGACCCCGACACCCGGTTCGCCGTCACGTGGTATCGCAGCTACGGCTGGAGTGCCGAGAGTTCGGGCACCGCTGACCAGCTGTCCCGCGCGACCGACACGTCGCTCGGTGAACTGGAACGCGGCGGCATCTTCGAGGCCAAGGGCGGCAAGGCGCGGCTGCTGTCACCCGAGGAACTCGACGGCGCCTGGGATCCTGCCCTGGACAACCGGCTCAGCGTCTGGGAGGCAACGGTACGGCTGGCTGCCATCATGGGCGGGCAGGGCGCCGGCAAGGTCGCCGAACTCCTGGCCGAGGTGTGCTCGCACCTCGACTTGGACGCCGTCAAGGAGCTGGGCTTCCTGTTGTTCCACGAGGCGGAGAAGAAGGGCCAGGCCAAGGACGCCCTACTGTTCAACGGCTTGGTCAGCGCTTGGGGCGACGTCACCGATCAGGCCCGCCGTATCGACCCCGGCGCCCGCTCGACGCAGGAGGCCTTCGACTTCGAGGATGAGGAGTGAACCATGACTGGCCGGGACGATCACGAACAAGCACCGGGTCGGCGCGTGCACCCGGAGGCGGACCTCACGCCCCTGCACGAACTGGCGCTGATCGGGGAGGGTCCGCTGCTGGAGCGGATCTCAGCGTTGATCGACCAAACCCGCAGCTACGTCGCCGTTCAGGCGAACACGGCGCTGACCATGCGGAACTGGTACATCGGGCGGATGATCCACGTCGAGATGCTTGGCGAACGGCGCGCCGCCTATGGTTCACAGATCGTTGCCACACTGTCGCACCAATTGACCAACCGGTATGGGAGAGGTTTCGACCGAACCAATCTGAACCGAATGGTTAAATTCGCTCAGACGTTCTCCGAAGAAGAGATTGGTGCCACGCTGTCGCACCAATTGAGCTGGTCACACTTCAAAGTGCTGCTGCGAGTGGAGAGCCCGGCTGCACGTGCGTTCTACGTCGAGCAGGCCATCAGTGCCCGACTGAGCGTGCGGGCTCTGGACGACTTCATCGGACGCCAAGGATTCGAACGTAAGGAGATCGCCAACGCCCAAGCACTCGGCGGGTCTGCGGTGCCCGCGGACAGCTTCCGTGACCCGTACCTTCTCGAGTTCCTTGGCCTTCATGACTCGTGGGCGGAGCGAGACTTGGAGGAAGCGATCATCCGTGACATGGAGACATTCCTTCTAGAGGTCGGGCAGGGCTGGGCCTTTGTCGCACGCCAGAAGCGGATGACCGTTGACGGGGACGACTTCCACCTCGACCTGCTGTTCTACTCGCGTCCGCTGCGCCGTCTGATCGCCGTCGAACTCAAGATCGGGAAGTTCGAGCCTGCCTTCAAGGGGCAGATGGACCTGTACTTGAAGTGGCTCAACAAGTACGAACGTCAGCCGGGCGAGGAGACGCCGATCGGTCTGATCCTGTGCACCGAGGCCAGTCGGGAACAGGTCGAGCTGCTGGAGATGAGCAAGGACGGGATCGTCGTCGCTGAGTACTGGACCACGCTCCCACCGAAGGAAGAACTCGAAACCCGGATCCGGGCGATCTACCAGGCTGCCCAGGAGAGGATCGCCCGCCGGTGTCTCGCCGAGGCGGACCAAGAGGACGACAATGAGCGATGACAGGTGTGGCGCGTTGTGCGGCGGCACGGCCGGCGAAGACGGAGCAAGGTAGGGGGAGATGGCAATGGCCATGAACAACCGAGAGCGTGTGGGCAGGGCCTTCGACTTGCTCTCAGAGGGCCTGTACGACGTGGTGGACGAGGTGATGACCAAGGCCTTCGGCTCGTCGGAGTGGATCGAGCGGTGGGCCGAGGCGGACGCCCGGCGTCACGGCAGCGCCCCGAGGGCCCTGGCCAAGCAGGACGTTCAGGTGCAGTTGCGTGCCATCACCGAACGCGGTTACGAGTTCAAGGAAGTGCTGTCCAGGGCGCAGCAGAGCTTCGCTTCCGAGTTGCGCGAGACCCGCAACAGGTGGGCGCACAACGAGGCGTTCAGCTCCGACGACACCATCCGTGCCCTCGACACCATCGAGCGGCTTCTCGAGGCGGCGGGGTCGACCGACTCGGCAACAGACGTGCGCAAACTGCGCACAGACCTGCAGCGCACTGTCTACGAGGCGCAGACCCGTCAGCAGGCCAACCGGGCCAAGGTGTCCCTCGAGTCGGGGCCGGGCCTGAAACCGTGGCGCGAAGTGATTCGACCGCACGACGACGTCGCCCGCGGCGAGTTCACAGCCTCGGAGTTCGCAGCCGACCTGCACTTGGTGCACACCGGGCAGGCGACCAGTCCCGAGTACGACGACCCTGTGGAGTTCTTCTCCCGCACCTACCTCACCGAGGGCCTGCACGATCTGCTGTCGCGGGCTCTGCGGCGCCTCAGCGGCGACACCAACGCAAGCCCAGTGGTGAACCTGCAGACGAACTTCGGTGGCGGCAAGACCCACTCCATGCTGGCGCTTTACCACCTGTTCTCCGGCACCCCGGCCCAGCAGTTCCCCCAGGAGGTACAAGAACTCGTCGCCGCAGCGGGAAGCCCCGACCTCGGCCGGCTCGACGTGACCCGCGCCGCCCTCGTCGGCACCTACCTCAAGGCCGGGTCGCCGCATGTCGAACCGGATGGCACTGAGGTGCACACTCTGTGGGGCGAACTCGCTTGGCAACTCGGGGGCCGTGAGGCTTATGACTTGGTCGCTGAGGATGACCGGTCGGGCACCAGCCCGGGCGACGCGCTCAGGGTACTGATTCAGGATCACGCGCCCGTCCTCATCCTCATCGACGAGTGGGTGGCCTACGCCCGTCAGCTCGTCACCGACAAGGAACTCCCGGCCGGCTCGTTCGATACCCAGTTCACCTTCGCCCAGTCACTCACCGAGGTCGTGCGCTCGGTCCCCGGAGTGATGCTCGTTGTCTCCATCCCGGCCTCTGACACCGGCGACCGGGGCAGCGACATCGAGATCGGTGGCGCCAATGGGCAGTTGGCCCTGGAGCGCCTGCAGAATGTCATCGGCCGGGTCGCTGACCAGTGGCGGCCCTCCAGTAGGGACGAATCCTTCGAGATCGTCCGCCGTCGCCTCTTCCAGGCTCCGGACGCTGAGGGGCTTACCGCGATCTCGGCGACGGCGCGCACTTTCGCCACCATGTACCGGAAGAACACCTCGCTGTTCCCTCGGGATGCGGCATCTCCAAATGATGACTACGAGAAACGCATCCGGGCGTCATACCCGCTCCACCCGGAACTGCTCGACCGGCTGTACGAGGACTGGTCGACGATGGAGAGGTTCCAGCGGACCAGGGGCGTGCTGAAACTAGTGTCCTCGATCGTGCACGAACTGTGGGCGTCACACGACGCGTCGCCGCTCATCCTGCCGGGCAACGTGCCGTTGGACACGACAGCGGTCAATACCGATCTGACCCAGTACCTCGAGGACCAGTGGAAACCGATCATCGACTCAGACATCGACGGGGTAGGTTCTACCGCGCAACAGATCGACCTCGACCGGCCAGCCCTGGGGCAGCGGTTCGTCACCCAGCGGATCGCCCGCACCATTTTCATGGGCGCAGCCCCGCGGTCCAAGAGCAGTCGCAAGGGCTTGGACAAGCAGTACGTGTGGCTGGGCACCGCTGTACCTGGTGACACGCTCGGCAACTTCAGCAGCGCCATCGAGCAGCTCGCCCAGCGGTCCACCTACTTCTACGAGGAGCAGGGTCACTACTGGTTCGACACCCAGCCGTCGGTCACCAAGACCGCCAACGACTACGCCGAACGACTGCGTGAAGACGTCGAGACGGTGTGGAACGAGATCACCTGGCGCCTCCAGGGCGAGGAGCGGGCCCGCGGCGAGTTCGACCGGGTGCACGCCGCACCGGCGTCCAGCGCCGACATCCCCGACCTGGAGAACACCAGGCTCGTCATCGTCCACCCCCGCCACAGCGTCCGCAGGCAAGACGGCCCGGACTCCGCAGCGCTGCGGTGGGTGCGGAAGGCCATTGAGACGAGGGGCGCCGGGCAGCGCGTGCACCGCAACACGCTCGTTTTCCTGCTGGCCGACAGCAACCAGCTGGAGACACTGGAGGCCGCGACCCGCGCCTTGCTCGGCTGGAAACAGGTGCAGGACAACAGCGAGACACTGAACCTCACCGCGCAGCAGAGCAGGCAGACCGATGACTGGGTCGCTCGGCTTGACCAGACCGTCACCGATCGGATCCGTGACACCTTTGTCTGGGCCGTCTATCCGGAGCAGTTCGACCCTGCCAGGCCGTTCGAGCTGGTCGTCGACAAGGTGCCGGAGGCCGGTGGGCGCTCACTGGCCGAGCGTGTCAGCGCCAAACTGAGCCGCGACGACCAGTTCGTCACCACCTTCGGCGCACCGATCCTCGGCGCCGTGCTGCACGGCGAACTCGGCGCGCTGTGGAAGGAGCAGGGCGAGATCACCGTCAGTCAGCTGTGGGGCTACTTCACCCGCTACGTGTACATGCCCCGTCTCGTGAACCGCGAGGTGCTCGACGAGACCATCCGGCAGTCACTGGCTGCCGTATTGGTCAAGGATGAACAGTTCGCCATCGCCACCGGCAAGGACGCCGACAACGGCCGCTATCGCGGCTTGGTCGTCCCGCCCGACCCCACCGCCAGCGTTCAGGTCACCGACAGCACATTGCTCGTCGACATCGGGCGCGCCCAAGCGCAGGTCGAGGCCGATCGGGCCGCAGCCAGCGAGCCCACGGTCGCCCCAGGCCCCGACGGTGGTAAGTCGGTCGCCCGTGGGGTCGACTACGTGTGGTCTGGGGGGCCGGCCGCCGACGGCGGACAGCTCGACGACGAATCGGAACTCGAGGACGTGCTGGCACGCTTCTTCGGATCGGTGAGGATCAGTTCCGACAGATACGCCCGAGACATCGGTAACATAACCCGCGAGATCATCGACCGTCTTGCCGGGGCAGGCGCAGCACTCGACATCACCATCGACATCCAAGCGACCAAGCCCGAGGGCTTCAACGAGGCCGAGGTGCGGACCATCAGCGAAAACGCGAGCGCCCTCAAGTTCGATCCCAGTTCAGGTTTCGAGAAGAACTGAGATGTCTATGGGCTATCCTCATGCGTGTTGCTGTTATGCCGCGATCGAGCAGTTCGCAACACCTGCATCCGACAGCGTGAATTCTCCAGGTGTCGACAGCGGAGGATGTCATCGAGGAGGTGTGAGGAATGACATCAGTCGGTGAACATATTCAACACACTAACAAGGCAATCTGCGAGAACATATCTCAGCTGGGTGATCGGCGGGGGATTTTATCGCAGAACATCCTCGCTCAGCTCCGAAATCTTGTTGAGGGGACGGCGGTGCTTCTCTGCACTGGTTCCGCGGAGGCTGAATATGATTATGAACGAATCAAAGAGGGGCTGGAGTTCATTCGGGCCAAAGGGCAATATGGGTTCTTGGGCAGATTCCACAAGCATCTGCAGACCAGTGCTTCCCACTACACGGTGGATGGTGACTCCTCTGAACGTCTGATGCTCAAGTACTATGATTATCTGTTACAGATCAGGACACTGCTCAAGAAATCTTGTGGGGTTGATGTTCTGAGCAACTTGGAGTCGTTTCCCCTGGATCTTGATCCATCGTTGCGAGAGTATCATGAGAAGATTGCGGAGAGGATTGAGTCACTGAGGCTGGCGGGGGCGGATGAAGAGAATCCTGAACGGTATTACATCCACGGGATCCGTCCCTTCTCCGTGGAAGGAAAGACTTACTACGAGGTGACCTTCTATCGAGCGATCAACAGAGTCGGTAAGTTTGACCGGATGATAGCTTTCACTGATATCAAGATGACGGATGACTACTCAGCCATGCTGACTCTTCACCGTGACGCGATTTACGTTCTTGGTCATGACCTGCCGATCACGATCATCAGCGGCTGGAGGGTGTCGATCAGACCGTGTGAGTTCGACAACTTCGCCCGACTTCTGGGTATCACGATCAAAACCAGTGTCGAATGGGCTGAATATCAGAAGCTCATGGAATATCTGACCAAGGGTTCAGGCAACTTGCTTGATCTCATGGACATGTCAGACCATGAGTATGGGAAGGCTCGGGCGTGTTGCATGTCGCCGAGATCCAAGCCCCAGATATTCTCGGTGCTTGACGAGGCTCGACGTGTCATAAGATCGGGCTGCGGGGGATCCACCATGCTCCGTTTTCTCATGCTCCACATGCGCAATGAAGTACTGAGGTCCCAGTACGATCCGAATAGCTGCCCGCATCTGTCAAAGCTCAATCTGAAGTACGGCTGCATTCCATTCGACGACATGCCGTTCTGTAGTTCACCGGTGGGTCACAATGTGAAGTACGGGGACTTGGTGGAGAGCCTAGGCGTGGCAGGTCGTGACCATGAGCTGCTGGCTCGTCGAGTGAAGATCAACGTCGAGAATCACGGGATGTTGTACACTTCCGTTGAAGAGTTCAAAGTGTTCGGTGATGTTGCTGAACTCATCAAGACTTACAATAGCAAGATCTACTACAAGCACCGTGATCGACGGAAACTCGTGCAGGACAAAGGACATGTCTTCATCCAGGGTTACGAGAACGACACCGTTGCTATCATGAAGAAACTAAGAGAATGCGCTTCTGCTGGAATAGATGGGTATGCGGAATCCGCGGAGAAATGGCTGGGTGATCACGATCATGGTATCGATGATGAGGGAAAGAAAGATGCCCTTAAGCGCTTGTTCAGCCAGTCTAAGGTTGTTCTGATCTACGGCGCTGCTGGAACTGGGAAATCCACCATGGTCGGCCATATTGCCCAGTACTTCAGTGACAAGAAGAAATTGTTTCTGGCGCAGACCAATTCTGCCAAGAATAACCTTGAACGAAAAGTATCGGATGGGAATTCGATCTTTCGGACGATCTCCAGTCATGTCCATCGTCGTGACGGTGATTCGGAATATGGCTTGGTGGTCATTGATGAGTGCAGTACTGTCAGCAACGCTGACCTGCTCAATGTAATGAAAGAGACATCTTTCGAGCTGCTGGTGCTCGTCGGTGATGCCTATCAGATCGAATCGATCAGATTTGGGAACTGGTTCACGATCGCTCGTCAGTTCATCCCGGAGTCCGCAGTCTTCGAACTGACCTCTCCCTATCGAACTGATGACATTTCGCTCCTTGAATTCTGGGGCAAGGTTCGCGATGTCAGGAGGGATGGCGATGATCTCGCTGAAATCATTTCCAAGAATGGCTACTCGACGACACTTGACGACTCTCTTTTTGAACACTTCAACGATGATGGGATTATTCTCTGTCTGAACTATGACGGACTTTACGGGGTCAACAACGTAAATCATTTTCTGCAGAGCAGAAACTGAGGATTATGCAAAACTCCATTCCATAGTCCCGCTGACTAGGTGTTTCAGCTGTTTGTGCCAAGGTTTTGCATAAGCCTCACTCTAATCCTTTGTTCGTGTGGCATGCTGCCACCTACAAAGTGGGTGATCCCGTCCTGTTCAATGATTCGGAACGCTTCTCGCCTGTCATTTACAACAATCTCAAGGGCTGGATCGTCGACATCTCCGCGAAACCGGGTCGGATCCAGTTCGAAGTCAAACTGGATCGTTCGCTCGCTGAAATAGATCCTATGCCCGTAGGACTCGAGGTGGTGGAGGGATCAACGGTCCGTTTCGCTGTCAACGACTACAAGTTCGACAGTGAAAGTGACTCGAGGAACATCCGGAGTCATGATGCCAGCGACGAGGATGATGACTCAGGTAATACCGTTGTCCCGTTCCAGATCGCCTACGCCGTCTCGATCCACAAAGCCCAAGGTCTGGAGTACGACTCAGTCAAAATCGTGATCACTGACGACAACGAGGACGACATCACTCACAGCATCTTCTACACGGCGGTCACCCGGGCCCGGAAGAACCTCAAGATCTTCTGGAGTCCAGAGAGTCAGCAGGCAGTGCTAAGAAAACTCCATCGTGATGACAGCATCAAAGATGTCGAGCTGCTGTCAAGTCGCTGCGGACTTGAACGGGTCACTCACCCCAAGGTACGTCGATGAGAAGATCAAGGTCAAGGAGGAGCGACATTCTCGTCCGGGGGCCAGAGCCCCTGAGCGCCGGTGCTCAGCAGCGGAACCCTCACAGCCGCGCGGTGTCGTACTCGACGACGACGGGGCAGTGGTCGCTCACGCGGGCCGAGGGGTCGGCGTCCCGCTCGGTCGTGGCGCTCACGGCCGTCCTCGGCGACGACAGCACGTCGGACCCGTTGCCGAGCAATAAAGTAAAAACTTGCACGGACACTGACGAGCGACGGGAGGCCCCTGGTGCCGAACCCACTGCTTGTTCGTCGGCCGGACCGCCACCTCCTGGGACTGCGCCGGGAGCCCCGCCAGCACATTCATTGCACGCTACGGCTACCCCGGAACGCGGCAGTTCAGTGGTACTGCGCCAACGCCAGGCAGGCTAGTGCCGCCGCTGTTTCCGCAGTGCCGCAGGACGAAAATGTCAGTGCCCACACATACTCTGGTCTGTTCACCTGGACAGCGGGAGGAGGCGGCTCATGGCAGCACCACAGCTGACACTTGCCGTGCTACGGGCCGGGCAGCACCTGCGGGGGCTGGTGCCCGGCCAGGCGGCCACTGTGGTCGCCGTCGATCCCATCGAGACCGGACTGGTCGAGGTGTTCTACCGCGACGAGGTAGGCCACAGCGGCTCCCGCTTGGTGAGCGACGCCGACGTAGCCGGTTTGGTCGAGGTCTCCGACGAAGACGCTGCACCTGCCTTCGACGCCGACCCGGACGATTTCAAGCTGGCCGCTGAGGCGTTGCGCATCAAGTACGCCGCCCTCTACGACCCGATGGCTGCTGTCAACAGTTCCGACGTCGATCCGCTGCCGCACCAGATCAGGGCGGTCTACGAGGAGATGCTGCCGCGCATCCCACTGCGTTTCCTGCTCGCCGACGACCCGGGCGCCGGGAAGACGATCATGGCCGGGCTCTACATCAAGGAGCTCGTCCTGCGCTCGGACTGCGAGCGGGCCGTCGTCGTCGCCCCGGGCGGCCTGGTCGAGCAGTGGCGGGAGGAGCTGGCTACCAAGTTCGACCTGCGGTTCGAGGTGTTCAACAGGCAGATGGTCGACGACGCCCAGGGCCGCAACGTCTTCGCCGAGCACGATTACCTCATCGTCCGGATGGACCAGGTCTCCCGCAGCGAGGAACTCATGGAGCAGCTCGGCGACGTCACCTGGGAGGTCGCCGTCGTTGACGAGGCCCACCGGATGAGCGCCCACTACTCGTCGTGGGCGGGCGAGGTGACCGAGACGAAGCGTTTCCAGTTGGGCCGCCTGCTGTCGGAGACAGCCCACAACTACCTGCTCATGACCGCGACCCCGCACGCCGGCAAGGAGGAGGACTTCCAGCTGTTCATGTCGCTGCTGGACCGTGACCGGTTTGAGGGGAAGTTCCGCGAGGGCGTCCACCGAACCGACACGACCGGCCTCATGCGCCGCATGATCAAGGAGGACTTGCTGACCTTCGAGGGCAAGCCGTTGTTCCCGGAGCGCCGCGCCTACACCATCACCTACGAGCTGAGCCCTGCCGAACGTGACCTCTACGAGCAGGTCACCGACTACGTCCGCACCGAGATGGGCCGGGCCGAACGCATATCGCAGGCCGGCGACCGCAAACGAGGCAACAACGTCGGGTTCGCCCTCACCGTGCTGCAACGTCGCCTCGCCTCCAGCCCCGAGGCCATCCTGCGGTCCCTGGAACGCCGCCAGGCCCGACTGGAGGCCAGGCTGCGGGAAGTCCGGCGCGCCGCCGATGACACCTGCCTGGTCAGCCCGTTCGAAACCTCCCTGCCCGAGCTGTCGGCCGAGGACTTCGAGGACGCCGACGAGGAGACCACCTGGGAGGAGCGGGCCGCCTTCGAGGCGCGCGTCGACGAGGTCGTCGACCTGGCTACCGCGGCCCAGACTATCGACGAACTGTGGGCAGAGATCGTCATCCTCGAGGACCTCATCGCGACCGCACGCAGGGTCCGGCTCCTCGACGACGACAAGAAGTGGGCCGAATTGCGCACCATTCTCGACGAGCAGTTGCTCGCCCGCGGTGGGGTGCCGCGCAAGATCATCATCTTCACCGAGCACCGCGACACCCTCGAATACCTGCGCGCCCGGATCACCACCCAGCTCGGCCGTGCTGACGCCGTCGTCACCATTCACGGCGGTACTCGCCGCGAGGACCGCAAGGCTGCCTGCGAGCAATTCTCCCACGATCCCAACGCCGTGGTGCTGCTGGCAACCGACGCCGCTGGCGAGGGTCTGAACCTGCACCGCGCTCACCTCATGGTCGACTACGACCTTCCGTGGAATCCGAACCGCATCGAGCAGCGTTTCGGCCGTATTCATCGCATCGGCCAGCGCGAGGTTTGCCACCTGTGGAACTTGGTGGCCTCCGGTACCCGCGAAGGCGACGTTTTCACCCGGCTGCTGTCCAAGATCGACCAGATGTCGGTGGCCTACAACGGCAACCTGTTCAACGTGCTCGGCGACTCGAACGCCTTTCAGGAGCGCTCCCTGCGCGACTTGCTCATCGAGGCCATCCGCTACGGCGACCAGCCTCAGGTCAAGACCAAGCTCGACCGCATCATCGACGCCGGGGTCTCGACCGGGCTGAGCGAGATGATGCACGAGCGGGCCCTGCACCCGGAGATGTTCAACTCCCTCGACCTGGAGGCGGTGCGTTCCCGCATTGAGCTGGCCCGCGAGCGGCGCCTTCAGCCCGGCTACATCGCCGCCTTCCTCCTGCCCGCCTTTGAACGCCTCGGCGGCCGTATCCGCCGCCGCGAGGCCGGCCGCTGGGAGATCACCAGGGTCCCCGACCGCCTCGTCGAGGCGGCCAGGCGGGCCAACCGCTGGGCGCCGGTCGCCGACGCCTACGAGCGGGTCACCTTCCACCTCGACCGCACCCGCCCCGACGGTCTCGCACCAGCGACGCTCATCGCGCCGGGGCACCCGCTGCTGAATGCAGTGATCGAGGCGACCATCGCCGACCTCGGTGACACGCTGGCCAGCGGCACAGTGCTTGTCGACCGCCGTGACACCCAGGCGGGCACGCCGATGCTCCTCTACACCGTCGAGCAGCGCATTCATAACGTCACCGAGCACGCCGACACCGTCTCGCACCACTTCGACTACCCGCTGCTCGCCCCGGACGGTACGGTCACCGTCTCGCCTGTCCCGCCCTACCTGGACTACGACCGCCCGCTGCCCGCCGAACGCGAGGCCGTCGAACGGATCGCAGCCGACCAGTGGGTGCGTCAACGCCACGACAAGACTGTTCGCGTCCGCGCCTACCGCGACGGCCTCCAGCCGCGGCTGGACGAGGTGCAGGCCCGGCTGGGCGCCGAGACCGAGCGCACCAGGGCCCAGGTGTCCCAGCGTCTGCTGGCCGAGATCAACCACTGGGAGGCCGAGTACACCCGGCTGGACGCCCTGGAGCGTTCCGGCACGTTCGGTAGGGTCAAGGCCGAGACGGCCAGGGCCAGGGCAGGCCAGCTCGAGGAACGCCTGGCGCACCGCCTGCGGGAGCT
>ERZ773005.1197-NODE-1197-length-14371-cov-15.653255_pt1 | contig 14371 bp, 17 predicted proteins | sample MGYA00580666_ERZ773005 | MGnify/ENA primary metagenome ERZ773005 (study PRJEB29015, sample SAMEA2737999) | human oral metagenome | biome: human oral; feature: human-associated habitat; material: dental | place: China | collected 2061 ...
CCTCTTGGCCAATGCGGGGCACTTTGATGTAGAAATTAACAAGAACGATTTAAATGATTTGGCAGTACGGCACTTTGAAGGCCGTCATAATATTGAAAGCTATGAGCTTTCAGACGGACGAATTATTAATCTTCTGGCTGAAGGTCGACTGGTCAATCTGGCTGCCGGCGACGGCCATCCTGCTGAAATTATGGACCTGTCCTTTGCCGTTCAGGCCTTAGCCGCCGAATACTTACTTCATAAGGGTAAGTCTTTGGAAAATCGGGTATATGTCTTGCCTAAGGAGACGGATATGGCCGTAGCATCCGTAAAGCTACATTCCATGGGATATGAAATAGATACTCTCAGCGAAGAACAACGTACTTATTTAAACCTCGATTAAGGAGACCGCATGGCAAAAACACTGATTAAAAACGTAGGCCTCTACCGCAATCACGTAGTGACGGAGCAGGGGAATATTGAAATTACGGACGATCGTATTACGGCCTTTCCCGAAGAAATTGGGGATATATCGGCATACACTACGGTCATAGACGGCAAAGGCATGCTGGCTTTGCCGGGATTTATTAACACACACAATCATATTGCCATGACGGCATTTCGAAGCTATGCAGACGATATGCAGCTCATGGACTGGCTAGAAAAGAAAATATGGCCGGCGGAAGCCTGCTTGAATGAAGAAGTCGTATATGCCCAAACCATGCTCGGTATTGCCGAAATGATTCGCTGCGGTACAACCGGTTTTGCCGATATGTACTTTTTCATGGACTACGTAGCCGAAGCCGTAAAAGATTCGGGAATTCGTGCCTGCCTGAGCCGCGGTCTGACGGGGATTACGCCCAATGCAGACGCAGCCTTACAAGAAAATCTCGACTTTTATCGCACGTGGCATAACAGTTGTGACGGCCGTATTACAGTTATGTTCGGCCCCCACGCACCCTATACATGCCCCGAGGAATATTTGTACAAGGTAGTAGATACAGCCCGTTCTGTCGGTGCGGAAATCCACATGCATTTAAGTGAAACTAAGGCGGAAGTGGATAATCATAGAAAACAATACGGATTATCACCTATTGCCTGGGCCGATAAGGTAGGGGTATTCGATTGCGGTTGCTTAGCGGCTCACTGCGTTCATGTCGATGACGAAGATCTGGAGATTATGGCTCGTAAAAAAGTGCGTGTAGCCCACAATCCGGGTAGTAACCTGAAGTTGGCCAGCGGTACGGCACCTATCGGCAAGATGCTGAAAAAGGGGATTACCGTATCCTTGGGTACAGACGGTGCCTCAAGCAATAATAATTTAGATATTTTTGAAGAAATGCGACTGGCAGCCCTCATCCATAAAGGAGTAACTTACGATCCGACGATCATTCCCGCCGAAACGGCAGTAAACTTACTCACTGAAGGCGGAGCCGCGGCCTTGGGTTATAGGGATGCGGGAAAGTTGGAAATAGGATATAAGGCGGACATTACCTTAATGGATCGTGAAGGACTCCATTGGTATCCCCATAACGATGTTTTATCCCTCTTGGCCTACAGTGCCAACAGTATGGACGTAGACACGGTATTTATAGACGGAAAACCGGTTTTAAAGAACAAAGAATTCGTTACTTTGGATATTGAACGAATTAAAGCGCGGGCAGAAGAGACGAAAAAGCAGTTATTGTCTGCCGTAGAGTCGTTATAGCGGTAAAAGCGTTCACACAAACAAGTGTAGAACGCTTTTTGTCGTATCATTAACATAGAAGGGAAGGGAACTACTTATGACAGGAAAAGAGCGAGCCGTAAAATGGTGCAAGGGCATTCCCGAATTAGAGTCCTTAACCTTGATTACGCAGGAGCGGATTTGTACTAAGGTCGCTAAACAGCTGTTAGTCATTATGATGACCGTTATATTCATTTCTGTCACGGTTTTCATATATCTTTCATTTCAATACCCCGAGTTGGCGGCGTATATGAACCGCATAAACAACACCCTCCTAAGTACTATGATTCATAAGACCTCTCACCATAACTTGGCCGGAGGCCTCATTGACGTGTTTTCTGCCCTCGTGCCTCTGCTTTTCGTATTGTTCGGCCCTCCGCTTTTAGTGTTCTTTACCTTAAAGAAGCCATTGTCAAAAAGAGAAGCCCGAAAAACTCTTGCAACCTGGCGTTTAGAAACCGATTCGGGTATGAAAACAAACACGACCTTTGCCGAAGTACAAAAAGCCATGATCGCCTTGGAGATCGGAGATATATACTATTTCATCCTGTATTCGCCTCAAGGTCTTATGGAATCTCCCTTTATGCAAACAATGCGTGAAAAAACGGGGACCTTTATCCTGGAAGTCAGTAAAGGAAATGAGAAAAAAAGCACCTTGTTCAGTTGTAGGAGCCTTACAAAGGGAGATGTCCTTTCAACCATGAAAGAGTATAGAGAACGACATATTATCCCTCAGACGGATACGTGGGAAGTTATAGGTACGTACGATAAAATCGAAGCTGAACGGGCGCAAGCACAAAAGGCCGCTTTACAGCAAGAACGCAAAGATACTTTTATTCGCTTGGTCGGAAATCTTTCAGGAAATGATGCCAAGGTCATAAAAGAGGCTCATAAGTTTCTGAAAAACCCCATTGCTTTTTTTTATAAGACCAAGGCTGACAAACCGGTAAATACGGATGTAAGTGAAACCGACATGCGTCAGGCCTTACGGGATATCTTAGTTCAAAACCGCATCGCCGCTGCATTACCTTGTAGCACATCGGCAGATACTTTTGTACAGGCCGTAAACAATGTATCTCTCGTTCGTAGCCACCCTGAACTTACACTCACATCGGATATTTTTTCCGCCGATCCTGACGGTGAATCGGAAGATTTTGCTCGAAAGATAAATAAATATTGGGAAAACACTCAATTTCGTATAGTATCCTTATATACGGATTCGGACTTATTCGTGCTGCTCCCCGTAAATCTGATCGACTTGGAAGCGTTACAAAAAGAAGCCGCAACCGTCGGTAGTAACATCATCTATTTGGCTCCTGGCGACGAAAGTAATGAATAGAGGAATTTCTCGGATAAAGAAGCTGTAATAACATTGTTTCTATGTACATACGGAGCCTTGAAACGTTAATAGAAGGGGAATATTATGTTTACCCAACTTTCGGATAATTATTTTATTTGGCCGGCTGTAATCGGTTTAATCATTGTAATTCCTGTTATTTTTATTATTATGGTGATCATTTTTTTCGGTGTTCGTTTTATAATACACTGCTATCAGGGAACAGCCGGGACGCCTTACCATATAGACGGAGATATTCTTCATGTCCACAATATCTTTAACACTACCTTTGATCTTTCTCAAATTATTCGTATAGAGGCTCGAGAAATATATACGAGACGGCCTTTTACGTCAGGAGGAAGCAGATACCTGGTACGTCTTTACGGAAAAGATAACATTCTTTGGGGAGCCATGAGTGTTTACGGTAGCAGTAAAATCTATAACTCTTCGGAAGCTTCAAAAAAAGCCGTGCTGGAATTTTTTTCACTTATGGAAATGCGAGGAATTCACTGTAGTCTTGAGAAAGGTCAGTAAATATTTCCTGTATAAAAATATAGTAGCGGATAAGTATATGCCCTGCGTATTGAAATAGTTCGTTAATGAAATGCTTGAGTCTCGTAAATCTCAGAAACATTTTATTGTTAAAAGGAAAGGCTCCGATGGATAAATTTAAAAAACATATATTTTTTATAGTAGCACTCTTAGTTCTCGTCTTTATTCTGATTCCGTTCTTCGGCAAGCTCTTTTTGTACGCTGCCGCCTATGTTATTTGGGGATTTATGGCCTTCTTCGTCGGCAATGTTCCTTTAAGTGACATCCTGAGTTGGTGGCAAGACTTATTATAATTAACAGGAGATAAGGTAATGGGCCTGATTGAAAAAATAAAAAGCATTGAAAAATACGTGTGCGAATACTTTGAAGACCTGGACCTGGATGACCCGGTGGAAGAGGGCTGCTTTGCTGAATATGAGGAGGTTCAAGGAGCCACTGATAAGGAAATTCACGATTTTGAAAGTCACTTCAATATAGTGCTGCCTAAGGACCTGAAAGAAATATATACATATAAAAACGGCAGTCGCTTTTTCCCCATTCTACCGGCACTCATTGATAACCGTGACTATTCATTTACCCTTTTATCCTTGGAAGAAATTAAACACTTAAAAGAATATTTTCAAAATAAAAACGCATTGTTTACGGATTTTCCCGACTATTTTTCAAAAGAGGAGATAAAAAGGCAAGCCGATCCCAGACTGCAACCGTACCTATTTCATAAAAAACGAATTCCCTTTGCACAATATTGCGATTCCTGTTACTTAATGCTCGATTTTATTCCCGGGAGCATAGGACAGGCGGGACAGATTCTTTGTTATGTTCACGATCCGGATGAGGTTCTTTATGTATGTCCGGATATTACGTCCCTTATAAATGATATTCGGGAAAACATTCTTACAACTTCTTAACAAAAATGAACTATACGGGAAAACTACAAGAACCTTTATTCATTTTTTTGAAAAATCTTATGTTTTATGATTAAATGATAGAAGAGTTCTCATTTTACCGATAACACGGAGGCCTAAATGGTCACACTCGCTGTATGTATATTGGTTTTCTTCCTTCTGGTTTCGGCCGGTACAGTCTTAATGTGGAAATACCGTTTTCGCCTTAGCCGAATGGCCTGTAAACAGATTCAAAAACCTGTAAAAGAAGATGAAAATCAGCCCCTTCGCGAACTGCCGTACGCCTGGATAATACTGATAGTATTCGTTGTCATATCGACATTGGAGATGTACTTTGATATGCCTTCTATCGGTATGGCAGGACTTATTTGGAAGGGCATCCTTGTCGCCCCGGCTTTGCCTATATCAGTATCCGCCTTCGTCTTCGTCATTTTAACGAACAGTGTGAGGCCGAACCGAAAAATCGTCTACATAATTACGACCGCCTTTTTTGTACTCATGGGGTTCACCTCTTCATCTACTGCATTAAGCGGAATCGAAGACCTTATACGCGGATCTGTAACAAAAGAACTTATTTTGGAGCAGATCATGTATGAAAAAACATGGTCTCGCGGATCCGGTCGTTACACCGGTCTTTTTCCGTCACAAAGTAGCGGACGCTTCAACATTATGATGAGCAACGGGAAGGGGAAGTATGTACACTTTTCCGTTTCACCGCAAGATGAAGCCTTTCTCGACGAGATGACAAAGGGATTGACACTTCACAGCAATCCGGTCAAGGTCGAAAGACTTAGGCAGTCGGTAGAAGAAAAACATAAAAGTTTTGCTATGTATCAAGGTGATGGCTTTGATAACTGCAAGGAAGTCCGTTATAAGGTGACTTATTATCCCGAAAGTGCCGTTCTCATAAAAACTGAGCGCATTGACGATACTTACTGATATAAAACATCTTCATGTTTATATAAATTTAAAAATACAAAGGAGAATATCATGATTTCACCCTTCGACACTCATCCCGCTATCTTCAATCGAAAAGACGGATCCGTCTTAACAATCAGCCGTAACGGCGTACTTTACAAGGATAAAAACGGCAAGGTCACGTGTGACGTCGACTTTGACGACGTAAACGGACTTCATTGTTCAGGCTATTTGAGCTCAAACAATAACTATCAGATTATCTTCAGAGGTACGGACTGGAAAAACTTAGCTGAAGTGGATACAGACTGCGAAAGCCGTGACGATTGCCATAATATTTTTGAAACAAAGGCCCTTATTGCCGCCTTTCTTCGTAATAAACTGACAGCCGATTTTCCGGCAAATTTGGATACCCTTGACCTCCCCCTTGATTATTCCTATTTAAAGAGAAAAGAAGCCCGTCTTCAAAACGGAAATCTCGTCTTCGGCAATACTTCAATTCCTATTAAAGATATCCGCCGCGTACTCTGTATGGCTGCAGGAGCAATTAACAATCTTTTGATTTACACATCGGAAAAGGGAGAAGCCAAGGGCTTCTTTAAGAAACTGTTTGATAAGGCGGATATGACCATTCCTCTGACGGCCTTAACCGTATCGGTCATCAATGCCATCGTTGCCCGAAATACGGGACACGGTATAGATTTTTCTCGTGGCAACAATTGGGACCAGAAAGATTCAAAATATGTTATCATCCGCTATCTTGATTCATCTTATTACTACGACAAAGACGGTACTACATCGACTGAATGGCAAAAAATGGCCGTTGAACGTACAGCTTCTTACAACTATGATATAGCCAATTGGCTGGAAAAATAAAATCTATGACGGGATAGAGGGGACTCAACTCTCTATTCCGTATTTTTAAAATCTGAAAAGGCGGACTCCGATAGCGTTAACTATCTCGCCTTCGTTGGAATTGAGGTATACATTATGATGGCCGGCATGGGAAGTATTATGTATATATTCATTGTTATAGGCATAGTTTGCCTAATCCTTTCAGGCTATAAACTAATGCATTTCTTCGGCTCTAATGCCGAAGAAGGATACAATATTCTTCGCTTTACGAAAGATTCCGTAACTATCAATACGGGATTTTTTCCGCCTACGTACAAACTAAAAGATATTGCCGAAGTCCGTTTTTCGAAAGGTCGTGCACGCGGCCGCATCAGTACCAGCAGCTATATCGGCTATTTACAGGTCATAAAGACAAACGGACACTCGGGGCGATTAATCTCTTTTGACGGCAGTGTGTATTACCGCTTTGTAGTTATTATTACGAATGAGCACATTATAGACTTATCAACGGAAATTTTAATGAATGAATTTCGTCAACGAGGGATCTTGTGTATTAAGGAATAAACGGTATGCGATTCGATAAATTTTTTAAATTTCCCCTGTTTTTTACTCCTTGGGTCTTGTTGTTACTCGTCATGTTGGCGGAACTTTACGCGGTCCATTATCTTTGGGCACATCATATTCGAATTTGGGGAATGTCGTTTTGGATTACTTTTTTTCTCTTTTGTTTTCCCGGTCTAAGTGCCTTATATATAACGAAACGTATTGTCCTGTATTACGGGGATAAACTACTAATAAAGCTTACGCCGCTTACCTATAGACGAGATAATCTGTTCGATCTTATAAAGACCTTGAAAACCGGTAATACAGACTATGTAAAGGGACTCATTATAGACATTTTCATTACGACCTTCAATATAATCTGCATTTCATTTCTGCCTTGCGGATTTTTATATATGACATTTATTCTATATGATTTTCTGGCCCGTTACTGGGGGCTTCCGACGGGACTGTTTTTGTAGACTGCAGCTGTTATATGGACTATGCAAAAGGAGATTCGGACTGTGGAAAACACCTTAGGTCTTCAAATAGAAATAACTAAAGAACTAAACGAAATGCTCATGAGAACTTGTGATATCCGTTTTTATAAAGAACTGCAACAGCCGCAATTTTCGGGAAACGGAGAAGTATACTCGCATAAATGCCAAGCCTTTGCGCACGACGGCAGCGGCGGCGAGTTTGTTCTTCTCGAAGACGGAAGTATCGGCTTAATCAGTAGTGAGGGGAGTGTAGGGCGAGTAGCTGACAGGTTGGACGACTTATTGACCTTCTTAGTTAACGGTGCAAATATTTTCGATTTCAATTATATAAATCTATATAAAAATAAAGAGTTACTCCGAACTTTTTGTATGGCTTATCTGAAGAAAATGCGTAACGAATATGCCGAAAACCGAACCGATTGGGACGAAATACACGGCGCCTTGGCAAAAAAATTATCCGTATCGTTTACTCCGGAAAACTTGCCGGAATTAGCCGAAACATTCTACCAAGCCGCTACACGCATACCGACCTTTATATGTTCTTATAAAGACGGAGAAAAAGATTATACATGTGACTCCGTCCTTTCAGATATTTTTCCTCGGTGGATAGGAACCTTATTACAAATGACTAAAGAGGATTTTGAAACCTTGAGCCATAAATAGGTAATTTACAATATACAATCAATTTTATGACAATTTTCCTTTATCTATGGACTTACGTGCCGTACTCATAGGATAATGATAAAAATAATATGTCAGGGGGAGTTTTTATATGGCTACTTGGATGGAAAAGGACGTATTGATTGAATGCATTTCATCGGTTTTGGGACCTACGTCATGGACACACGAAATTGACGACCCGGATCGTATAGCCTTATTACAGCAACAAGGCCGATTATATGGAATGAGCCCCGAAGAAATCGATTATAAAAAAGAACTGGCTTTTATAAAGTCCAAAAAAGCCGCTTTAGAAAAATCAGCACCTGTAGACTAACATGTATAAAAAGCGATGAACTCGATATTTGGTTCGAGTTCATCGCTTTTTTCTCTTAATAATTTTATTCTTTATTTCCGGCATTCACCCCATTACCGTAAGAATCATCAGGAGAATTTATTAACTGCACAGTAAGGATAACGGGCAACTCTACCTGTCCTTGAATCCAATTTTTAAGACGTTCTACATCACTTGTACTTAAAGGGGATGCTACAAGAACTTCTACAGCAAATTTATCGGATTTAAAAGAATCCGTATTTTTTTCTGAATCCGTATTTTTTTCTATAGCTATCAAAGAGCCGCCTCGAATTAATTGTACTTCAGGAAATAATATAGGGGCTTCCTTGTTCAATCGTTTAATAATCGCCCTATTAGAGTCTTGGTCACCCTTATTTGCATACATCAAAGAAACATTTCTATCATATTTTTCTTTGGATTTTTTAATCAATTGACGAATTTCATCTAAATCTAAACTTTCTTTTCCCTGAATAATTGAAAGCCTTACTTTTTGCAACCGCGGATACGAATTCAATGTATGTTGGAGTCCTTCTATTTCTTCATTACTTAAGGCATCACCAACCAGATCCACCCTCAAAATATTGTCCTGAAGGGAATAGGAAACTACACCGGTCTTTTCAAATTCCATTTTTTCTGAAAGAAATATTCGCACCTGCTCATCTTTCAAGCTATCTTGTACGGTTTTATTCGCAAAATAGAGGCTTGGCACAGTAATAAGAAGCCCCATTATAATTAAGATTATTCGCTGTTTACGAAAACGAGCTTCATGAATGTTGCCGTGTAGAGGTATTCCTAAAATTTTGAATACTAAAAATGCTGATAGGGCTATAAAAAAAGCATTTATAAAGAATAAATACATAGCCCCAAAGAAAAAGTCGACATTACCCCTGGCAATACCGTATCCGGCTGTACAAAGCGGGGGCATCAATGCTGTAGCAATGGCTACGCCGGGAATAACATTGCTCTTTTCGGTTCTTGTATTGCCTATAGCACCTGCAATGCCTCCGGCTAAAGCAATTAAAACATCCCATATCGTAGGACTGGTTCGTGCCAATAATTCATCCGTAGTTCCTGTTAAAGGGGATATAAAAAAATACACAGTAGCTGTTAAGAGTGCAAAACCTACCTGAAAAATCATATTGATTAGAGCTTTTCGAATAAAACCCTTATCATAGGTCGCCATTCCGTATCCGGCAGCTAAAATATTACCCATTAGAGGTGATACAAGCATAGCCCCGATAATAACGGCCGTACTGTTTAAATTTAAACCGACACAGGCAATTATAATAGCCGTAACCAGAATAATTAAATTAGCTCCGCCTATAGTCATGTCGGATAAAATTCGATCATTAATGACTTCAGATGATACAGCATCCGACTTTAAATCGATTATTTTATTCCATTTCTCCATGTTATTTATAACCTCATATAATAAAATCTATGTCTTATTTTAACTAATTAAGTATAGCAACAATAGTAGAGCTATGCAACAAATTTTTATAAGCACGGAATAAAAGAAACCGCTATATATGCATTGAAATACAAATAATCTCATTGTATAATACAGAGTAGCGATTACTTCCGATAACGTTAATTTATCGGAAGTAATAATTAGGGGGGAATGATAGGATATATTCCCGTATCAGCTTTAAATAGCCTTCTTATCTTCTTCTTTTAAGGAGTTTTTGTATGAACTATGATGAACTGGATCACTTTTATATCGGTCGCCCCGTGGCAATTCAAAGAAATTCAAAACTTACTGCCAAGGCTCGACAAAGTATTTATATTGCCAGAGCTGATAATACAATTGATGCCTACGCTTCCGACTGGAAAGATTTTTGCGATTGGTGTGTTCAACATAAACAGGAATACTTCCCGACAAGGGCTGAAACAATTGTCAATTACATTAATGATTTAGCCGATAACGCCAAGGCTAACACTATTGCCCGCCGCGTCAGCGCTCTTACGGAAAATTTCGATGCTGCAGGCCTTACGGATAATCCTTGCCGCCAGCTCTTGGTAAAAGATGCCGTACGCGGTATTAAACGAATGAAAGGCACCATACAGCAGGGAAAGATGCCTATTTTATTCGATGACCTCGTAGATATGTTGAGGCATATCGAGGGACATGAGGCTGAACAGGCTCGTGATCGGGCTATTCTGCTAATCGGTTTTTACGGAGCCATGAGACGGTCCGAAATAGCCTCTTTACACGTAGAGGATTTGCAGTTTTCACGCTTAGGTCTGCGTATTACCGTACGCAACGCCAAGACAGATAAAGCCGGACAAGGTCAAGTGATTTCCATACCGGCCATAGAAGATAAAGAAATAGATGCCGTCACGGCCCTGCAACATTGGTTGCACCTATCGGGTATTACATCAGGCCCGGTTTTCAGGGGCTTTACAAAAAATAAGACCGTTCGCAAAACCGCTATATCCGATAAGTCTGTAGCCCTGATCGTCAAAAAACATGTTGAGGCCGTCGGCATGGATCCGCAATATTTCGGAGCCCATAGCCTACGCCACGGCTTCGCCACATCGGCAGCCCAGCATCAAGTAGATGAACGCAGTATTATGAAACAGACAAGACACAAGTCCCAATCGGTTGTACGAAAATATATTGATGAGGCTGACGGCCTTATCAATAATCCTGTTTTCAAAATTACGGAACGGTCGTAGACTCTTAGAGACTATGTAAAAGACCCTCGGAGTGTCGGCTTACATTCCGAGGGTCTTTTATCTTATATTTTATTTACTTACAGGTACTTTTAAGACCTGACCGGGATAAATATCCTGATTATGGCCGAGATTATTGGCATCTACAATGGCATAAACGGTACTACGTACATCCTTATTATCGGCTGTTGAGGCGGAGGCTATTTTCCAAAGTGTATCACCTTGATGAACCGTAACTGAAACAAATTCTTTTTCGGTCTGATTATTCATCCAACCGATTTGAGTCAAAGAAGCAACTAAGATGACGGCAATAAGGATAAAGCGAATATTTTGAAGTCTTCCGTTACTTTTTTTAGTTTTGCGTTTCATATATATCACACTCCTGTATGTATAAGTCCTTTTATTAAGAACAAACGTTTAGCGAACGAATGTTCTTTCGTTAGATTTATTATATCGCCGAACACTTGTTCTGTCAAGAAAAAAGGAAACAAATGTTTGCTTTTCTGTTTGAGATTGTTTATAATGAAACCATCTTACATGGGAGTGATATGCTATATGCTGAATCCGGAAACCTCTTTGACTACTCGACAACGTCAAATCTTAGACTACATACGAAAATGTGTTCATACCCTCGGCTACCCCCCGTCAGTCCGGGAAATTTGCAGTGAAGTAGGCCTTAGTTCTACCTCTACCGTTCACGGCTATCTTACGGATCTGGAAAAATTGGGATTTATTCGCCGAGACCCTTCAAAAAACCGAAAGATAGAACTTCTTGACGAGGGCACGTGGCGTTCCAAAAAAATCGTTCCCCTTCCCTTGGTCGGTACGGTCCGTGCCGGTGCTCCCATTACGGCAGAAGAATGCGTGGAAGACGTCTATCCCTTTGCTGCCGAGTTTATCGGTGATGATGACTGTTTCATGCTTACAGTCCGCGGTGACAGTATGAAAGACGCCGGAATTTTAGAAGGCGATTTACTCATCGTTCGTCAACAAAGTATGGCTCGAAACGGCCAGATTGTCGTAGCTCTTGTCGATGATGAAGCCACGGTCAAACGCTATTACTTTGAGTCTGATCATATTCGCTTACAACCTGAAAACGATGACTATGAACCGATTATTACACGAAACTGTCAATTATTGGGTATCGTCATCGGCGTCTTCAGGACCTATTAAAGAATGCAAAAAGCTCTGATTCGTAAATAACACGAATCAGAGCTTTTAATTTGCTCTTTTTATAAATAAGATATGATAACCTGCGTCATCGTTTTAGTATCTGCCTTCTTGAAACCGTCTTTATACAAATCCGCAGTTCTCCACCCGGCGTTCAGAGCCTGTTCGACAGCCGACTCTATAGCCCGTGCCGCCTCTTCTTCGTGTAAAGAGTGGCGTAATAACATAGCTGCCGATAAAACCGTAGCCGAAGGGTTGGCAATTCCCAAGCCCTGAATATCCGGAGCCGACCCGTGAATAGGTTCGTATAAGCTTGTCGACTCACCGATGCTGGCTGAAGGCATCATGCCGATAGAACCTCCCAAAACGGCGGCTTCATCACTGAGAATATCGCCGAATAAATTACCGGTAACAATAACATCAAATTGTTTCGGATTTATAGCCAGTTGCATAGCACAATTATCTACATAAAAATGATTCAACTCAATCTCACCGTAGTCTTTACTCATTTCCGTTACAGTGCGTCGCCAGAGCCGACTGGTAGCCAATACATTTGCCTTATCTACGGATGTAACCTTATGATGTCTGTTCTTGGCCGTCTCCATGCAAATTTTGTAATGCGCCGTACCTCAGGTACACTGTAGTTTTCCATATCCCAGGCTCGTTCTACGCCGTTATGAATTTCTTTTTCACATTTTTCACCGAAATAAATACCGCCAATAAGTTCACGAACGATAAGAATATCCGTGCCCGTAACGATTTCCGAGCGTAAGGGAGAATATTCAGCTAAAATAGCCGGAACCTTAACAGGTCGTAAGTTGACATACAGACCCAAGGCTTTGCGCAAGCCGAGGACAGCCTGTTCAGGACGTAAGGAAGGGGCTACATTGTCCCATTGATTTCCGCCTACGGCACCGAAAAGAACGGCATCCGCATTTTTAGCTGCCGTAACCGTATCTTCCGGCAAGGGTGTACCGAACTTGTCATAAGCTGTACCACCGGCATCTTTCCAGGTAAATTCGAGATCAAGGCTATATTTTTCATCCGCTTTTTTTAAGACGGCTACAGCCGAGTCCGTTATTTCCTTCCCGATTCCGTCTCCGGGAATGACTGTAATCTTCTTTGCCATCTTATGCTTTCTCCTTCACGTAGTTGATTAAACCGCCGGCAGCGGCAATATCCTGAATAAATCCGGGTAAAGGTTGAGCCGTAAATTCTTTTTTCGCTGTTAAATCCTGAATTTTTCCCGTTGACAAGTCTACGGAAAGTATATCGTCACCGTGAATCTCATCAACAGCATCACCGATTTCCAAGACGGCAAGCCCCACGTTAATTGCATTTCTGTAAAAAATGCGGGCAAAACTCGACGCAATAACAACGGAAATCCCGGCAGCCTTAATGGCAATAGGTGCGTGTTCACGTGAAGAACCGCAACCGAAATTTTTGCCGGCAACCATAATATCACCGACCTTGACATTCGGTGCAAAAGTTTCATCAATATCCACCATGGCATGAGCCGCTAAATCTTTGGGGTCAAACGAATTTAAATATCGAGCGGGAATGATAACATCCGTATCCACATTATCTCCGTACCGCCAAACTTTTCCTTCTAATTTCATCTTATCGAACCTCCTCGGGGGCCGCAATATATCCGGCTATAGCACTGGCTGCCGCTACCTGCGGGCCGGCTAAATATACTTCGCTGTCTACATGACCCATACGACCTCTGAAATTACGATTGGTTGTGGAAACACATTTTTCTCCTGCCGTCATAATGCCCATGTAGCCGCCCAAACAGGGACCGCATGTAGGCGTGGAAACAGCGGCTCCCGCTTCAATGAAGGTTTCCAAATAACCGGCTCTGAGAGCATCTGTATATACTTTCTGGCTACCGGGAATAACAATGCAACGAACACGATCATGGACTTTCTTACCTTCCATTATTTGTGCGGCAATAGCTAAATCTTCCAATCGACCGTTTGTACACGATCCGATAATAACCTGATCAATAGGGATGATGCCGAAAGTGCCTACTTCCTTCGTATTTTCCGGCAAATGCGGGAAGGCTACGACGGGCTTTAAGGCCGACAAATCTATAGTAATCGTTTCTTCATATTCCGCATCATCATCTGCTTTATATATCATATAAGGCTTTGTAAAGCGTTCGTGCAAATATCCCTTAGTCACTTCATCAACAGGGAAAAT
>ERZ773005.1199-NODE-1199-length-14338-cov-6.356508_pt1 | contig 14338 bp, 11 predicted proteins | sample MGYA00580666_ERZ773005 | MGnify/ENA primary metagenome ERZ773005 (study PRJEB29015, sample SAMEA2737999) | human oral metagenome | biome: human oral; feature: human-associated habitat; material: dental | place: China | collected 2061 ...
GCTGTGCCCCGGGTCTTTACTTTAACAGCTAATAATATTTTGCATTACTCCATGTAGGCTTTAAGCATCCACTGAAGCTTCTCATATTCCTTAAGATAGCCATTGAATATATCCGCAGTAGCCTTATCTCCCTCGCTGTCGGCAAGGTCTGAAATCTCCTTTGTATCCTTTATCCAGTATTCAACATCCTTTAAAAGAATCTTAGCTGCATCAAGGCTTGCTACAGGCACATCATCAAGCTCCTTAACTGCTGTAAGTGAAAGTGCCTTTTTTAAGCTCGCTACAGGCTCTCCGCCTAATGCCAGCAGTCTTTCCGCCACTTCATCTACTATCTCGGCAGTCTGGTCATAAAGCTCTTCAAACTTGGCATGAAGCGTAAAGAAGCTCTTTCCCTTTAAATACCAGTGAAGATTATGAAGCTTTATGTACATTACCTCTTGATTTGCAAGATACACGTTTAATTTTTCATTTAAATTTTTACTCATTGTATTATCCTCCATAAATTAAAATATATTGTTATATAACTTAATATTCCGAAGCTATAGCGGTCTTAACCGTTTTATAAACAAAATCAGTATCAATTACTGTTTTTTACATATCATATTGTAGCACATTCTAAATAAAAGTCAAGCAAAATAATTGCACAAAATTTAATATGATTTAAGCTTATTTTCGCTGTTTTGTTGACAGCAGCCCTTTTTGCTCTAAACCTGTTTCTCTTTTAAAGTAATATCGGAGGCACAGCAAAAATTACTTGCGTTATTGTGAAGAAAATGGTAAATTTATAGCATTAGACAATAAATGTATAATACTACAGAAAGCAACAGAGATTATATTGAGCTATATTAATACTATAGTTTTATTTATTAGATTTTATTTAGGATAATGATGTTTTCATATACAGCATTCTGAGCATAAAGTATGAGGCGGCCGGCAGAGTGACTGTTTAATCAAATAATAAATACTGCAAATGTGAGCAATAATTACTTGACATTTTAAAGTAAGAAAGGCTTCACTTAAAAATAGAGAAAGGGTTAAATAAATTTATGAAGATTTATCTAGTCGGATGTGTAAGAACTTTAAGTGTCAGATTAACCTCATTAATAGATGAGAATAAGCTTGGAGAAGCGGCAGGTTCTTTTGAAGTCTGGGAAGATGCTTTTGTTGAGTTAAGGGATGCAAAGCCTGATGTGCTTATTGCTGATATTAGAAATCTGGATAATACAGGGCTTGAAAGGATCAGAAGGGCTGCAAATTTATTTCCTGACAGTGATATTTTTATATTTTCGTCAGCCTATGATGCTGAAAGTGTTGAAAAACTCTATATTGCCGGAGTAAGCTATATTCTTCACAAGCCCTTAAATGAGATAGAATTATCAAATGTTCTCAAAAATACCGAGCTTTCAAGAATGCTCAAAAGAGTGCTGCAAATAGTACCTGAGCACGGCTCAAAAGCCCATCCGAAAGCTGCAGATTCGGAAAATATCAAGCTTTATGAAGAAGACGAGCTCGTGCGTTTTACAAAAAGGCTTAAAGGAGTGCTTAGAGAGATAGGCATATTAAGTGAAAGCGGAAGTAAGGATATAATAGAAATAGCCACCTACCTTTTTGAGAAGGGTATGGACGTAAGAGACGTATCTATGAGAGATATCTGCGGTATGATGGGGGATAATACCAAAAGTGTAGAGCAAAGGATTAGGCGTGCGGCAGGTGCCGCTTTATCAGGTCTTGCCGCCAGGGGCATGGATGATTATGCCGATCCCATCTATAATGAATACGGCGACAGACTTTTCGGTTTTGAGCAGATGAGAAATGAAATTAATTTTATATGCGGAAAAAGCTTCAAGCACGGCAATATCAAAATCAAGAAGTTTATAGGAGGGCTTCTTGACTGTTGTATGGAAAATTAAAAAGAGGGAGGAGCTGCAAACAGCAGATTCATATAATATATAGTATAGAAAGCAAGAAGCATTCCACTAGATACTGTAGAAACGATGAATTTTGCAGCACCCCTCAAAATAAAGAAACACCAGAGTCAGTAATTTTGATTTGCCGAAGCCGGCGTTTTCTTATTTTAATACCCTCTATTCCGGCGAAATATCATTTTAATAGCTTTTTACAGCCCTGCTAAACGCTTAAAGCCGGGGCTGACTGTATTGCCTTAAATTATTGAAACCGGGTATTCATTTCCTTTGCTGATTTCACCTATTATCTCAGTATAGGGACAAACCTTTTTCAACGCTTCAAACACCTGCTCTGCCTTGTCCTTAGCTACACTGTAGAGCAGTCCGCCCGAAGTCTGCGGGTCATATAATACATCAGTAATATATTCCGGTATATCAGATAAAAGACCTACGCTTTTCTTTAGATGTCTTCTGTTGGCATAGGTAGCTGCCGGAACCAGCCCCATTTTAGCAAATTCTTTTACACCCGGCAGCATAGGCACCTTCCTATAATCTATCACCACCCCAAGACCTGTGCCCTCACACATTTCAAGACTGTGCCCTATCACCGAAAAGCCTGTGACATCAGTGCAGGCGTGGATGCCGTCCAAACCTTTAACCGCATCGGCGGCATATTTATTTAAGGAAATCATAGATTCAAGACCTGCCTTATACTGCTTTGCATCAGCAAGCTCTCCTTTGACTGCATTGATAATCAGCCCGGTGCCTATAGCCTTTGTAAGTATAAGTACATCTTTATCCTGAACTCCATTATTTTTAAGGATTTTATCAGGGTGTACAAGACCTGATACGCATAAACCGTATTTCGGTATGTCATCCTTTATAGTATGTCCGCCTACAACTATAGCACCGGCTTCCATCACCTTGTCATATCCTCCTCTTAATATCGCATTTACTGCTTCAGCCGGAAGACTTTCAGGATACATCAGTATGTTCATACAGAGCTTTGCCTCTCCGCCCATAGCCCATACGTCAGAAAGTGAATTTGCCGCCGCAATCTGACCATATTCATAAGGGTCATCTACAGCAGGAGGAAATATATCTACCGTCTGTATAAGTGCAAGCTCATCAGTCAGCTTATATACTGCAGCATCGTCAGCGGTATCAAAACCTACCAGCAGATTTGAATCGCTGAATTTAGGAAGGCTGCGCAGAACCTGCGCAAGGGTATCAGGCCCTATTTTTGAAGCTCAGCCTCCACAGCCGCCCGTCATTTTAGTAAGTTTTATATCATTCATGTAAATCTCCATTTTCTTTTAGAATTATTAAGCTCCTATAATATATTATAATATAAAATAAAGCAAATAAAAGAGTAAAAAAAGAGAAAGCCCGCCTGCACCAGTTTGAAGCTGGATAAAAACAGCTAAAAATGACATTGCTCTTGTCTTTACGCTGTTTTTGAGATATACTTTTTATGATTGAAAGCAAATTCTAAATCTTGATTAAATCTTAGGTCAATGCTTGGAGATGTATTGCCGTGTAGATTTAGAAATACTTTGACAGCATAATAAGATAAAGCATCAATAATATTATGAATACTAATAATGAAAGGACGGCCTAGCAGCCCGAGAAATATTAATTAAAGCATTTTCCGATTGCTCCCTGAGCGTATTTCCGGATTTATAAGGTAAATACTCTCACGGCTTATAATGATATTTCTCTGCATTGATACAAATATGAAATATATTATTATGCTCGGAGATGGCATGGCTGATCTCCCTGTAAAAGAACTTGGTGGCAAAACCCCGCTGGAATCCGCTTATAAGCCTGTGATGGATTCACTTGCACCATATTCCCTGCTCGGCACTGTTAAAACAGTGCCTGACAGCCTGAGTCCCGGCAGCGATGTCGCAAATCTTGCAGTTTTAGGCTATAACACGGAGCAGTGCTATACCGGGCGTTCTCCATTTGAAGCTGTAAGTCTTGGCATAGCTATGGGAGATGAAGATACTGCCATACGCTGCAATACAATTACACTTTCTGATGAGCCTAACTTCATAGATAAAACCATCCTGGACTACAGCGCCGGAAATATAACTACAGAAGAATCAAATCTGCTTATAAGAGATATTGCAGCCAGGCTTAATACGAATGAATACGGTTTTTACCCCGGGGCTTCTTATAAGCACTGCTTTATATTAAAAAAGAGAGGCATAAATTCCAAGCTTACCTCTCCCCTGGATATTGCAGACAGGAAAATCGGAGAATATCTGCCCAAGGACAGGCTTTTATTTACTCTTATGAAAGAGGCTGCCGAAATTCTTAAAAACCATCCTGTAAACCTTGACAGAAAAGCCAGGCAATTACATCCCGCAAACTCCATCTGGTTCTGGGGCAAAGGAAAAAAGCCTGTTTTGGAAAATTTTAATAAAAAGTTTAACCTTGACGGAAGTATTATATCGGCAGTTGATTTAATTAAGGGTATAGGTATTTATGCCGGTCTTGAAGTCATAGATGTCAAAGGAAGTACAGGAACTCTTGATACTAATTACGGCGGTAAATGCAACGCTGCACTTGATGCACTGCTCAACCGCAATAAAAATTTTGTATACATACATTGTGAAGCTCCTGATGAATGCGGTCATCATGGCGATTACAGCGGCAAAAAGCTTGCAATAGAAAGGATAGACAGGTATATAATAGCTCCTCTTATTAATGCACTTAAAAATGCCAAAGAGGATTTTTCCCTGCTGATACTTCCTGACCATCCTACCCCGGTTTCATTGAAAAACCATACCTCAGACCCTGTTCCCTTTTTATTATACCGCTCGGACAGTAATTTTAACAGTGGTAAGAATATCTATTGTGAAGCTTCCTGCAATGATACTGATACACATATAGAAAAAGGCTACATGCTCATACGCAGATTGCTTCTATAGAAATTCGTTAATTATTAATGAAAGGACTTAAACGATTATGTCAGATTTTAATGAATCTAATTTTCACTCTGAACTTGTGAAAAGGAGGAAAAAGCTGCAAAGGCGGCAAAGAATGCAGGTTATAGGGGTTTATTGCTTTATAATAGTGCTTATAGGAGTGGTTGCTTTTGGTGCCTATCATATTATAAAGGCGGTATCAGGAGGAGAAAATAAAAATACACCGGCTGCAGCCTCACAAAGCAGTGAAGCGGAAAGTGAAAGCCAAGCGGCTCCAGCAAGTGAGGAAGCCGTAAAAGCCCTTATTGAAAAAGCTGACAGGCTTGCGGCAAGCTATGACTACGATGCAGCCATACAGCTTTTAAGCTCTGATGAAAAATATGCTACAGCCCCTGAGGTTACAGAGGCTATAGCAGGCTTTGAGCAAACTAAGTCCACTCTTGTAAAGGCGGATGTTACAAAGGTACCTCATGTATTTTTTCACACTCTAATTTATGATACTTCAAAAGCCTTTGACGGTGATGACAGGCAGATGGGCTACAATCAGGTTATGACCACTATAGGTGAATTTGAAAAAATGCTTGATGAAATGTATAAAAGAGGCTTTGTCCTCGTGAGAATACATGATGTAGGCTATGAGGCTCCGGACCCTGAAACCGGTGCCACTAAGATGATGAAAGGGGATATAATGCTCCCTCCCGGCAAAAAGCCTTTGGTTATGTCACAGGATGATGTAAACTACTATCCTTACATGAAAACCGACGGATTCGCAAACAGGCTGGTAATAGGTGATGACGGCAGAGTTACCTGTGAAATGGACCTTGAAGACGGAAGCAAGGTAAGGGGAGATTATGACCTCATACCTATTTTAAATAAATTTATTGATGCTCATCCTGATTTTTCTTATAAAGGTGCAAAAGCGATTATAGCAGTTACCGGATATGAGGGAGTTTACGGCTATAGAACTACTGCCTCCTACGAAAGCGGTCCGGATAAGAATCCTAATATTGAAGCGGATAAGCAAACTGTAAGGGAGATTGCAGAGGCACTTAAAAAAGACGGCTGGGAGCTTGCTTCACACAGCTGGGGACATAAGCACCTCGGTAAAATAGACATGGTGCATTTTAAAACTGACTGTGATAAGTGGAATAATGAAGTTAATTCACTTATAGGACCTGTTGACATACTGCTCTACCCCTTTGGCACCGATGTTGCCGACTGGCACCCCTATAAAGCCGATAATGAAAGATACGCCTATATGCATAAGCTCGGCTTCAGATATTTCTGCACAGTCGACTCTGCTGAATACTGGGTTCAGTTCGGCGATGACAATTTAAGAATGGGAAGGCGGAACCTCGACGGCTTTAGGATGAAAACTGATATAGATGACCCTGCCAAGGCTAAGCTTACTGACCTTTTTGACCCTAATGAAATATATGATAAGAGCAGACCGGCTGAAATGGGAGTTATTACCTCGTAGGTCTGCACAAAACCTTCATAAATTATTTACTTATAAGATTAGCTTTTACAAATAAAAAGAGCCGTTATGCAGCATAACAGCTCTTTTTTATTCTATATTCTAGCCTTCTCTCTTAGCAGTAAGATATTCGTCTATACCTCTGGCTCCTGCCCTTCCCGCACCCATAGCAAGAATTACAGTAGCGGCTCCGGTAACTGCATCACCGCCTGCAAATACACCCTCTCTGCTGGTCTTTCCTATCTGCTCATCAGCTACTATGCATCTGCGCTTATTTATCTCAAGCCCTTTAGTAGTGCTTGAAATAAGCGGATTAGGTGAAGTACCCAGCGACATTATAACTGTATCGCAGTCAATTACATAATCACTGCCCTCTATAGGAACAGGTCTTCTTCTTCCTGAAGCATCAGGCTCTCCAAGCTCCATCTTAATTACCTTTATGCCCTTTACCCAGCCCTTTTCATCAGAAAGGATTTCTGTCGGATTGGTAAGCAAATCAAAAATAATGCCCTCTTCCTTTGCGTGATGGACCTCTTCGACTCTCGCCGGAAGCTCCGCCTCACTTCTTCTGTAAATTACATGAACCTCAGCTCCAAGCCTTAAAGCAGTTCTTGCAGCATCCATCGCCACATTTCCGCCACCTACTACACAGATTTTTTTGCCTCTGGTTATAGGGGTATAATAATCATCTCTGAAAGCCTTCATCAAATTGCTTCTGGTCAGGTATTCATTTGCAGAAAACACTCCATTTGCATTTTCTCCCGGAATTCCCATAAACATAGGAAGTCCTGCCCCCGAGCCTATAAAGATAGCGTCAAATCCCTCTTCATCTAAAAGGTCGTCTATAGTAAAGGTCTTTCCTATTACAACATTGGTTTCTATCTTAACTCCAAGCTTAAGCACATTTTCTATCTCAGGCAGCACTACTGCATCTTTTGGCAGCCTGAATTCCGGAATGCCGTACATCAAAACTCCGCCCGGCTCATGCAGGGCTTCAAATATGGTAACTTCATAGCCAAGCTTTGCAAGGTCGCCCGCACAGGCAAGTCCTGCCGGTCCTGAGCCTATCACTGCCACCTTCTGATTTTTCGGCTCAGCACTTACCTTAGGAGTTATATTATGCTCTCTTGCCCAATCTGCTACAAATCTTTCAAGCTTTCCTATGGATACCGACTCTCCCTTGATGCCTCTTACGCAGACTCCCTCACACTGGCTTTCCTGCGGGCATACACGTCCGCAGACTGCCGGAAGGCATGAAGATTCTCCGATAATCTGAGCCGCCTTTTCAATATCGTTATTAATTATCTGCTGTATAAATGCTGGTATATTTATAGACACCGGACAGCCCTTTATACATCTTGCATTCTTGCAATCAAGACAGCGTGATGCCTCTGCCAGTGCTTCTTCATAGGTATAGCCCAAACAAACCTCTTTAAAATTCGTTGCTCTCTCATGTGGATCCTGTTCCGCAACCGGTACCTTTTTAGTTTTATCCATTATTTATCACCTCCGCATACTCCGCAGCCACCGTGGTGAGTTTTACCCTCCTGCACCCTTAAAAGCTCCCTACCTTCCTCAGTCTTATAGGTCTGCATTCTTTTCATAGCTTCATCAAAGTTTATAAGATGCCCGTCAAACTCAGGTCCATCTACACAGGCAAATTTAACAGTATCGCCTACAGTAAGTCTGCAGGCTCCGCACATGCCTGTACCATCAACCATAATAGGATTCATACTTGCAATAGTTTTAATTCCAAGCTCCTTAGTAAGCATACAGGCGAATTTCATCATTATCATAGGTCCTATAACTACACAGAGGTCATATTTAATTCCCTTATTCTGAACCTGGTCTCTGATAACATCCGTAACAAGTCCCTTTACCCCAGCTGTGCCGTCATCTGTAGCTATATAAAGATTACCTGCAATCCTTCTGGTTTCTTCGACAAGTATAAGCAAGTCTTTATTTCTTGCACCTATTATTACATCACACGGTATGCCATGCTCATGAAGCCATTTAACCTGCGGATATACAGGAGCTGTACCGACACCTCCTGCAACAAATAAAATCTTCTTTTTCTTGAGCTCCTCCATGTCTTCTGAAATCATCTCACTTGCATTCCCAAGCGGACCTACAAAATCCATAAAGTAATCGCCCTCGTTAAGCTCTGCCATAAGTTTAGTCGAGGCTCCAAGTGCCTGGAAAACTATGGCAACGGTTCCCTTTTCTCTGTCATAATCTGCAATTGTAAGCGGTATCCTCTCGCCATACTTATCAAGTTTAACAATTACAAACTCTCCGGGAAGACATCTTCTTGAAACATTCTTAGCTTCTACATCCATGTAGTAGATATTGTTAGCTAGGTATTTCTTTTTAATAATCTTGAACATATTTTTTCTCCTCTTACATTAATAGTTTTATGAGCATTCAACTAAAATAATAATGTACAAGGATATTATAACATAGATTAGCATAAAAAGCACTAGTATTGATAATTTATTAGCAAGTATTTTATCAATATTTGGCTCTCTTATACAGTCTGAAAAAATATTTATGCTTCAAATAGTTTTTTTCCGTACTCTCTTGTATAAGCTTCCATTCAGCCTCTTTATCAATCCCGGTCAGGTATTTGTCTGCTTTATATGCATTATCTATATAAGTAATGTATGAAGTATCGCAATAAGGCAGAAATTGTATGTAAATGCTTTCTCCGCCTATTATAAATATTTCTTCATCTGCAATATTTTCATTTTTAAAATAATTAAAGCAGTCCTCAACGCTCCTTAATACTAAAGCATTCTCAGGAGAAAAGGCGCTGTCATTTGAAAGCACTATATTTCTTCTTCCCTCCAGTGCTTTGCCTCCCGGCAAATCTTCAAAGGTCTTTCTCCCCATCACCACAGTTTTTCCAAAAGTTTTTTCTCTGAAAAATTTTTTATCCTGCGGTATTGATACCAGAAGTCTGCCCCTACAGCCTATTGCCCAATTTTTGTCAACAGCAGCTATTATATTCACATTTCAGCCCTCCAAGCCTCTCAAAGCTAAAGCTATGAGAGTATTAATTTATCAGTCAACTGCTCTATCGGTATTAATTATAAGTTCATCAGCATAAGGCAGGGTTGAAATCCAATCGCAAAAGCTGTTCCATTCGTCCAGCTTATGATTTTTTCTTGCAAAATAAATATTTATTAGCGATTCATAATTAAGAGTGCAGGTTCTCATCTGATTATAGCTTGACGGCAAAAGCTGTATTATATCATACCAATCTGCTTTACTGCGGCTTTTATTATATCTGAGCCTGGTGTTTTCAAGTGCCTTTATTATAAGCTCTAAAGTCAGCAGTCCCTCCTTGCTTAATCTGTCTGATGAAAAATCCTCAATTTCAAATTCCTTGGTATGTATCTTATGCATAGTTGAGGTGGAATTTGCCACAGTGGCAATTTTATAGGTGTCATATTCCTTCCACCAGTATATAGGAGCAGTAATATCAGCACTTACAAAAATCTGTCTTAAAAATTTTCTGTGGTCGCTTCCTGCCTTTCTAAGTTTTTTTGCAAGCTGAAGATCGTTTTCACCCAAAATATACTTTCCCTCTTCATCATAATAGCTATCCGATCTTGACCATGAATTCATAGGATTCCTCGCACCGCGCAGGGCATTTTCCATGTTCATAACTGAAGTTTTTTCAAACCTTATCATAATTATCTCCATTTTTTCGTGTAAGCGGCCATGTACCGTTTTTCTTTAATTCATGGTATTTGCTATATGCCTTTTCCAGTATGTTGCGCTCATTTATAAATTTCAGCAAATGATATACCTCATTATATTTATAATACCCTGAATCCATGAAAAACTCTTCCCTCTGCGGCTTGCTGTAAAAGCTTTCAGCTGACATAAGGTACCAATGCACTTCTTTATCAACTATACCGTTATTTGAATTAAATGTATAGGCACTCTTACCTATATACATAATAATTCTGGCATTGACTCCGCTTTCTTCTCTAACTTCTCTTAAGGCAGTTTGTTCAAAGGTTTCGTTTTTTTCAACAGTTCCTTTTGGCAGTACCCAGCCTTCATACTTATTTTTATAATTCTTATAAAGAGTAAGTACCTTGCCTCTATGTATAACTACGCCGCCACAACTTATTGCTTCTTTCATTGTCTTCCTTTCATATTAATAAGCGTTCAGCGTCTAAACACCTGTTATTATATTTTACTAAACTATAAGTATAAACTATTCAACCCCTCGTTTCAAGTGCCCACGTGTAAAGTCTTTTGAAGGCTCCTCAACCTGTTCTCCTTCAATAAAACATTTTATATATTTATTAACTATACAAATACAGTCTTTTTGATTTTCTGTCGTAAACCACAGCCTTATAACAGCAGGATTAAGTTTTCTTATATTATCGGCAATTCCTATAACTGAAAGTGGAAGTGAATTATAAATTGTATTATAGCAAAATTCACATCTGTTTTTTACCGGCATGTTTTGATTATATCTGTCACGCAGAGTAAGCAGGCTGTATTTTCTGTCGCAGCCCAGGGTATTTTTTCTCAGGCACTGAGCTGAAATCATCATAGGGAGCCTGCCATAGGCTATAAGCTCCTTGTCTGTGCAGTTAAGCTCACTTAATTCTTTTAAGTTCAGCTCCACAGGCAGAGTGAGCCTTGAGGCTCCCATACTTTTAATGCAGCGCTCTGCCTCTTTATTAAAGCCGTACATATTATAATCAAATATATAAAACGGTTTTTTGCCGCCCTTAAGTAACTCGTCAAGATAGCTTACTTCTTCAAGACATCTTATAATAAATCCGTCAAACTCCGTACCTGTAATAAATTCCTTATTCAGATTAAAGTAATTTTCTGCCTCAGTCCTGAAAATATGGGGCAGATAAAGATTTGCCTTTATTTCCAGCTTATGCAGCCTTTTTACTATAGATTTCCATAATTTCGGCGGCAGGGTATCAGCTTCAAAGCTTATTTCATTTATATAATTGCTTATTCCCGCTTCAGCTTTTTCATGCACTGTATTTTCAGCCGGATTATGCAAGGAAGCTGTCTTAAAAGACTTCTTATAATTTTCGCAAAAATCAAGAACCGCCTCAAGCTGACTTTTTTCCTCACATACTATATGAAGCCCCGGTGTAAAGTTCAGATTGATTGCCTTAGAATAAGCTTCAATTTTTTCAGACGGCTCAGCTCCATAATTTAAATCCCGATTTTCGTTTCCGGGCTTAAAAGCTTTATTGGCATTCTTAGCAGGTCTTCTCCTAAACAAGCCTAAAATCTCATTATCAAACTTTTCAAAGGCCTCTCTCCTGAGCTCATTCAGATACTTATTCGGTATAAACACCTTATCCTTAAGTATTATCTCAAGTTTTTCAAATTCATACGGTGTATTGCCTGTCTTTAAAAGCTGTTTTTCTATATCTTCTTTTTTTACAGACAGCTTTAAAGCTTTTTGAGCCGGACTGCCCTTATGGCGGAGGTTTATTTTTTTATTTAATACCTCAGCCTCAAGGTCTAACTGCAGAGGCAGATTCTCCTCTATTACTATCCTGCCCGTTACGGCAAGCTTTTTTGCAGTGTCTATATATTTTTTTTGAATATACTTTGAAAGCTCTGTATTAGCTTCTCTAAATTCAGGCTTTTTAAGCATAGCTATCATATCTCTGCCATTATGCTTATTATAATATCCCTCAGTCTGACCTCCCCTGTCAAATAAATCAAGCAGAAGTTTTCGGTCACAGGCTTCTACCTTATAGCCATTTCTGCCGCTCTTATAATATAAGTCAAGGTATTTTCTATATACACTTACTACACCGGCAGTATAAGTTGGAGATTTCATCCTGCCTTCAATTTTAAGCGAATCCACTCCCGCTTCTACAATATCCGGCAGTAAATCAAGGCTGCATAAATCCTTGCAGCTTAAAAGATTTCTTTTATCTGAAGAATTCAAGCTCTTTTTATCTGAAGCCTTATTATAAAAGTCAAAAACAAGCCTGCAGGTTTGAGCACACCTTCCACGGTTTGCGCTTCTTCCTCCAATCAAAGAGCTCATAAGACACTGACCTGAATAAGCGTAGCAAAGTGAGCCATGTACAAAGCATTCTATTTCAATTCCACAGCTGGCTTTAATCCTTTTGATTTCATCAAGGGACAGCTCTCTCGCCGGAACTACTCTGGAAGCTCCCATCTCAAAAAGCTTTCCGGCTCCGCCCGCTCCAAGTATGCCCATTTGAGTGCTTGCATGTATTTCAAGCTCGGGGAATTTTTCCTTAATCACGGAAAATACGCCGAAGTCCTGTACTATTGCAGCATCAAGCCCTGCTTCATAATAAGGCTTTATATAAGCTGCAAGCTCAGATATTTCCTGATTTTTTAACAAGGTATTTACAGTCATATACACTTTTTTGCCGAATCTATGTGCATAATCTATTCCCTTGATAAGCAATTCCGTATCGGGATTATCGGCGTAGGCTCTTGCACCAAACTTTACCCCGCCTATATATACCGCATCAGCTCCCGCATTTATGCCAGCAGTGAGGCTTTCATAAGAGCCTGCCGGCGCAAGAAGTTCTACACAGCTCATCAGACGGCTGCTCCTTGTCCTATGCCTGATATTATACTTTCAATGATTCCCACTCTATGAAAGGGAGTCATAATATAATATCCGTCAACATATCCGCTCATCTTATCAGTAGCTTTAAGACAAAGCTCAAGTGCATGCTTTTCACATTCTTCGGCAGCCAGCCCCTCAAAGCTGTCTATAATGTCTTCAGGTATGTCTATCCCATTTATTTCACTGTGCATAAACAAAGCATTTTTTTTATTAATTATGGGGATTATCCCTCCAAGTACCGCCGCATCAAGCTTCTGCTTTGCGACCTTTAAATTTTCAAAGGCCTTGCTGCTGTAGGCAGGCTGGGTTAAAAAACCTACAGAGCCGCATTCTATTTTAAGCTTGGCACGCCTGAGCTCTGCAGCAAAATTTTTGGAATTTATATTAAGCGCAGTAAATATTTTCATATCGTTATTAAAAATATCTCTGTTTAATGAAGTAATATATGAAGCGAGCTTTCTTGAATTAAACTGATAAACTGCATTTACCTCGCTTCTTTCTGCATTAGGCACAGGGTCGCCTGTCACGGTAAGCACATTATGCACTCCCTCCGAGTGAAGACCTAAAAGCAGCGCTTTAGTTGCGTTTATATTTCTGTCACGGCAGGTAAGATGAGGGAGCACCTCCAGTGCAAGCTCTCTCTTTACCTTACAGGAAAGCAGACTGCTGTCCATTCTTGCCCTTGCTATAGGGCAGTCGGAGATGGTAAGTATATCTATCCCGGCGGCTTTGAGCCTTTGTGCTTCTTCTAAAAACATTTCCGCATCAGAATCCTTAGGCGGGTCGAGCTCTACCGCAATAACCTTTTTTCCTCCCTGTCTGCTAAGCTCAAGCTTGTCAAAAAAATCATTTTTATAAAATTTCTTCTTTTTTTCTGAAGCAGGCTTTATATTTACAGGCACAGCCCGGTTTATTAATTCTCCTGAAAGCTGCTGTGCCGCTTTTTTTATATGCTCAGGAGTAGTACCGCAGCAGCCTCCCACTATCCTTGCTCCGCTCTGAGCTATTTGTCCAAGCCTTGAAGCAAAATAAACCTGGCTGGTATCAAAAAAAGTTCGGTTTCCTCTTACAACAGGATATCCCGCATTAGGCATAACACTTAAATATTTTCCTGCCTTAAATATACCCGAGCTGCCAAGCTCCTTTACAAGCTCATACATCTGCCCTGCACTTGAAATACAGTTAAGTCCCACAGCATCAATATGAGAGTTTTTCTGCATCGCTTCTATAAGGTCTTTATAATATCTTCCTTCTCTCGTATAGCCGTCGGGCAGGACTGCAAAAGATACAATGATAAAGGCATTCGGAGCCGACTGCTTTATAAACTCCACAGTTTTACTCAAGCCTTCATCACTGCTGAAGGTTTCAAAAAGATAGTTTAACGCTCCTTTTTTTAAAAAGG
>ERZ773005.1201-NODE-1201-length-14316-cov-25.093402_pt1 | contig 14316 bp, 12 predicted proteins | sample MGYA00580666_ERZ773005 | MGnify/ENA primary metagenome ERZ773005 (study PRJEB29015, sample SAMEA2737999) | human oral metagenome | biome: human oral; feature: human-associated habitat; material: dental | place: China | collected 2061 ...
AGGCACGCGCCACAGCTGCCGAGGCACGCGCCGCCGTGGCGGAGGCGCGACTTCGGCGCGGCGAGACCAGAGTGGGCGCCGACCAATAGGTCTCGTTCGCTTGGCCCGGGGCTTGGTCCAGTCGGACTGGCCAGCCGTAGTCGAGAATCATCCTGGTCTGCGAAGAAGAGCTCCGACAACTCGCTGAGCTGTATTTGCCTGCCGAAATCCCGTCCACGGCCTGGAGAGAATCCCAAGGGACGCCTGGCGGCGCAACGAGAACGCGCAGGGGGGCGGCCGGCATAGCGCACACTGCCAAACGGCATCGAACGCACCATGACGGCATGCTCGAGGGCCGAGTGGCAGTGTGGCCGGCGTGGCCAGCACGCTTGGGGGCCGAGTGGCAGTGCGTCGCACACTGCCAAACGGCATCGAACGCACCATGACGGCGCGCTCGGGGCCCGAGTGGCAGTGTACTTGGTACGCTGGGGGCCGAGTGGAAGTGTGCCTTACACTGCCACTCGGCGGTGAACGTGTGGGGGGTGGTACGTTCATGCCCGAGTGGCAGTGTGACCGGCGTGATCGGCACGCCCGGGGGCGCGAGTGGCAGTGCGAACCAGAGCGATCTCCTGATCTGCGGGCGCCGCGTCGCGGTGTCGAGACGTACCCCTGGCCCGGCCGGAACGGTTCCCCTGCGGCTGGCCAAGCTGACGTGCCCCGCGTCCCCTCAGGGTATGAGGACGTACCCCTCGACGTAGACGTTGCTGGGCCTATTGCCGCTGAGACGGAAAGAGATCTCCGTGAGGGCCAGGCAACTCCCATCGTTGGTGACGATGCGCATCTCCCTCGGGTCGATGCCGTCTATGGATGTCGAGCGGTCGCTCCTCGGCTGGGAGGCGTAGCGCTCCCTGAGCCGTGCGATAAGTTCAGAGCAGTCAACGTGTAAGGTGGTTTCGTCGGCAGCCCGGAAGTCAAGCGTGAGGTCGTCCGCAAGTGACCCCACGTTGAGAGGATAGAGACGCGAGTAGCCCGCAACGTCTATGGTGGCGTCACGGCGCGCGGTGTACGTCTCGTACGTCGAGTCAGGCACACCCTTGCTGCCCAAGACGTCGCTCGAGTCGTAGAGGATGCCGGAACTGAGGTCGTCCAAGGCCTTGCTCGCCTGACCGTCCCCGCTCAGCTGGTCCACGAGCTCGGAGCTGGTAAGGGCTCCCGTGCGCGACGACAGGTAGCTCCAGCTGCTTGCGACGCGCCCCTTTTCCTCCTCGGAAAGTGTGGACAAGCCCTCATGGGTGACGTCAGTTGCCTGTGACATGCCGCCGGCCGCGAGTGCAGAGCGCAGGCGACCCGCCTGCTCCTGGTACGGCAGGTCGATGATGTTCGCAGGGGTGACGCAGGCGATGAGAGCGACGATGCAGCACACACCAAAAAGCTCCCGGGGATGCCTCGCGCGCGCGGCAAGGACGAGCCCTACCGCGCCAACGATGACGCAGAGAATCGAAGCATAGCGTGATGTCGTGAGACCGTAAGCCGAGACACGCAGATAGATGGCCATGAGCTGCACGACGAGGACGGGGATGGCAAGGGCCCAGCCCCAGCGCAGGTACCAGCGAACCACGCCATTGCTGACCATGCGGATGCCCGCCCAGAAGAAGAGCGTGCCGAGCAGCACGAGGCAGCCAAACCAGTTGAGCTGGCCCGAGGGCAGGGTGCGCGAGAGGGCAATGCGCGCGATGTAGAGGTAGAGTACGGCGAGCAGGAGCAGATAGATGCAGAAGAGGACCCTTCCGAAGATGATGCGATAGGCACGTGGGATGTCGAGCCGCTCGGTGTGGCGGGGGACCTGCGAGCAGAGGACGCAGGGAAGCACGAACAGCCACACAAGCGACGTCACGGCCTGATGCGCATCGCTGCCGACGGGCGTGAGCAGAGAATCGATCGCGAGCATTACGATGGCCAGGCCAAGGTGCAGGATACCTGCGACAAAGACGGAGAAGGTCACCCCCTTGACGAGCCAGGCAAGGAGCGAATCCTCATTGTCGGGCGTGTAGAGCAGCCAGGCCGACCCAAAGACGCTGACGAGGACGATGGCCAGCACGACGAGGCCAAGGAGGGTGCTCAGGCGCTCGTCTCCCCCTATTGCCAGGTCGGCGGCAGTATAGAGTGCCCACACCGCTGCCCCTGCGGCTGCCTGCGCCAGGATGGGGCGTGGTGTTGGGTGGGCGCGTGCCGCCGCGTCCTTGGTGTTGCGCTCGCACACGTCACGTGATAGCCGCTCGACGGCGAGCGTGGCCGTGATGCAGGCAAGGACCGCGAGTCGCGACCCGCTGACGAGACTCTGGGCGATGCGCGTCGGCGTGGTGGCGTCCGCAGACAATTCTCCTCGGTACCACAACACCGAGAGGAAGCTGCCTGAGCCCGCGCCCACGCCAAAGACGTCGTAGGCCTGAAGTATCGAGATGAGCGTCCCTGCCGCCGCGAGCGCGATGACGACAGGAAAGCGCTCGAGCATCCGGTGTGCAAGTCCCTCCAGCGCACGAATGAGCCGCCCTGCCCTGTCAGTCACCATAATAGACCCTCCCGTCCCTCAGTACGCCTATGGTAACTCATGGGATGGACATACGGGGCAAGCATCACGCTGTGGTAAGGACGGCGTAACGGAGCGTGCTGCCAGCGAAGACTACCCAACGAGTTGCCTTCTTGGGCAATAAGTCCTAGACTCAACCATAAGAAAACGGTCCCTTGGTCTGATGCGGAGGTCTTGCAATGCATGCATACGCCCGTAGTCGCACGAGGACCATCGTGGGCGCGCTCATCGTCCTTGTCCTCGGTCTGGTAGCGTTGCCTGTCAGGGCTGTTGCGGCAAGCACCTTGGCGGTCACGACCCAGGATACCGGCCATGTCAAGATCATGAGTTCGTGGTCCGACTATGAGGCGAAGCGTCCCTCTGAGAGCGATAGCTCCACGTGGCCGGCTAGCGACTCCACGTCGCTCGACGGGACTGCTGCCGTGATTCTGCGCCCGGCAGAATCTTATGGGTACCTCCAGTCCGTGAGGGCGGCTGACGCGCAGGGCCAGAATGTGGTGCAGCTTGGCTTTACGGATGTAGCCACCGACAACACGTTCAAGTTCACGAGTGAGTTCGAGAGTGGTAATAACCCGCTCGGCATCAAGCTTTCGGGCCATAACGAGAACAACGGCAACACTAACATCGATTTTGGCATGACCTTTGGGGCGGACGTCACGATCACCGCCATCTACCGCCGCAGGAGCACGGTTACGTTCTATACCAACCACAGTGCGTCTGACAGCTCCGTGCATCAGACGGTGGAGGGATATAGTGGCGACCCGATCGCCGTGACAGTTCCCGTCCGTGAGGGCTACGTGTTCAAGGGGTGGGCCACGTCTCGTCTAGGTCCGGCCGTGGCAGGGCCAGGAGAGGTACTGAAGTTCCCCGACTCCTCCACGCAGAGCTACTATGCCATTTGGGGGACCTCATCCCCCAAGGTGTCAACCCATACGATCAGCTTTGACGCCAACGGGGGCGAGGGTTCCATGGACCCCCAGACGTATGAGGAGGGCAAGCCACGGGCACTTGCGCTCAACTTGTTTGTTCGCGCAGGTCACAGCTTCAGGGGCTGGAACACGAAGGCGGACGGCACAGGTACGGCCTACGGAGACGGAGACACGATCTTAGTGACGTCGAATCTGACGCTTTACGCGCAGTGGACCCCCATATCATATACGGTGACCCTTCATGCAAACCATGGGGAGGACGAGACGAGGCGGGTCACAGTCACGTATGGCGAAGACACAAAATTCATCGCCTATGACACCTTCACGTGGCCGGGACACAAGATCGTGGGATGGAATACCATGCCCGATGGCAGCGGAACGAACTATGGGCCAGGAGAGCACATAGCCATTACGCGAGACACCGACCTCTATGCCGTGTGGGCAAATACGACCGAGACGCCCAGCTATGGTCCTGACACTAGGATATCAAACACTCCCGTTACGGCTGTTGAGGAGTCCTCTCGGATCAGAGGAGGTGACATTCAGTCGGCTTCCCCCAAGGATAGGGCACAAGACGGCGCATTGCCCCAGATGGGAGATGATGGGCTAGCTGCCCTCGTGCCCACCCTCGCGTTCGTGGGCGCGGTCGTGTCCGGTGCCGGCATCGTTGCCAGGTGGAGGCAGTCACGACACGAGGCGCCGCGTTAGGGTGGCAGGACTCGCGTGAACGTAATGGCAAGACTGGTGTCGCGGGGCAAGAGGATCTTGTGACATTGAGTTGTCGACTTCGTGGAGCAGGCAGATGTGTGTGCCCCTCGGTTCGATGATCGGGTATATGGGCCGCTATGATCGTGTTTCTTGGAAGCCAAGGCGGAGTGTCAGCACGTCGACAGAAGGAAGCGCGTACCCATGGCAACGAGCGAGGCTCAGAAGAGGGCAAACGCAAGGTACCGAAAGAAGAGCGTAAAGCAGATGGCGCTGCGCTTCTATCCGGCTGACCTGGATCTCTGGGAATGGCTCTGCGGACGCACGAACAGGCAGGCGTACATCAGGGGGCTCATTCGTGCCGACATGAGGCGTTGCGCCGAGGAGTCGCCATAGGCAGATGCAGACGAGCTTGGCTGAGGGGCGGACCGGCGCCATCAGTTTGCCTTATGCTCGACCTCATCAGGTCTGATCCCAACGCAAGGTCAAAGGAGCGTCCCCGTGTGAGGGACGCTCCTTTCTTGTGTGTGCTGACCATGCTGGCGTGGGTGCTCGGCAGGCGTGGGTACGCCCAGGACGTGCGAGCCGCGCCCACGTGCTGCCTCTGCCCCTGAAGGCGCTTTTCCTAGTGCGCCTTCACCCAGCCGGAGACGTTTGCCTCATTGAGGAACGACGTCACGCTTGGCGAGATCGTGGTCGTGGAGGTGCTGGTGCGCATCTCGTAGACCTTGATGGGATGTCCGCTCGAGTCGTTGATGCTCTGTACGAGACGCTCGCTTCCGCTTGGCGTGACCCCGATGTTCGTCGAGGACGAGTAGATGACTGCCGCCAACTCGTTCTTGTAGTAGATCTGCATCACCTCCGTCGTACCGCCCGTGGTATTGGGTGTTGCACCCGGTGTCGCCTGGGAGCCGTTGTTGGCGGTCGAGGTTTGTATGGTCACAGAGTCAACGTAGTTGCTGGGTACGAGCAGGTCGAAGTATGTGCTGTTATAGGTCTTTGCAGCCGCCTTCGCCACGGTGATGTTGACGGTCGAGCCGCTCTTGGCGACCGATCCCGCAACGGGGTCGGTCGAGATGACCGTACCCACCTTCGCGCTTGACTCCTCGTAGATGACGTTTGGCACGAAGCCCGCGTCCGTGATGATGCTCTTTGCATTATCCTCGGTTTTGCCGGTGGTCTCTGGTACCGTGTAGTTCTTAGCGATCTTGAGGTCGATCGTGTCGCCCGTGCGATACGTCTGCCCCATCGGCGGGTCGGTCGCGAGCACGGTGCCCGGCGTCTCGTCCGAGAGTTGCTCGCTTGTCGTCACATTGAGGCCCAGACCTTGGAGCTCGCTTACCGCATCATCCAAAGGCTTGCCCATCTCGTTGGGCAGGGTTCTCAGGACCCCCTCGGTTATCCGCACGGTCTTGCCCGGATTGAGTCGCGTACCCGGATCAGGCGACATCGAGAGTATCGTGCCTACGCCGTCATCCGTTCCCTCTTGGAGGATCTCGACTTTGAAACCATCCGCCTCGAGCGCATTTTTCGCCGTCTCCACGCTTTCGGTCAGGACGTCGGGTACGCGCTTTCCTCCCCACATCTCCTGGTCGTATGTGATCCACAACGCAACGACTCCGACGATGACTATGAAGATGATGACAATTGCGACGACGAGCGTGCGGTGCATGTTGCGGTCGTGTGAGTTGGCTGCCTGCATGGTGGCGCTCACGTTGCCGGGTGCGTACCACTCGCTGTCGGCACCTGCGCCGACCTCCTCCCTCTTGGCGTTGGCTGCCTCGATGTACTCGCGCGGGACCTCTCTGCCCTCGCTGCGCTGCATGATGGGGATGGGAAGGGGTGCGGCAACCCCGCTGCCCCCGCTTGCTATGGCCGTCTGGTCGGCAAAGTACTGCTTCTCGTGCTCGTACTCCTCGTCGTACTCGTCGTCCTCGTAGTCGTCCTCGGGGTCGGATGCCTCGTCATCGGCCTCGTTGGCATAGCCGCCCTCGAAATCGTAGTCTTCGTGGTAGTCGAAGTTGCCATCCTCGGCGTAGTCGCCACCCTCGATGTCATCGAGCTCGTCGAGGTCATCGAGGTTGTCGGGCTCATCGAGCTCGTCGTAGCTGTCATCTGTCGCCTCGTGGTCTGCGGGACTGTCAGCCACGCTGGCGCCGCCCGGCGAGCCGCCGTCTGCGGGCTCGGCCTCTCCGGGGCTTAGGGCAGAGTCGCCTGCGATTGGGTAGCCGATGGCGCCGTCCTCGACATACGGGTTGGCCGTGTATTCGTCGGCCTCGCGCTCGCCCGCCCTGCCCACATGCCCGGTAGCCGGGCGTACGACCGTCGCCTCAGACTCGCCCAAGAAGGCATCGTCATCAGGCAACGATGGGATATCAGGCTGGACGTCCGTCTCGCTGCCAATGCCTTGCTCGTTGGCTGCGTACGCGTTGGCTGGCCGAACGTCATCAGTCGTGGGTCCGCCGTCTGCCGCCCCATCGCGTGAGCCTCCGCTCGCAAGGGACGTGCCCTCGACACCCTCGCCATTGGTGTCGGTGTCGATCGTGAAGTCATCGATCTTGAGGTCGTTCGTCCAGCTCTCGCTTGAGTGAGACCCGCCTGACGTGCGCCACGAGATGACTGTCTCCTCGGGAGACATGCTCGACAGCTCCGAGAGCCTGTCAAGGATGAGGCTGTCTGGGGTCCTCTCATCGCTTGCGCCGTCATCGCGGGGATTTTCCGTCGCACCGTATTTGCTCACGTCGTCACCAGAGCCAGCCAGCTCGCCGACGCCCACGCCAATGTCGTCTAGCTCATCGATGCCCACGTCCGCATCGTCCTGCTCGTCGACATCGGAGGCTGATGCCTCGCTATCCTCGTCCACGTCGTCACTGCAAATAATCCTGTCCAGCAGTGGCGTTCCGCAGTGCGGACAGATGAACGCCTTATCTGGCAGCGGCTCTCCGCATTCTGGGCAGTTCATGGGCCTCCAATCCTCGGGTGCAACCTAGCGGATGTGGCTTTGATGTGCCAACATACCGCGACGCTCCTCCCGCGTGGCCATTGTCCCACATGACGGCATCCATGGTACGAGACAGCTTCGATTGGACTGCCGTTTTGCCGCTGCCGTGGGAGAGGCATCATGGGCGAGCGAGCTTCCGATTCATAATTTAGAGCTTATGCTACCTCATTTTCCCCTCGCGTAGGAGGGAATTCATCTGTTTCATTGAAATTAATTGAAAATACTTCTATATCTGCCGGCGTGGGGCGGGGCGCCCGCCTGGAGGTATCCGGCTGGGAGAGCCCTTGCCTCGCGCGGTGAGGGCCTAACTCGCGGCGGTCGTCCCGGTAGCGCTGTCTTGACCCTGCCCCGCGCGGCGAGGGGGTCCGCTTGGTCGCTGCGGGGACGCTGCGTTAGCGCTGGCGTGCGGGACGCAGCTTGCAGCTCAGGCGGGGGACATCGATGCGAATGATGGCCACAGAGGCAGCCATCGCCTCCGTGATGGCAAAGTCGCGTCCCGTCTGCGTGCGCATGAGGAGCGTGAGTCCCCTGACCTTCTCGTGGGACTCCTCGATCACCCGCGCTTCGGCATCGCCCATGATGCTGGCGTAGGATGCACTGTAGCTGCAGGCGCGCTCGCCACCAAGGGAGAGGGTCTCGTCACAGTCGATCTGGACAAATGCCGTCGGATTTGCGCGGATGACGTCTATCTTGCGCCCCTGTGGCGCACTGTGGCACCATAGCGTGAGCCGCGTCTCTGCATGCAAGAGGTCTACCCAGGTAAACTCAAATCCGTAGTGCAATGGGACCACGTAGGGGCGCGTCCCATCCACCAACCCCAGGTGGACGATCCTTGCGCGCTCAATAATGTCTCTGATGGCGTGTGGATCCTTGATCTCGAGCTCGCTTCTTCTCATCCATGTCATCTTCTCTTGTCGTTGGATAATCAACATTGTATGCTCTGCAGTGCGTATATTCTGATGGTGCATGAAAATCAGCGCTCAGACAAGGGAGGTAAAGATGAAATTCACGCCAGGCACGGTCTTCTCCATCAAGGAGGATTGTCCCCCCACGGCGGGCTGCACGACGTCTGAGGCGATCCAACATTCGGACACCCTCTCCGTCTCTGTCTTCTCGCTCGCGGCACATACCGACATCAGCGCCGAGACCTACACCTACCCCAAGCTTCTTCTGGTCGTGGATGGAGAGGCGGAGTCCTATGAGAGTGGTGGGCGTACGTGGGTACTGGCCGAGGGTGACGCACTCATCACGCCCGTCGATGTCCCGGTGGGAATCCGCAGTCGAGAGGGTTGTGTCTATACCGAGCTCATCCCAGCGAAGGAGACGTACGTGAACGAGAAGATCAGGGCCGGAGAGATCGTCAGGCTGGCGGAGCTGCTGCCGACTCAGGACGGAAAGATCGTGAACATGGACCTAGCGCATAACGATGGCATGAAGCTTGCGCTCATGAGCTTTGCCGCCGGCACTGGCCTTGATGAGCATGCGGCACCCGGTGACGCGCTGGTCTTTGCGCTTGAGGGTGAGGCGATCGTCGGCTACGAGGGTGCGGAGCATCGTATCCACGCGGGTGAGAACTTTAAGTTTGACAAAGGCGGGAGGCACTACGTCCGCGCCGACCAACCCTTCAAGATGGCGCTGCTCCTCGTATGCGAGTAGCGCTCAGACGTCAACTCCAGGCGCCGCCCACTGCCGCCATGTGCGCGACCTGGGACAGCTAGACAATGAGATGATATGACCCGAACCGCAGCAACGGAGCTATTCCGGCTCACAGGAGGTTCTCTTGGGGCCCTAACCCGGAATATACTCCGTTCCCTCAGTTCGGGTCATATCGTCTAGATAACCTTCACTCCCGCACTCTCACAGCTGGTTAGGAACTGCTGAGGGAGGTCACCGTCAGAGACGATGACGTCGATGCCCTCGAACCCACAGATAACGAAGGTTCCCCATCGATCGACCTTGCTCGAGTCCATGAGCAGAATGACCTCTTCGGAGCGCTCAATGCACGCTCTCTTCAGGCGCGCCTGCTCCTCGAGCTCACAGGTGAAACCAGTTCCCTCCATGTATCCTGTGGCACCCAAAAAAAGCTGCTCGAACCTCAGGCTGCGGATGCATTCGATAGTGCATGAGCCGTCGAGACACATGCTCACTTGGTTGAGCTTGCCGCCTGGCATGAGCGTCGTGACGTTTTGTAGGCGAGCTAACTCGGTGGCACAGCTGATGCTAGCCGTAAAGACAGTATGCCTAGAGTCCGGCATTTCATGGGCAAATGCTGTGGTGGTACTTCCCGAATCGACAAAGAGGGTCGCATTGTCGGATATGAGCGCGACAGCCTTGGTTGCTATGGTCTTCTTCGCGTCTGCCTTCTGTGTCATGCGCTCACTCATGGGCAGGTCGATACCGATGAGGAGGCTGATGGAGCGTGCTCCGCCGTAGGTCCTGACGATCTTGCGCTCGGCATCAAGACTCTTTAGGTCGCTCCGAAGCGTCACCTCAGAGAGGTTCGGGAAGCGCTCCCGTAGCTCGTGAAACGATATGCTGCCACGTGAGTCAACGAGCTGGACGATATCCTGTCTGCGCTTATCCTTTGGTGGCACGCCTCGCTGTCCTTTCCTCAAAACCAAGACATTTGCAGGCTCCATGATCAGGTACCTATGGATTGTAATGGTCTGTGACAAGCTCACATACATATGTATCATAAAGCCGTTTTAGGCATCACTCCATCTATAAAGCAGAAACCTCATTTTATTTGTGAACAAACCCATCAACTCTTAGCTATAATTTACGAGACATAAGTAGATTACCTACTTCTCAAAAGTATAATTTATGTTTCAAAAGAAATGCATTATCTATGTACAGCACAGCATCCAGGGGAGTCTGAATGACGAGTTTGATTCTGGTGGCACATGGGAGGCTTGCGGTGGAAGCCAAGGAATCGCTTGAGATGATCTATGGCAAGTGCCCGCAGGTCTCATGTACGACCTTTCTTCCCTCGGAAGGCCTTGACACGGTGCAGGATAAGATCATCGAGGCTCTTCCCAGAACGGGTGAGGTGCTCATACTTGCCGATCTCTTTGGTGGGACGCCCTTTAACGCTGCCTGTGCCGTCGCGATGAGGGAGCGTACACGTGCCGTTGAGGTCATCTCTGGCATGTCGCTGCCCCTTGTGCTTGAGGCAGCTTCACTCTCGCAGGATCTGGATGCTCGGGGCATGGCTGAACGGCTCGTCGAGGTAGCCGGACTCGTTGTTCGTAGGTTTGTCCCAGAGGTCGTTGATGACGATGATGACATCTGAGCTGGGATGAGGTTCGTTAAGGGAAAGGAGAAGGCTGGTCATGCACATCAAGTTGGCAAGGATTGACGATAGGCTCATACATGGGCAGGTCGTCACCGTGTGGGTGAGGGAGGCAAGGGCCGAGCGGATACTCGTCATCGATGACGCCGTGGCTGTCGATGAGGTGCGCAGGGTGCTCCTCAAGCAGGCTGCGCCTCCTGGGGTCAAGGTCAATGTCGTCAGCGTCGAGAAGGCGGTCAAAGTCTTCAACAACCCCAAGTATGACAACGAGGATGTCATGCTCCTGTTCATGGGTCCCTCCGCACCCTTGCGTATGATTAGGGGCGGGGTTCCCATTACCTCCATTAATGTGGGCGGCATGCAGTTCAGGACGGGAAGGACGCAAGTTACGAAAGCCTGCTCGGTCAGCTCGCAGGAGGCGTCCCAATTCGGGGCGCTTATAGACTTGGGTGTCGAACTTGACCTGCGTGTTGTCGCGTCTGATCCCAGTGAGGATTTTAGCAGGAAGCTTAGGGCGGCTGGGCTCGTGTAGCGTTACTTAGCTCGCATCGTTTTGGCCCCTGGTCCAGAGTGAGTCTGGCCCAGGGTAATCGAAGGGAGACGTATGGCTCTACCAGTTGGTAGCATCATCCTGATCTTCATGTGGTCGGCTGTCGCCGGCATGGGGAGTGTTCTCGACGAGTGGCAGACACACCGACCTCTCATTGCCTGCGCCGTAACGGGGCTTATTCTTGGTGACCCAACTACGGGAGTCGTTCTGGGCGGCACACTTGAGCTCATTGCGATTGGTTGGATGAACATTGGCGCCGCGCAGTCACCCGACTCCGCGCTGGCCTCGGTCGTTTCCACGATTCTCGTCGTAGTCGGCCATCAGGACATCCAGATGGGCATAGCGATCGCTCTGCCCGTCGCCGCTGCCGGCCAAGTTCTGACTGTCATTGCTCGTACAATTACGGTCTTCTTTCAGCATGCCTCAGATATTCAGGTCGAGAGAGCAAACTATGGGGCGATCGTTACCTTGCATCTCACGGCACTTGTAATACAGGCGCTGCGCGTGGCCGTCCCATCGACTATCATCGCCGCCTTTGTCAGTCCCGATATGGTGAGCGCTATGCTCTCCGCAATTCCCGAGGTCATCACCGGCGGGCTTACCGTCGCGGGTGGGTTCATCGTTGTCGTTGGCTATGCGATGCTTCTCAACATGATGAACGTCAAGCGCCTCATGCCGTTTTTTTTCTGGGCTTTCTGTTCGGCGCCTATCTCACCGGAATTAGCCTGCTCGCCTGGGGTGGCATCGGCGCCGTACTCGCCATCATCTACGTTCAGCTTGACCCACGGTTTACGACGAATGGCGCCTTGGCGTCGACGACCGTATCTACTGAGCTCGCCGATGACGAGCTAGAGGATTAGGAGATCCGCTCATGATAGAGAAAGCAGAGAAGAAGGTCACAAAGGGAGACCTCATGAGGACCTTTGTATATGAAAATTTCCAGCAGGCATCCTTCAACTTCGAGAGGATGCATGGCCTCGCGTTTTGCGTGGACATGATACCTGCCATCAAGCGTCTCTATGCTGATGACAAGCAGGAGGCGATCGAGGCCCTGAGGCGCCACAATCAGTTCTTTAACGTCACCCCTGCCGTCTGCGGCATCCCTCTTGGTGTCACCATAGGCCTCGAGGAGGCCCGGGCGAACGGCAAGGGGATCGATGCGAAGACCATCCAGTCACTCAAAGTAGGCCTGATGGGTCCCCTATGTGGTGTCGGTGACCCCCTGATCTGGGGAACACTCCGTCCCATCGCGGCTGCCCTTGGTGCTGCCCTTGCCGTTACCGGCAATGTCCTTGGCCCCATCCTGTTCTTCGTCCTGTTTAATGCCGTTCGCCTTGCTGTCAAGTGGCTTGGCCTCTCCTATGGGTACAAAGCTGGACTTGGCATCGTAAAGGATCTCTCTGGTAGCGTCTTGCCCAAGTTGACCGAGGGTGCGACCGTACTTGGCCTATTCATCATGGGGGTTCTTATTACCAAGTGGACTACGATCAACATACCGCTCATTGTCTCCTCGACCGTTGCGAATGGGGTTACGACCACTACTACGGTGCAGAACATCCTCGATGAGCTGTGCCCCGGCCTTCTTGGCCTTGGTCTCACGCTTCTCAGCATGAGGCTGCTTAAGAACAGGGTGAGCCCCATAATGCTCATCTTTATGCTGTTTGCTGTGGGTATTGTGGGCTATAGCCTTGGCCTGCTCGCCTAGACGTATCTTTGCCGATCTCGATGGAAGGGTCCGTGGTTCGTTGAATGAATACGAAGGCAGTTCGACTATACGGGAGGCACGATCTTCGCTTGGAGGAGTTTGAGTTACCGTCCCCCAAGGAGGATGAGATTCTTGCCAAGGTTGTTACGGACAGTATCTGCATGTCCACATGGAAGCTTGTCGAGCAGGGTGCGGGCCACAAGAAGGCCCCCGATGATATCGCCGAGCATCCTGTCATCGTGGGGCATGAGTTCTGCGGTGAGATCATGGAGGTGGGTGATGGGTGGAGAGGCGTGTTCTCGCCCGGACAGCGTTTCGTTATACAGCCAAACCTACAGCTTCCAGACGCGCCATGGTGCCCCGGTTATTCATATGGCTACTGTGGCGGTGATGCGACCTATATCATTCTGCCGAGGGAGGTCATGAACCAGGGGTGCCTCATCCCCTACGGGGGAAAGACGTTCTTTGAGGGCTCCCTGCTCGAGCCCCTCTCGTGCGTGGTCGGTGCCTATCACGCACATTATCATGTCCCCCTGGGAACCCATGAGCATGTGATGGGCATCAAGGAGGGGGGCAGGCTTCTCATCCTTGGCGGTACGGGGCCTATGGGATCACTTGCCGTCGATCTTGCTCTGCATGGTGGGCGACGACCGGGCCGCATAGTGGTCAGTGGGCGAAGCCAGGACAAGCTCGACCGTGCGGCGGCGCTCTACCCTAGCGACGGTATGACAGGGATTAGTTTCGTGAACACGACGGGGATCGACGATCTTGTCGGGTATCTGCTGTCGGTCGCAGGTGGTTGCTACGACGATATCGTTCTCATGGTTCCCGACGAGAGGCTCTTGACGTCATGCTCCCTGCTGCTGGCACAGGACGGGTGCCTGAATCTCTTCGCGGGTCCTGCTGACAGGCATTTTATGGGCACGACCAACTTCTATGACGTTCACTATAGCGGAGCCCACTATGTGGGCACCTCTGGCGGCACGATGGACGATCTCAGGGAGTCCATCAGGCTCGTCGAGAGGGGGGTCGTTGATGTCGCGAAGGTGGTGACACACGTCCTTGGCCTTGACGAGTGCGTACGTGTGACCTGTGGCCAACGGGAGATGGGAGGGGGCAAGAAGCTTGTCTATACCCACAAGAGCCTTCCACTGACCGCGCTTGGCGACATTGAGCCCGGCTCGGACCTTGGCCTCATTCTCGCCAGGAGCAACGGCATTTGGTGTAAGGAAGCGGAGGACTATATCCTTGCCCATGGAGGGGAGATCTAAGCTCCCGTTCGTCCGGTCGCTTGCAACCGCTGTGCAAAGGATGACATCATTTGTCGCTCTCAAACCCTGAGAATATCAGGTGGAGGGGATCGCGATGGTCCCCATATACCCGTCAGGGAGGAGCGCAAATGGAAAAGCAGTGGCTTGAGCTCGAGGGCAAGGTCGCCATCGTCACCGGTGCCGCCTCTGGGATCGGCAGGCATGTCGCCGAGGTCCTGAGGGGCGTCGGCTCGCGGGTCGTTATCGTCGACCTCACTGTCAAGACCGGAGACGAGCTGGAGGGTATGTACTGCGTCA
>ERZ773005.1204-NODE-1204-length-14305-cov-9.708561_pt1 | contig 14305 bp, 9 predicted proteins | sample MGYA00580666_ERZ773005 | MGnify/ENA primary metagenome ERZ773005 (study PRJEB29015, sample SAMEA2737999) | human oral metagenome | biome: human oral; feature: human-associated habitat; material: dental | place: China | collected 2061 ...
AGTGCATTATGCATGCATAAGATTATTAAAGGAGGACGAACATGAAAGCGCGTCAAAAATTGATGAGCTTGCTTGGAGTAACATTGTTGCTCGCTTCAACAATTTTAACACCAATAAGTACAGTTGTTGCACAAACGCAAAACAGTACACAAACTAGTCAAACAACTAGTGGATCAAAAGAGGTGTCAAAGGAGCAAGCACAACAATCAAGCAGCACTACTAATACTGGGGATAAGTCGAAACAATCTCCAAAAGGTGCAGAATCATCAAAATCGAACAAAACAGAGGAAAAGAGTGAAACTCAACCAGGTGCTCCACCGAGAAGCAAAAGAACACGGAGAGCCGCTCCTGCTGGTGCGTTGGATGTTAAACAAGTTGATGATGTCATTACTGAAATGTATGTGACAGATAGTGATGGGAAGCCTTTTCAAAATGGAAAAGGTGTAGAAATGTGGCAAGGCTTTCAAGTACATGCAAAATTCCAACTGAAGAATAATACAGTTAATGAGGGGGATACTACAACCATCCAATTGCCGGAAACCTTACGTTTTCCAAATGCACAAAACTTTGAAGTCAAGGATTCCAAAGGCAATGTAGTTGCACGAGCAAAGATCAATGCTGCAACCAAAACAGTTACCTTAACTTATACAGATTATGCATCTAAACATTCGGATGTTTCAGGAGAACTCTTCTTTTATGCAGCTGTTGATCATGGAAAAGTAAGACAAGAAACAGACTTAAACCTTGAATTTAAAGTTGGTCATAAAACTATCATTGGCGGGAAACTACATTATAAAGGTCCAGGAAAGAAAACGGAGACCCTCATAGAAAAAAGTGCATGGCAAGATGAAACAGATAAATCTCTCTTCCATTTTGTAATTGCGGTTAATCGGAAAGGCGATAATTTAACAGATGTTAAGATTCAAGATAGACTTGATGATTCTACATATGGGGTGCAAATTGTACCTGGTAGTGTAAGAATACTCCAAGTTGAGTGGTATTGGGAAAACGGTGAATGGAAGCATAAAAACGACAAAGATGTCACAGCTCAACATCCAGTAACAATGGATGCTGATAATCGTGGTTTTCAAACTTCGTTAGGTAATATTGGAACAAAAGGTTATTATATCAAATATCAAGTAAGAGCAAACTATATTCCAACGGATGGAGAAACCTTTGTAAATAGAGCAAAGCTATTTGATAAAGGTAAACTTTTGCAAAACGCAGCAGCTTGGTTAATCTATCAAGGTGCAGGTGGTAAAGCCGAAGGTTATGTTTATTCTATGAATCTTCATAAAGAAGATGAAAGAACTCACGCTCCTTTAGCAGGTGCTAAATTTAAAGTGACACGTGATCGAAACGGTCAAGTCATTGGAGAATATGAAACGAAAGCAAATGGTGAGATCACGATTCCTAAGTTGCTGAAAGATAGCTATACGATTGAGGAAGTGAAGGCTCCTGACGGGTATAAAAAGTCAGATGAAAAAATCAAAGTAACTCCAAGTGACTTCGGGACAGATAAAGTTTACAGAAAAACAATCACTAATAAGAAAGACGAAAAAGTTTCTGCTCAACTTCAGGTTAAGAAGGAATTGATTGGTCGCCAACTCAAGAATAAAGAATTCACATTTGAATTGAAGAAAGATGGGGAACAAAACCCAATTCAAACAAAATCAAATGATGCTGATGGAAAAGTAACATTTGATGCTCTTGAGTTTACTGAAGAAGGAACTTATAACTATACTATTTCTGAAAAACGTGAAGACCATCCTGAAAAAGGAATTTACTATGACCCAAATGATATTCAAGTCACAGTAAAAGTTTCAAGAAATCAAGAAGGTAAATTAGCTACAGAAGTTACTTATCAAGGAAAAGGTGCAAATGGACAGTTAGAGAAAAAAGATACCTTTACAAACCATTATATTCCGGATAAGACAAGTACAAAACTTGCTGTAACTAAGAAGCTAATTGGTCGTCAACTCAAGGATAAAGAATTTGAGTTTGAATTGAAAAAAGAGGGAGACCAAACTCCAATTCAAACAAAACCAAATGATGCTAACGGTAAGGTTCAATTTGATTCAATTGAATATGACAAAGCAGGAACCTATAGTTATATCATTAGTGAAAAGGCTGGTAATGTTCCAGGGGTTGTATATGAGCCAAATCTTATCTCGGCAACTGTAGTCGTCGAAGATAAGGGAGGAAAACTTGAAGTTACAAAGGTTACTTATTCGAAAGCTGGATTGGAAACTAATGATCCAACCTTTAACAATGTTTATACTCCAGATAAAACTTCTGCAACCTTTGATGTGACCAAGGAGTTAACAGGTCGTAAACTGAAAGCGCAAGAATTTGAGTTTGAGTTGAAGGAAGATGGTAAGTCAGGAGTTCTTCAAACAGCTAAAAATGATGCTCAAGGAAAAGTTCAGTTCCAAGCTATCAACTACGATAAGGCAGGTGACTACCACTACACCATTACAGAAAAAAATAATGGTCTGACAGGAGTTACTTATGACTCGAGCAAAGTCAAAGTCACAGTTAAAGTAACGGATGATGGTAAAGGGAAGCTAAGTACTACTGTGACTTATGACGGTGGTAAAAAGAACTTTAAGAATACGTTCACACCAAAAGAAATCACAGTGCCACTGCAGGTGACAAAAGCCTTAACGGGTCGAAATTTACAAGATGACGAGTTTGAGTTTGAATTATACGATGGACAAAACAAGCTACTTCAAACAGTTAAAAATAAAGCGGATGGTACGATTCCTTTCAAAGCTCTTAAGTTCACCAAGACTGGTCTTTACAACTACCTTATCAAAGAGAAAGCTGGTAAGGTTCCAGGTGTTGGCTACGATAAACAACCAATTAAGGTTACCATTCGTGTTCAACAGGAAGAGGATGGACAGTTGATTTACAATATCGTCTACCTCGGTCTTGACGAGAGCGGTAAGAATAAAATTTCTAAACAAAGCTTTACAAATAAATATACTGCCAAAGGTACCGATGCTACTTTCTCTGTCACGAAGAAATTAGCCGGACGTGCTTTGAAGGATGGCGAGTTTAGCTTTGAACTGAAAGAAGACGGCAAGGCAGACGTTCTTCAAACCAAGAAGAATGACAAAGCTGGTAAGGTTCAATTTGATGCAATCAAGTATCAAACTGTTGGTACTCACAAGTACACCATTACTGAGAAAAATACAGGATTGGGTGGTGTGACTTACGACACCAAGACCATCAAGGTAACAGTTGAAGTCACCGATAATGGTAAAGGTCAGCTTGTTTCAAAAGTAACCTATGAAAACAATGACCAAACCTTCAACAATACATACTCTAGTCAAAAGGTTAGTGCACAACTAAGCGTAACCAAAGAACTGACAGGTCGTGCATTAAACGATCAAGAGTTTGAATTTGAATTAGTCGGATCTGATGACAACGTTCGTCAGACTACGAAAAATGCAGCAGACGGTCGTGTTACTTTTGATGCGATTGACTATACAAAAGTTGGCACTTATCATTACACCATCAAAGAGAAAGACAATGGCTTAGGTGGTGTGACCTATGATAAGAAAGAAATCAAAGCGACTGTCAAAGTTACTGATGATGGCAATGGTCAGTTAGTTGCCCAAGTATCTTATGATACAGCTAATCCAACCTTCAGCAATACTTACCTTGCTAAGGAAACAACTGCGACATTAGAAGCGAACAAAGTGCTAACTGGTCGCGACCTAGAAGCGAATGAATTTGCCTTTGACTTGATTGATCCAAACGGTAAAGTGGTGGATACCGTTAAGAACGCTAAAGATGGTAAGATTTCATTTAAAGAGTTGACATTCAAAACAGCTGGAACTTATACTTATACCATTAAAGAACAAGCTGGTGCTTTAGGCGGTGTGAAATATGACACCAAAGTAATCAAAGCAACAGTCACTGTCACGGATGATGGTAAAGGTCAACTACATGCAACAGTTGCTTATGAAAACAACCAAAACACCTTCACGAATACTTATTCAGCAGATAAAGCCACTGCAACTCTTTCTGCTAAGAAGCTATTAGAAGGTCGTAACCTCAAAGAAGGGGAATTTGAATTTGAACTGACTGGTACAGACGATCAAGTTCGCCAAACGAAGACAAATGCACAAGATGGTAGCGTCACTTTCGATACCATTGAGTATACTAAGGTGGGTACTTATCACTACACCATCACCGAAAAAGATACGAAACTCGGTGGTGTGAAATATGACACCAAAGTGATCAAAGTGACAGTCACTGTTACAGACGATGGTCAAGGCCGCTTAGTAACAAAAGTTGCTTATGAAAAAGATGATCAGACCTTCAAGAACACTTATTCCGCTGCAAAAACAAACGCACAACTCTCTGTTAAGAAAGCCTTGACAGGTCGTGCTTTGAAAGATGGCGAGTTTGAGTTTGAATTGAAAGGTCAAGATGATAAAGTTACTCAAAGCAAGAAGAATGCTCAAGACGGTAGTGTCACTTTCGATACGATTGAGTACACGAAAGCTGGTACTTATCATTACACCATCACCGAAAAGAATACAAAACTAGGTGGTATAACGTATGATAAGAAAGTGATTAAAGCAACCGTAACAGTAACAGATAATGGTCAAGGTCAATTGGTAGCACAGGTTGCCTATGAACAGAATGACCAAACCTTTACGAACCAATATCAAGCTGCTTCAACGACTGCTCAGCTTTCAGCTAATAAACAATTAACTGGTCGTGACCTTAAAGCCGGTGAATTCAGTTTTGAACTGAAAAATGACAAGGACGAAGTGCTTGAAACGGTGACAAATGATAAGGACGGTAAGATTACCTTTAAGACGCTAACTTATACAGCAGTCGGTACTTATCAATACACGATTACCGAAAAAGATACGAAGCTTGGCGGTGTGAAATATGACACCAAAGTGATCAAAGCAACTGTTACTGTGACAGATAATGGCGCAGGAAAACTGGTAGCAACTGTATCTTATGATACAAAAGATCGTGTCTTCAACAATACTTATACACCAGATCCAGTCCCTGCTACTATTGGAGTAACCAAGAAATTGATTGGCCGTGCCTTGAAAGCAAATGAATTTGAATTTGTATTGAAGGATGAAAAAGGTCAAGTGCTTCAAACGAAGAAAAATGCAGCAGATGGATCCGTAAACTTTGATGCTCTTGAATATAACACAACCGGTACTTACCATTACACGATTGCCGAGAAGAATACAAAACTTCAAGGAATCACTTATGATAAGAAAGTGATTAAGGTGACAGTAACTGTCACAGATGATGCCAATGGTCATCTGGTTGCCAAAGTAAGTTACGACAAGAACATCAAGACATTTGAAAATCGCTATACTCCACCGAAGAAGGGCTTACCTAAGACAGGTACTGTCATTCATATGTTAGCTATTTTCATTGGACTCATTGTTTTGGCTGGTGCAGTTTATCTTATTAAGAAAAAATCTTGATAGAATTAAGCTTGTAGGAAAAATATAAGTCTAAAATTGGAAATCTAGTGAGAATCCTCATGAAACATGGAGAGTCTCATTAGGTCTCCTTTTTTTGAGCTCAAAAAGAGAAAAAAGAATATAGATAAATGCTTCAAAAAGATGTATAACTATAATTATCTCAAAATACAGCATTTTAGGAGGTGTCTATATGGATCAAGAAGATCTGTTTTGGATAACGATTAGCTCTTATTACTATTTGTATATCGTTTATTCTCTATTGGTGGATCAAAGTTTGTTTCGTGAGATTCAAGATACGGACTTGCATCTGGTATATAAGTATTCTGCTTGTCCTAAAACAAGTGTTTTCATACGTTGCTGCATGAAAAGTTTGTTTTATGTTGCCTTGCCTGTTTATCTCTTTTTAAACCGAACGCGTTATTATCAAGCTAGAGGTGAGGACGGGAAGCATCTGCATAAGCACGATTTTCTGTATCGCTATAGTGTTTACTTCACTTTTCCGCTGATTATTACTCGTATCATGGTTTATCTAGCGCAAGATGACACGAACGAAGTCGTCAATACGGTATCTAATCTATATTACACATTGATTTATCGGATTCCTTATTTTCAGTTATTATTTGCTTTATTTGTAGTGTATTTATATATTGTTGTGGCACATTATGTAGATAAAAGGTGTTTTCGATTTTACTTTATCAGCAATATAATGACAATTGTGGGCTCTCTCATCTTTATTATTCAATTTCTCGTTGGCTTCTATTTTTATTTTTTAGAGAGTGTTCCAGATGGGTTGAAGATTTTTTCTTTTTATTATGGAACAGTCCTAGCTTTAGAAAAGTTTTTAGCATGGTTAGTTATTTATATAGGTAATCACAACTATGGAGATCATTTGAGACAGTATGGTTTATATCAGAAAAAGAGATTGCTAGATTCACAGGCGATGAAACTTGTTCATTCTTTTGGAATGTGGATGACAAGTTTGTGGTTGTCTTTGAGGATGCGGTTTGCTTTGGTTCTGCTAGCGGTGACTTCCATAAACCTATCTCGTATTGTAGGATTTTTATCTAGAGGGAGTTTTCGATGTGCAATGTGGCAGCTACTATCTATTTTTATTTTGTATCCAGCTTTATTTTTCTTTTTACCTATTTTCTTTCTTTATATTTTTCCGACGGATTCAAGCGATTCTCCAATAGGAAGTTACCTGCTCATTCGAAAAACGGAAAGTCAAACGATTTATTATTCAACTCCATCTTTAAAAATATTTTCTAAAGGTCAAAAATTGCTCTATCGGCAGCAATTGTTTTTGTTGGTAGACAGCTGGGTGAGTAAGAAGAATGTTCATTATTTGCGGTATCGTTCGGTAGAAACAGGAGTCACGTATTCTTTCATTTGGCAGCCACATACAAATTTGTTACGCTTGAATGGAGAAACATCGCAGGAGTTTATTCGAGATGGAACGAAAGATTATATTGAAAATTTGTCCAAGGATTCAATTACAAGTTTAGAAGGAACAGGATATGAAAAATGGGAACGACCAAAGGAAGAGTCGGAGCCATTTTCATGGCAAAAGCGAACGCGAAAGAAGCTATATAAAGGCTTGAGGTAATACTCGAGCCTTTCTGATGAAAAAGACACTGAAATTTTCACTTGACTCTTATTTTCTTTATGATATACTTAACTAGTAAAGAATTAACTGGTTAATCAGAAAGGGAGTAAAATGAGTCGGTTAGCACATGAAATTGATCATTTTTTAAATGAAATCATTTTAAAATCTGAGAATCAACATGAGATTTTGATTGGATCTTGCACAAGTGGCATGCCATTGACTAATACTCAAGAGCATATTTTGATGTTGTTGTCTGAGGAATCTTTGACAAATTCAGAGTTGGCGAAACGTTTGAATGTCAGTCAGGCAGCGGTTACAAAAGCCATTAAGTCGTTGATTAAGCAAGAGTTGTTGGAGCCATTTAAAGATGTGAAAGATGCGCGCGTCATTTTTTATCGTTTGACAGAATTGGCGAAGCCTGTTGCAGCTGAACATCAACACCATCATCACCATACGATAGAAATCTACGAAAAAATTGCCAATCAGTATAGTTCTGATGAGAAAGTCATCATTCAAAAATTCTTAGAAACCTTAGTAGGAGAAATCGGAAGATGAGGTATATCACAGTTGAAGATTTGTCTTTTTATTATGACAAAGAGCCTGTGTTGGAGCATATTAACTACTTTTTAGATAGTGGCGAGTTTGTAACCTTGACGGGAGAAAATGGCGCTGCTAAAACAACGCTTATAAAAGCTAGTCTTGGAATTTTGCAGCCTCGATTTGGCAAGATCGCTATTTCTAAGACAAATACGACTGGTAAAAAGTTGCGGATTGCTTATTTGCCGCAGCAAATTGCTAGCTTTAATGCAGGCTTTCCAAGTACTGTCTACGAATTTGTAAAATCGGGTCGTTATCCACGAAAAGGTTGGTTTCGTCGTTTAAATGCCCATGATGAGGAGCATATTAAAGTCAGTTTAGATGCAGTTGGTATGTGGGAAAATCGCGATAAACGGATTGGCTCGCTGTCAGGTGGGCAAAAGCAGCGGGCAGTGATTGCACGAATGTTTGCTTCAGATCCGGATATTTTTGTCTTGGATGAGCCAACAACAGGGATGGATGCTGGTAGTAAGGATGAATTTTATGATTTGATGCACCATAGTGCGCATCGGCATGGAAAAGCTGTTCTGATGATTACACATGATCCAGAGGAAGTCCGAAAATATGCAGACCGCAATATCCATTTAGTGCGAAATCAAGATTCGCCATGGCGCTGCTTCAACGTTCATGAGAGTGACAAGGAGGTGAGCCATGTTTAATTTACTAACTTATGATTTTATGCAACGGGCTTTTCTGGCTGTGATTGCAATGAGTTTGTTCTCACCTATTTTAGGAACGTTTTTAATTCTACGTCGTCAAAGTTTGATGAGTGATACACTTAGTCATGTGTCGCTTTCAGGAGTTGCATTTGGCTTGGTATTGGGTATTTCACCTACAATTTCAACAGTCATTATCGTGATGATTGCGGCAGTTTTTCTAGAGTATTTGCGCACTATCTACAAAGATTTTATGGAAATCGGAACAGCCATTTTAATGTCGACAGGACTTGCTATTGCTTTGATTGTGATGAGCAGGGGCAAAAGCTCCAGTTCCATGAGCTTAGACCAATATTTGTTTGGCTCTATTGTTACGATTAGTACGGAGCAAGTGATTTCGCTGTTTGTTATTGCGGCGATTGTACTTGTGTTGACTTTTCTCTTCATTCGGCCAATGTATATTTTGACCTTTGATGAAGATACAGCCTTTGTGGACGGTCTACCTGTGCGTACTATGTCTATTCTATTTAATATCGTGACAGGTGTTGCCATTGCTCTCATGATTCCAGCGGCAGGTGCGCTGTTGGTATCGACCATTATGGTGTTGCCGGCAAGTATTGCTTTACGGCTTGGGAAAAATTTCAAATCTGTTATTCTATTAGCTAATTTTATCGGATTTGTAGGTATGATTGCTGGATTGTATATTTCTTACTATGCTGAAACGCCAGCCAGTGCAAGTATTACGATTATTTTTGTTGGTGTATTTTTACTAGTGAATCTATTAAAAAAATTTATCAAATAGGAGTGAAAAATGAAGAAAATTGGTCTATTAGTAGCAAGCTTACTAAGTCTCTTTTTAGTGGCTTGTTCCAATCAAAAAAGCGCAAATGGGAAGCTAAATGTTGTGACAACATTTTATCCAGTTTATGAGTTTACTAAGCAAGTGACAGGTGATACTGCTAATGTTAAGTTGCTAATCGGTGCAGGGACAGAACCACATGAATATGAACCTTCTGCTAAGGCGGTTGCAACGATTCAAGATGCAGATACTTTCGTTTATGAAAATGAAAACATGGAAACTTGGGTGCCAAAATTGCTTAAAACCTTGAAAAAAGGTAAAGTGAATGTGGTGAAGGCGACTGGGAAGATGTTGCTACTGCCTGGTACAGAAGAGGAAGGAGATCATGATCATGGTAAAGAAGGACATCATCATGAATACGATCCTCATGTATGGTTATCACCAAAACGTGCTATTAAAATGGTGGAAAATATTCGTGACAGCTTAAGTAAACGCTATCCCGATAAGAAAGCGACTTTCCAAAAGAACGCAGCAGCTTACATTAAGAAATTAGAAACTCTGGATAAAGAATATACAACTGGTTTAGCAAATGCAAAACAAAAAAGTTTTGTGACGCAACATGCTGCTTTTCGATATCTTGCATTGGATTATGGTTTGAAACAAGTTCCTATTTCAGGTCTTTCACCAGATAGTGAGCCTTCAGCAGCGCGTTTGGCTGAATTGACAAAATATATTAAGAAAAACAATATTAAGTATATCTATTTTGAAGAAAATGCTTCTCAAGCATTGGCTTCTACATTGGCAAAAGAAACAGGTGTGAAGTTAGATGTCCTTAATCCGCTTGAAAGTTTGACTGAAAAGCAAACAAAAGATGGAGCAGACTACATTTCCATCATGCAATCAAACTTGAAAGCTTTGAAAAAGACGACAGATCAAGCTGGTACTGAAATTTCTGCTGAAAAAGAAAAAAATACAAAGACTGTACAAAATGGCTACTTTGAAGATAGTGCTGTCAAAGACCGTACGTTGTCTGACTATGCAGGTCAATGGCAATCCGTTTATCCATATTTGCAAGATGGAACTTTAGACCAAGTCTTTGATTACAAAGCAAAATTAAGCGGTAAGATGACAGCTGCTGAGTACAAAGCGTATTATGAAAAAGGCTATAAGACAGATGTGTCTCATATCAATATCACAGATAAGACTATGGAATTTGTAGTCAACGGACAAAAGAAAAAATTTACTTACAAATACGTTGGTAAGCATACATTGACTTATTCTAAAGGCAATCGTGGTGTGCGTTTCATGTTTGAAACAACGGATAAAGATGCTGGAAAATATAAATATGTGCAATTCAGCGACCATAATATTGCACCAACGAAAGCAGCACACTTCCATATCTTCTATGGTGGTGAAAGCCAAGAAGCACTTTTCAACGAATTAGAAAATTGGCCAACTTACTACCCAACTAAGCTGAGCGGACAAGAAATTGCCCAAGAAATGCTCGCACATTGATGAAGATGTAAGAGCGTAAAAACGTTCAGAAATTAGTCAAAGTTAGGATTGTTTTTATGCAAAATAATGAAAATCGAGTTGAGCAATCTTCTCGATTTTTTGCTTGACAATTTCCGGTTACAGATGTAAACTATAAAAGAATCAAAAATTACAATTGTAATCATAAGAGAGATGAGAGAATGGAACAACAAAATATCAGTAGGGCAGAATGGCAAGTTATGCGCGTGCTCTGGGCGTATCCTCATAGCCGGAGTACCGAAGTGGTGGAACGTTTAGAAGCTGATTTTGATTGGAAACCAGCTACTGTTAAAACCTTGCTGAATCGCCTGAAAACCAAAGAGTTTATTTCAATGGAAAAGATTGAGGGGAAATTTTACTATGATGCATTGATTTTAGAAGATGAGCACTTGGAAAATAGTTGGCGTACCTTGCTTGACAATATGTGTAACACCAAGTATGGCGATTTAGTGGTTTCTATACTAGAAAGTAATCAATTTAGTCAAACGGATTTGTCTCGAATCCTAGATATTGTAAAAGAAAAGCAGATCCAAGCTCCGAAAAAGGTTGAATGCAATTGTCCGCTGGGTCAATGTACTTGCGGCGTGCATTGTCAAGATGAAACGAATAAATCCAAAATGGCGGAGTAAGAAATGGAAAATGATAAAAAAGAGTATAAATTGTCTGGAATGACTTGTGCAGCCTGCGCGATGACTATTGAAATGGTAGTCAAGGAACTTTCAACGGTAGAAGACGCTACTGTGAACTTGGCTACGGAAAAATTGACAGTTCTTCCCAAAGAAGGATTTGCAAGTGAGCAAGTCTTAGAGGCTGTGAAAGAAGCTGGCTACCAAGCGGCAGAAAAAGGAGAACAAAAGCAGTCTGATTATGCAAAACAGGTCGCAGAAAAGAAAGAAAAAGTACGCCAAATGGCGAGTCAGATTTGGTTTGCGGCAGGAGCAACTGTGCCACTTCTTTATATTTCAATGGGGAGCATGATTGGTTTGCCGTTTCCTTCCTTTTTGGATCACACGGTGCATCCCATTGCTTTTGTATCGGCGCAGCTTTTCCTTACTTTACCGGCTATTTGGGTAGGCTGGGGCTTTTATGTGCGTGGCTTTCGGAATTTGGCGAAACGGCATCCGAATATGGATAGTTTGATTGCTGTAGGAACGAGTGCAGCCTTTCTTTATAGTTTGTACTCGGTCGTTCAAGTTTTACTGGGGCATCATACTTTTGTACACCAGTTGTATTTTGAATCAGTTGGTGTGATTATCACTCTTGTTTTACTGGGGAAATATCTGGAAGCCAATGCCAAGGGTCGAACCTCACAAGCGATTCAAAGTTTGATGAGCTTAGTACCCAATCAGGCAACTGTGATCCGTTATGGCGAAGTCGTAACAATTGATACGGAAGACATCAAGGTGGGAGACATTGTGCGAATTAAGCCGGGAGAACGCATGCCGGTTGACGGTGTGGTTATATCTGGACAAACCTATGTGGATGAGTCTATGATGACAGGTGAAAGTGTTCCTGTTGAAAAAAATGCCGGAGATGTGATTACGAGTGCCACTATGAATCAAACGGGTTCTATTGATTATAAAGCAACCAAAGTCAGTTCAGACACGACTTTAGCTCAGATTGTTCATTTGGTAGAGGAAGCGCAAGGGTCAAAAGCGCCTATTGCGGCTATGGCAGATAAAATCTCGCTTTACTTTGTGCCAATTGTCTTAGGCTTGGCAGTTTTAGCAGCTCTGTTGTGGTACTTTCTGGCGGGAGAGAGTTTGCAATTCTCACTTTCTATCTTTATTGCGGTGTTGGTCATTGCTTGTCCTTGTGCGCTTGGCTTAGCTACTCCGACGGCTATTATGGTAGGTACGGGAAAAGGAGCTGAAAATGGTGTCTTGATTAAGTCTGGGGAGGCTCTTGAAGCGGCTCATTTGGTAGATGTTATTGTTCTAGATAAAACAGGTACGATTACAGAAGGGAAGCCAAGTTTGACTGACGTACTGACTTTTAGCACTATTTCGCGAGAGGCTTTACTTAGTTTGGTAACAAGTAGTGAGCAACATTCAGAGCATCCGCTAGCAATTGCCGTTTTGCAAGCAGCTCAAGCAGAAGACTTATCTTTGGCGCCGGTAACAGATTTTCAAGCGATTTCAGGTAAAGGAATTATAGCCCGAGTAGAAGCGCAAGAAGTGTTGATTGGGAATGAAAGTCTGATGAGACAATACCAAATTGAGCTTGGAGAACATATTTCTGATTTGATTTTCTTATCACATCAAGGAAAGACAGCTATGTTTGTCGCTTTGGATAGGCAATTGGTTGGGCTGGTAGCAGTCGCTGACCAAATCAAAAAAAATAGTCGTGAAGCTATTGCAAAATTGCAAAAAATGGGCTTAGAAGTGGTGATGTTGACAGGGGATCGTGAGGAAACAGCTCAAGCCATTGCAAGAGAAGCTGGTGTCGATCAAGTGATTGCAGAAGTATTTCCAGACGGCAAAGCAGATGTCGTAAGAACTTTGCAAACTCAAGGAAAGAAAGTTGCTATGGTAGGTGACGGGATTAATGATGCACCTGCTCTTGTACAGGCCGAAGTTGGGATTGCCATTGGTTCTGGAACCGATGTGGCTATTGATTCAGCCGACATTGTCTTGATGCATAGCGACCTTTTAGACGTGGTGACAGCCATTCGACTTAGTCAAGCCACGATTAAAAATATCAAAGAAAATCTTTTCTGGGCCTTTGCCTACAATACTCTAGGAATACCGGTTGCAATGGGACTCTTGCATGTATTTGGCGGTCCGCTGCTTAATCCTATGTTAGCTGGTCTTGCCATGAGCTTTAGCTCGGTTTCTGTCGTCACCAATGCGCTACGTTTGCGGCGTTTTAAAATAAAATCATAAAAGGAGAATTCATCGTGAAACAAATCATCACTTTAGAAAATATATCTTGTCAAAATTGCGTAAAACACGTCACTGAGCACTTTCTGAAAATGGAAGGTGTATCGGATGTTCAAATTGATTTAGACACAAAGGTTGCTACTGTAACCACGGATCACATTTACAGCGCAGAAGACTACCAAGCAGCACTTGCTAAAACAATTTATAAAGTTGTTGATGTTGCATAATTAAAAACGGACAGGCAAATATACTGACGCCTGTCCGTTTTTAGTTTTCTTTCTGTAATCCCTCTTCAAAACTTTCGGAAAAGGCTTCAATACTTAGTTTTTCAAGTGTAAAAGGATGTGTGAACGTTAAGCGATGAGCATGGAGCATGAGACGCTCTGTATTTTGCGAATTGTACAGTGGATCACCAATGATAGGATATCCGTGGTGAGCTAGATGTACCCGAATTTGATGAGTTCGTCCAGTTTTAAGCTGGCACTTGATGAGGGTATTGTTTCCAATCTCTTTGAGCTTGGTGACCTGTGTTTCAGCGTATTGACCGTTCTTGTGATCCACCAGACGTTTTCTGCGATCATGACGATTGCGCCCGATTTTATCCGTATAGATTTGATGTTTTTTTGGGAAAGTTCCTTGTACCAAAGCCCAATATTCGCGAGAAATTTCTTTGTTTTCTAGCAATCGATTTAAGATTGGCAGGATAAATGGATTTTTAGCAAAAAGGACAGCCCCACTAGTTTCCTTGTCCAAGC
>ERZ773005.1205-NODE-1205-length-14303-cov-11.306990_pt1 | contig 14303 bp, 9 predicted proteins | sample MGYA00580666_ERZ773005 | MGnify/ENA primary metagenome ERZ773005 (study PRJEB29015, sample SAMEA2737999) | human oral metagenome | biome: human oral; feature: human-associated habitat; material: dental | place: China | collected 2061 ...
TCTGGAAGGTGCTGGTCATCAGCGCCGCCGGAATAGCCGCACCAACCCACATATTTGCGCCCAAACGCTTTGCGGCGGTTGCGCCAAGCATAATGGGCATGAAGTTCAGCACCGACAGAGCGGCAGCCTTGAGGATGTACCAGAAAGCGAACTGCTTCATCCATTCGGCTTCGAGCGCCTTACCGGCGGCTTCATCGGAAAGTCGCGGACCGTTCACAATATCGATGTTCACGCTCTGGCCGGTCAGGTCGGTGTATTGACCGAAGAAACCGAACTGCTGCAAGAACACGATCAGGGTCAGAATCATGGAGGTGCCCAACAGTGCCCACAGCAGGGGACGGAAGGAATCGGAGAGCACATCGAAGATATTGGTGAGCCAGCCAGCCTTCTTGCCTTCGCCTCCGGAGGATTTCTTGGACCCAGAATTATCTTCGCCAAGGTTCGCCATGCCGGGCAGGGTCTGCATCTCGTTGTAGACCCCCTCAACACGATCGCCGAGCACGACCTGAGTCTGACCGGACTGCTCAATGACCGAGAGCACCCCGGGGATGCTCTTAATCTGTTCCGTATTGACCTTGTTCCTGTCGGCGGGAGTTACGCGCAAACGGGTTGCGCAGTGCGTAAAGTGGGCGATATTCTCGGAACCACCAAGTCCCGTCAGAATCTTCTCGCCAAGTTCGTGGTTTTTCACGTTGTTATCCTTGCACGGTGAATAGTGTGTTAGGGATGTTACCGGCGGTATCCTCAGAGCAAAACGCCCCGAGAGAAACAAAAAAGACCCGAGCTGCATGCCGCCGTACCGTGATGCATCAAAGCATCGTGGGTATAACGATGAACCCTAGGGAACCTATTCCCTCAAGGGATTCAGCAACTCAGGTCTTGCCTGCCTTACCAGTAACAACCCTGTGTTCTATGGTTGTGTGATTCTAAGAATCACAATATCTGCATGTAACTTTAGGCTTAAACCTGCGCGAGTGCAAGATGAGGTTTTGAAAGTTCAGAAAGTGTAAATTGTGCCGTTCAGGTATGCGGCGGTTTTTACGTTACGGCGAGGCAGAGCATCCGAAGAGGTTAAACGCCGAACCGGTGCCGTTCATGAGATGTTACGGCACCGGTTCTTAGACGAGATTACTGTAGGGGAAGATGCGATCTTGAGCTATTTCGTCGCGGAAGGGAAGAAGCTCAGTGAAGCCACCTCAAGCTCGGGGTAGCTGCGTTTCTGCCAGCGGCGACTACGATGCGCGTTCACCTCAATCAGCACGGCACCCAGTACTCCGGCGCCGATAGAGAGCATAAGAAGTTCCGTCGACGGCATCTCAAACTGGTGATACTTGACGAGAAGCGGTACCAGAAGGGCTGCGAAGAAGACACTCAAAAGCGCTCCGAAGAGAAGCATTCGTGCGGTATTGAGTGGGCGTGCTACCGCTGCCAGGTTCCATAGACCCATAATCACCAGGGTGATAAACGATGCCGTTTGAACCTGTCGTATATCCCCTTCCGGGCGGAAGATAAACAGCGCCGCCAGGTTTACCAGAACCAGCATCGCCACCACGATAATAGAGTTCGGAATCGTGTAATTCAGCACGCGGCGCAAGAACCCGGGCACGTACCGGCGCGAGTTCGGCAGCAGTGCCAGCGCGAAGGAGGATGCGCCCACAATCAGGAAATCTGCGGTCGAGTATTGGCGGGGCAGGAACGGGAAGATCAGCCCCATCAGACCGAAGACCACACCCAGCAGGATCGCAAAGCCGGTCTTTGTTAGGAACAGGTTTGCCACCATTTCGATGTTCGCAATCACCTGGCGGCCCTGTTCCAAGGCAGCGGGAAGCGAAGAGAACTTGCCGTCCAGAAGCACCAGGCGCGAGACGGCTTTCGTCGCGGGTGCAGCGTTACCCATTGCAATGCCGAGATTGGCGTGTTTGAGGGCGAGCGCATCGTTAATACCGTCGCCGGTCATTGCCACGACGTGCCCTTGCTCTTTGAGCGAGATCACCATGTTCTTCTTCTGCTCGGGCGAAACGCGACCGAAAATATTGTGGGTTGCGGCGGCCTCGGCGAGTTCGGGGCCGTCTTCCGGCAGGGTAGAGGCATCAATCGCGCCCGCAGAAATATCCATGCCGGCGGTCTTCGCAGCTGCCTGCACCGTGTACGGGTTATCGCCTGAGAACACCTTGAGGGTTACGCCCTGGCGATTGAAATAGTCCACGATTTCGGGGGCATCGGAACGCACATTTTCGCGGAAAATCACGAAGAGCACGGGGGTGTGGTCGGCGGGGATGTGCTGCACCGGGTCTCCGTCATCGTTGCGTACCACGGCGGATGCATGCGCGAGTACCATCGTGCGCAGACCCAATGATGCGAGTTCACGGGCCCGCTCACGTTCCTCGGTGCCCTGGTTCAGCAGAGCCTCGGGAGCGCCGAGAAGCCAGGCTCCCGAAGACTTAAACTCGATAGCACTAAAGCGTAACGCCGATGAGAACGGCACAATGCCGCTTACCTGCTCGGTGGGTGCCTGCTCGAACCCGCCGGTGAGTGCTGCTGCGGTCGGGTTCGCGTTTTCATCATGACCGAACCATGCCAACGCCTGGTCCCAGCCCTGCGGCAGGGATGCGCGCCACGCCTGATTTTCATCGGGTGCTTTTGCCTCGGCCGGAGTCGTCAGCGAGCGTACCGAATCGAAAATCACGCCGCCCTCGGTCAGGGTGCCCGTCTTGTCGAAGCACACCGTATCCACGCGGGCGAGCACCTCAACGGCGGGCTGTTCCTGCACCAAAATATTGTGTTTACGTCCCAGAGCCACAGCCGCCGCCGCGAACGCCAAGGTTGTCATGAGCGCCAAACCCTGCGGAATCATAGATGCTACTGACGAAACTACCGCAATAGCAACGTTCTCCCAGAGACCGTCACGATTGACGATCTCAAGGCCGCCCGCCGCGCGCACCTGGCCCCACAGCACGATCGGGATAATGATGGCAAGGCCGAAGGTAATCCACCGCACCACGCGGTCGAGCGCATCGCGAAGCTCAGACTGGATGCGCGAGAACTGTCGGGCCTCATCGGAAATTTTGCTTGCGCGGGACTCGGAGCCCACCGCCGAGAGCAGTACACGCCCGGTACCGCCGAGCACGCTCGATGCCGAAAGCACCATATCGCCCGGACGTTTCGGAATCGGGTCATTCTCGCCGGTCAGCAGGGATTCATCCAGCTCTAGCGAGTCGGAGGTAAGGACCACCGCATCCGCAGGAACCTGGTCGCCGCGTTTGAGCACTACCACATCGCCCTCAACCAGGGACTCCATAGGAACCTCGATCATAGCGCCATCGCGCACCGCCGTGATCGGGGATCGGTCAAGCAGAGAGATACGGTCGAGCTCAAGTTTAGCCTTGTACTCCTGCACAAAACCGATAATCACATTCGCCACCACGGCGAACAGAAAGAGCAAATCAGCCCAACGCTGGTATAGAATCACAACCAGACCGCACAGCCCAAGCACCAGGTTAAATACCGTAAATAGGTGTGCCCGCATAATGCTCCACAAGGTGCGGGAAGACTTATTATTCTGAGCATTGACCTTACCGGCGGCGGTGAGCTTAGCAACCTCATCGCTGCTGAGGCCGTGAACAGCAAGCTCTTGAGAGCCGCTGTGTGCCTGAGCAGAATATTCGGGAACATAACCGGAGGCTTCAGACAGCATTGTCTTGTGCTGGTCAGAACTCATGGATGGGGTACTCTCCTTCGTGGGGTAGGGGAAGAGTAATACATACGGTTTGGGCTGCACCCGGGCGAGTTCAGACTTCTTATCACGAGAAATAACCCTGCGCCGGGCATTACTTTATTCTAACAAGTAACCATGGCACAGGGCTTATATGCCGAACTGGGAATATACTGAGAATCCGTCGGATACCGGCATGAAATATTCGGGGTAGCAGCCCAGAAAAAGGACGACTCAAAGCACGATGCCGCTCTATCGCCGCGGCAGAACCAGAGGCCGCTTCGTCACCGGATGCTCCAAAACCTCAATCGGATGCTGATACACACGGCTTAGCAGCTCCTCGGTACACACCTGAGCGGGGGTACCGTTGGCAGCCACACGACCCCTATCCAGCAGCACGATCCTATCCGAATACGCCGCCGCCACATCTAAATCATGCAGAACCGCCAACACCGCCGTGCCCTCAGCGGCAAGCTCCCGGCTCATCTGCAGAGTCTGTTCCTGATGTTTAATATCCAGCGCCGCCGTAGGCTCATCCAAGAGTATTAGGGGAGTCTGTTGCGCAAAAATACGGGCCAAATGCACACGCCCACTTTCGCCGCCCGAAAGGGTTGTCACATCGCGATTTGCCATCATCTCTGTATGCGTGCGTGCCATCATCTGCTCGATCACGGCGTCATCCTCATGCGCACGCTCGGTACCGCGCCACGGGGTGCGCCCCATCGCCACTACCTCGTGCACAAGGTACGAAAACGCCACCTGAGTTTTCTGCAGCAGCAGGGCACGCAGGCGCGCAAGCTCAAGATACGAATACTCACCCACTCGCTTATTCTTGAGCAGTACCGAACCGGAATCGGGCTTATTATCGCCCGCAATAACCCCCAAAATCGTGGACTTACCGGCACCATTGGGACCGATGAGCGACACAACCTCGCCCGCCTGAACCTCAAAAGAGACATCCTCTAAGATGCGCCGCCCACCCACCGACAGCGACACCCCATCAACAATAAGCATTAAAGACCTCCTTTCCCCATCGAACGGCGCAACAGGAAGAAGAACGTAGGGCCACCCACGAGCGCCGTAAAAATACCGATCGGCAGGTCAGAGACCGGAATGAGCGTGCGCGCCCCCAAATCGGAAAGCGCAATTAACAGCGCCCCGCCCAGTGCCGAAGCAGGCAGCAGCAAACGGTTAGACGGCCCCAAAATAAGCCGAAGCAGATGCGGAATAATCAGCCCCACAAAGGCGATAATGCCCGCATGAGCCACCGCCGCACCCGTCAAAAGCGCCGTAGCAGCAATCGCAACACCGCGCAGACGCTCAACGTTCACCCCGGAATGCTGCGCTGCGCGCTCACCGAGCGCTAACAGATCAAGTTTGCGTGAAATCATCAAGCACATGATTAGCCCCGCTACGATCACGAACCACACGCTGGCAAGAGCCTTCCACGTAGACCCGTTGAGCGATCCCATCTGCCAGAAGACGATGCGGTCGCGGCTGACATTATCGGCCAGGTACAGGCAGAACGCGATTGCGGCGTTTGCCACTGCTGTTACCGCAATACCCGTCAAAATCATGGAGAGAACTTTCGCCCGACCTGAGGAACGCGAGAGAAAATAAACCAGTGCTGTTGCCGCGAGGGCACCGCCGAAGGCGAAAGCTGGAACCGTGTAAATATCGAAGAATTCGAGATTGAAAACGACCGCTACACATGCTCCCACTGCGGCGCCTGAAGACACACCGATAACCCCGGGCTCGGCCAGCGGGTTACCGAAAACCGCCTGCATGACCGCGCCCGAGCATCCCAGGGCAGCGCCCACGAGCAGCCCCAAAAGCACACGCGGAAAACGAATATTCCACAGGGTGCTGTCTTCAAGATAGGCGGTCGGATCCTTGGGAATCATACCCAAGCGGCGCCCCAGCGAAGCCATCACATGATCGGTCGGAATATTGTACTGACCCAACCCCGCCGACACCACGGTTATGACGATCAGGGCAATACTCAGAAAGCCAAAAGTTGCGAGAATACGGATGCGGCGTTTGCTGCGATAATCCGCGCTGCCGGGAGTCGCCGCATCAGTGCGGTTGGACGAATTCACAGGTGGAGCCTCTTAACGCTGGGGTGCATAGATAGCGCGGGCTAGGGAAAGCAGAACAGCGGGGGTATTCGGACCGTAAGATAGAATCTGCCCGTCGTTCATATCAACCACGCGCCTGCTCTTTCCCGCGTTCGTTTCGGCAACCCCCGGGCGTGCCAAGAATCCATCCAAGCCGCCGGTGGATTCCACGCCGTGAGTCATGGTCAAAATGACATCCGGGTTCACCTTGACCAGCGCCTCGCTATTCGCGGGAACAATGTTGCGCGTTCCCTGCTCGGAAGCCACATCCCTGCCCTCAAGCGCGGCAATCAGATCATCCGCGCCGGAACCCTTACCGAGAATGAAGAATACCCCGGCATTACCACGCACGTACAGGAATGCCATTGACAGTTTCTTATCGCCTTCAGGGGCAACTTCTTTGATGGTATTCAGGGCATAATCAAGGTCTTTCTGCACGCGCTCGGCGACCTTATCGCCCGCCTCCTGCACACCTAAAGCCTGTGCCACAGCCTTGAGCTGGGGAATAATCTTATCCATGCGCCTCTCATGGTCGAATACCACCACAGTCACGCCCGCATCGCGCAGTTGTTCAACGACTTCTTCGGGACCATTGCTCTTATCCCAGAGCACAAGATCGGGGTTCGTCGCGAGAATCGCATCCGCGTTCAGGTCGTGGCCGTTCTGAGTGACGAGCGGCAGCTTCGCTAGCGAAGACTCGGTTGAAGACGTCACACGGCCAACTAGACGATCACCCAAACCCAGCGAGATGACCTCTTGTGCGAGAGTGCCGTACAGATCAAGAGCCAGGATGCGGTTCGCCGACTTAACAGTCACCTCATCGCCCTTGAAATCCTTGAAAGTCACGGGAAGCTGCGGGGTGGGAGTCTCAACCATCGGCTGAACTTCGGGGGTGTTCTTCGCGCTGCTGGGACCCGTCAGCGATTTCGGATCGGAAGAAACATTGCTCTTGAGCTCCTGCGCAAGGTTCTCAAGCTCAGACTTGGTGGTCTGTTCATCAACCACGGAATGCGAGGATGCGCTCGTGCTGCCCGGATTTTGGGTGCCGATGCCGCATCCGGAGATAAAAAACATGGATGCCGCTAATAGCGCGGCGGTAACCTTCTGCGATGCGCTCGCTCTGCCGTGCCGGTGTCTGGGGCGTGTTGTTGCGCCGGGGTGTGAGAGACGAAAAGCCATATGAAGAGTTCCTATCGGCTAAAACTGTGAGTGTATGTATTCGTGATGAGAGCGTGTGCTTAGGGTGAGGGTGCGGGTAGTCGATACTACCCGCACCCTGGCGCATCCGGTGAGCTATGAGGTGCGGATGCTGCACCGAGGAATAAACCCGAGCCTAAGAATCGCCGCATATGCCGGTGGTTGATAGGCCGATCTTAGGTTTATTCGGAGCGCTCAGACATCCTGGAGGACTTGCGACGGCGCGTGTACAGTACGGCACCAATACCGGCGACCAGAGAGGCCAGACCACTAGCAACCCCAGCCTCTACACCGCTGGCACCGGTATGCGCCAGACGACCATGAGAGCCGCGTGCGTTGAGAGATTCGCATCCCTGACCCTGATATACGGTTTCGGTCACAGTTTGGGTGGTCTGGGTTTTGGCGGTGTTGCCCGCGGGCTGTGTACCCGAAAGCGACGCTGAGAAGTTCAGCGGAGCCATATCCTTACCCGCCTCGTAGAAACCTGCAAACGCTTTAGCACCCTCAGCGGTAATGGTAGTGCCCGCACCGCTGATGGAAATTTTATCGCCAGAGACCTGCAAACCGCTCACATCAACGTTGAGCAGAGCAACTTCACCGTAATTCTGTGATTTGCCGTCCATATCGTTGCCGACCACCGTTGCGTAGAGAACCGCGGTCTTGCCGTTGATCTCCAGACGCGGGTTTGAGATGGTGGTGTCCAGAATTCCGTGGTGTCCGGTGAAATGCACCGAACCGGTGAAGGAAATCGAGCCCTTACCATCCTTGAAGGAACCCGTACCCTTCGCCCACTGGAAGGCATTATTGGAATAGGTGGTACCGTTCAGATCCCAGCTGCCGTTAGCGATGCCGCCGCGAATGTAGTTGCGGAAGGAATCGCGCACGCCCCATCCAAGATCTGCGCTGGCGACCTTACCGTCTGCGGATGCGGCCGGTGCTTTGTTCGCTGCCTTAACGGGAACCTGCTTGGTCACGGTCACCGGGGTGCAGACGGGCTGGGCGGGGTTCTTTGAGACGCTGCTGAAGGAACCGCTCTTACCGCCATTCGGGTGTGCAGCCGGGGTGGAGCCGTTACGGGAAGGGGAGGCACTGCCGCCGCCATTGTTCACGGAACCGCCAAAGTTCGTGCCGCCAATACCCGCGTTTGCGTTATTGCCCAAGTTCGCCGAACCGCTGCCGGTGTTAGAACCCTTAACCGTGGTGTCGGTAACCTTGTTTTCCACCAGCTGGGAACCGAGTTTTGCGCTGAAGGAGAGCGGAGCCATAGTGCGCTTGTCGGCGTCATTGTACTGCCCTGCGAAGATCGCCTCAGACCCCTCGACGGTAACGGTAACGGCTGCATTCTTAGCCGAGAGCACGTTATTTTCTAAGGTTGCACCGCTCAAATCGACCTCGGCAAGTACAAGATCTTTGAAGGTGCGGTTTTCGCCCTGCATGTTGAGCGCTTCGGCGTCGACAACCAGGTAGCCCTTGCCCTCTTTGATGACTAGGCGGGTGTTCTCGAAGCTGCTGTTGAGCTGACCGTGATGCCCGCTAATATGAACCTTGCCCGCGAAGTTGATCTGACCGGTCTTCGTGGACTCATCGTATGAGCCGGATGCGCTGGTAAAGTCGAGCCCGCCTGCCGCATTCTTCGACAGACCCTCGACGGTGATGTTACCGCGCGCAATGGTGTTGAGGTAGTGCAGGAAGGAATCACGAATATTCCAGGTCAGGTTGCCGGATTCAATAATGTGCCCCTGTCCTCTCGGCACGTCGGTTCTCGGCGCTGCATCGGTAGCCGGGGGCTGAGCTGGTGCGGGCTTAGCGGCTTCCGAGCTCTGTGAGGGCTGTGGTGCCGGTTGAGAGCTGGGTGCGCTGGGCTCTGAAGGGGTGGAAGCAGGTGCCTCAGAAGTTTGAGAGGGCTGTGGTGCCGGAGCTTCGGAACTCTGTGAGGGCTGCGGTGCCGGTGTTTCAACGGGTTTACTCTGCTCTGGAGCAGGTTGGGTTGGCTCAGGAGCTGGATCGGCAGGCTTACTCGGTTCTGGTGCAGGCTGCTCGGGTTGAGTAGGCTCAGGTGCAGGCTGAGTCGGCTCCGGGGTCGGATCAGCAGGTTTCTCCGGTGCCGGTGCCTGCTTGGTAACGAGCTTCGCGGAGAATGCCAGCGCATCCAGCTCTTGCCCCGCCTGATAGAACCCGGCAAACACCGAAGTTGCTTCTGCGCTGAGTTTCACCTTGGTGGCATCAGATGCTGCCAAGGTCAGCTGCCCACCTTCGTTTTTCAGGGAGGAAGCATCGAAAGTACCAATCAGCGTGTGATCGTGCTGTACGGGCGGGTTCGGGGTGGTGTTGCCGTTATAGGGGCGTTCGCTGATATTTGCGTATAGGCTGCCTTGCCCGTCTTTGATGACAAGTTCTAAGTCACTGATAGTTACTTCGAGCACGCCGTGGTGCCCGGTGTACTTCACGCTGGAACCGGTGAATTTAACGTGGTACGAACCGTCTGCTTCGACGGTACCTTCAGCGGCGGTGAAGTGATAAGAACCATCCGCATTGGAGGTAGCACCGGTTAGTTCCTGCGAACCACCAGCGACAGGACCGGTGATGTATCTGCGGAATGAGGATTTGACGCCCCAATCTACGGATGCATCCTGCAGGCTTTGTGATGCGGCAGCTGGCGCCTGCTCAGAGACGATCTGTGCGGTTGGTGCGGGCTGGTTCGCTAGGGCGGGAGTGGCGGCGATGCCACTGAGGCCAACGGCGGCAGACGCTAGAAACGCCCATGAGCGCTTCGCGTTATGCGACATAGACATGTGTGTCCTCTATTCGTGGTTTTAGTAATGAGCAGTCTTAGTCTAGACCTATTAGCTAAGACTTGTGTAGCTTAATTGTAGTACTTTGCTTCATGATGAGGTTCCCCTTAATAAAATTTTTTGGCAGCGGTGTTGCAAAACCAAAAATTTAGTGACACTATGTCGTTTATCAACTTTGGTGACATAGTGTCATCAAAAATATATGAATCTCAACTCAATCAGGAGGCGTTCCATGACCGCCATTATTACCCCCGAAACTACCTCACCCGATGCTGCCGACCAGCGGTTTTCGGCCCGGCTAAAAGCTAGTACCAAGCGCGTGCATGACAATGCCGAGCACTCTACCTTTATGGAAGATTTGATGGGCGGAAGACTCGATACTTCCGCGTATTTACGCCTCATCAACCAGTACACCTATATCTATGAGGCGCTGGAGGAAATCTCTCGGAATCTGCGTGAATCCGGTAACTCGCTGACCGAGCCTTTCACCTTGGAAGGGCTGGATCGTGCCGCCGCGATTCACCATGATATTCGTACTTTAGGGCAGACCGAGATTGACGCCCCGCTGCCGGCAACTATCGAATACGCGGCGCGTATTAAGGCGACTGCGCAGGCTCCCGAGCGGTTCTTGGCGCATCATTATCTGCGCTATCTGGGGGACCTCTCGGGCGGGCAGGCGGTGGCGGCTTTGGTGGCGCGCCATTACGGCATTGCACGGGATGCTCTGACCATGTACTCGTTCCCTCAGCTTCCCAAGCCGAAGGTCTTCAAGGATGAATATCGGGAGCTTCTTGATCGCGCTCCTTTGAGCGAAGAGCAGCGTGAAGCCCTGATTGACGAGGCTATGGAAGGATTCCGTATTAATGCCACACTTTTTGCCCAATTAGGTGAGCAGGATGGCTGTCTGTAAGCGTCTCGATAGATGTTCAAAGTTCGCGTTTGAGGTATATCGGGACCATTTGTGACAGATTGTTACACTTGTATAGACAGTACCTCAGAGTGTTTATTATCACTGAAAAATATACGTAAATAACCGTTATATGACACTTATAGGGCAGATTTAGACACGCACTTAGGCATTCATCCTGTGACGCGGACATATAAGGATGCGGTGGTTCCCCAGAGGGGCAAACCACCGCATCCTTCGTTACAGAGGCAGTATCTCTCACGTTAGGGAAGAAGCGACAGCCTTCGGTTCTTCAAAACTTTTGTCAGCTGTTTCAGGCGATGGGAATCGAAGGGCAGCTCTTCCTGAGCCCGTTCCAGCATGCTCTCGGTAGCGGAAAGAACCTCGCGAAGTACTCGGTCAGCAATTTTGGCAGATATTCCTAGTTCATGAGCAAATTCAAGGAACTTGCGGCGTGATAGCCCATCACATTTACCGCTGAGAAGAATCGCCATGTTTTTATCCCCATAAGGTGCCGTAGACGGAATATCGTAGATGGGCGAGAGCTCGTATTGTCCTTTACGGTTCTCTACAATTGACAGATTTTTAGCGTGTAAATCCCCGTTTCCGGTGAGCCATGCGTAGACAAACTGCCGAAAAATTTCGGGGGCGGCAAGGCGGGGCGAAAAGACCTGTCGAAGAATGGCATGGGCACTTTGCTCAGCCGTCAGATTATACTTATCCGCCGGATAGCGGTTATTGAGCTGGCATGCATCTTCAACGGCAAGGCGGTGGGCTGCTCCATGCTCATCTACGTAGCGGTCAAAACGACGGATAAGGAGCCCGGGGCGCCCAGTAGCATCATGTACAAGACGGTGAGAAACGACTCCGGGTGATGCATGTATTCCGTGGGCTATCGTGAGAAAAAATGCTTCATTTTCCACTACGTGCGGGTACTCGGGAGGAGAGACTTTAAGAAGATAAAAATCTTCGTTACTTTGCAGCGGGATCGTAAGCATTTTTCCTGAAACTTTATCCTGAACGCCCGGTATAGAGACAGGGTCTATAACGCTTTGCTGAGTGATAATTTCTGAAAACCTAATGTTGTGGAAGTTTTGGCCCTGGATAATGTCATGCCCATCGGGGACGACAAGCTGGGCGGGCTGGTCACCATGAGGTACCACCTGCACATCCCCAACAGTATCGGCTCCTACTGCAATCAACATGCGGAGCTCGTCGTCCGAGGATACTTTGAGATGCTGACGCAGTCCGGTAAGCCGACGGCCCTCAGGAAGAAGACCTGTAAAGAATGGTGGTAACGCACCACTCCCGTACAGGTATGCTTCCGCGCGTATGGGGAGGGTAGAGGATATAGGTTTGCCGTCGGACTCTATGTAGTTTTCGGCATATGTGTACGCTGTACCGCCGTGGTCTGTTCGGGAAAAATGGCCAGCGAGGTTCCCCTTTTTATAGACGTCTGCAAGGATTTCATGCATTAGCGCTCCCGAGGGATGAGATCGATGCCGAGGGTGTCGAGTACGGCGGTTACTTTGTCAAAGGCGATAGACTCGCGCCCTTTTTCGAGATCGCGGATCGTGCGCTCCGAGACTCCGGCAAGAAGCCCTAGATACTCCTGCGTAATCCGAAGTTCGCGGCGATGCTCGCGAACGATCTGGGCGAGCGAGCCCTTTAAGTCCCGTGGCACGAACACATCCTTTCCATGAGTCTGAAACCCTATAAATCGGCAAAATAATTCCGAATTCATGCCATTATGGCATGAAAATTGGTGAAAACACTATATTTCGGCAATATTTTGCCGATATATGTAGTTTTAGGGGGCAGAGGGAGGAAAAATTGTGCTTTTCGGCAGAATATTTCCGATTTTTAGGCTTCCTGATAGCCGTCATGCGGATGCGGCGGCTCCCCAGAGGGGCAAACCACCGCATCCTTTGTTACCGCCGTATGCGCGTTGTAACTCAACTGCACATAGCACTACCTGCTGCTACGCGGCCTGAGGCTCGGGTTTGGGTCCGGCTATGACCGCGCGATCGCGATTCTGCGCTATGCGCACGGCCGGGGTGAGCGCTGAACCTGCCCAAAGAGCCATGACCGCATAGAGACACAGGATCGGCACGGTCGAAAACAACAAGGCATACTGTGCAAGATGGTTGAGGCTGTTGAATCCGCCACCTATAGCGGCACCCAGCCACATAGGCGAAATATATAGACCGATAAACGCCACCCACGTCAAAACACGTGCGATACCGGATAACCAGGCGGGCATGTGCGTGAAAAATAGAGGGAAAGCATCAAGAACAAGCGTCATGATAATCAGCGGGAACATGACGTTATGATGCGACCAGCTGATGGGGGAGATGCTCACCATCAAAAACCCGCCGACCGCCACCTGGGATAGCACAAGATTACGGCGAATAAGCTGGCGCAGAAGCACCGCACAGAGACCGATCGTAGCAAGCGCAAGAGCGTAATATACAGGCTTCAGAGTGGGTTCACGCAGGCCCAGGTGCATCAGCCAGCCTTGAATCGAAATATTATCGGCGAAGTTAATACCTCCAACACGGCCGGAATCCGAAACGGCGCTCGTCCAGAACGTAACTGCCTGCTGCGGAAGGAAGATAAACCCAAGAAGAATGGTCGTGCCGAAAGAAGCGCCTAGGGTAAGGATGCCGCGCCAGTCTTTGCGCATGAGCAGAATAAGACCGAAGGCAAGCGGGGTGAGCTTAATACCACCCGCAATGCCGATAAGTACACCCCGCGGAATGCGGGTTGCCGGTCGTATAAAATCGGCAAGCACCAGCGTAAGAATGATGGGGTTGATTTGTATCAGCGAGAGCCCACGCCGCCAAGGTCCGGTCATAATAATGATGAACGTGAGAGCAGCGATGATGCCGTATGTGCCGAGTCTTTCCTGGAAAGGGACGCTGTATCCGCGGTCGGCGGCATAGTTATAGATAAGAGTTGCCAGCCACCATGCAATACCGACGCTGATCGCATACATGATGGCGATACCCACCCATGCGGGCAGAAAAGCGAACGGTAAGAACACGAGCGCGGCAAAGGGCGGGTAGGTGAAGGGCAACCTAAAGTCGCCGTACTCCAGGAGATTGCGGGCGTAGAGATCTTTGTGCATACCGTCGTTATCGAAGATGGTCATGGCACCGAAACGGTAGACATTGAAGTCTAGTCCGCCCGTGAACTCGATATAGATAAGCCAACCGATAACAAAGAGAGCGAATGCCGCGAGCGTTATTCTGCCCGCTTTAGGTATGTCTGGCGTAAAGACCTGCACGGATGGTGCTGCGGTCATGGTGATCTTTCTGTTGTGTCTGTGCATTTTTTTGGATGCGGTTCGGCGGGGCGAATGCGTTATCGGTGTGAACGGTTTATGTAACCTATCCTCCAGTCTAGCGTGTGAAAGCGCAGGTGGGGAGTGCCTTGAGGCAGAAAAAAGCTCTTGATGTGAATAAAGCGTTGGAAACTCCGCTTTATTCACATCAAGAGCCTAGCTGTGCCGATAGAGGGATCTAGCCCTGCGCCACCTCACCAAAGTGAGCTGCCATGGTGCCTTCGTGAGCGGC
>ERZ773005.1206-NODE-1206-length-14300-cov-3.005546_pt1 | contig 14300 bp, 6 predicted proteins | sample MGYA00580666_ERZ773005 | MGnify/ENA primary metagenome ERZ773005 (study PRJEB29015, sample SAMEA2737999) | human oral metagenome | biome: human oral; feature: human-associated habitat; material: dental | place: China | collected 2061 ...
GAACTGACGGATGACGAGCTGGGCACGGTCGCCTCATTCGATCGCTTCTACGACGGCATCGCGGCGATGCTGAAGTCCGACGTGAAGGACAACATTGGGCGTGCCGCCCATGATTCGCGCACGCGTGACCCCTTCACGATGAGCGTGCTGAAGGTTCTCCTGCTCGTTCGCTACGTGGATTCCTTCCAGGCGCATCCGAGCAATATCGCGGTCCTGCTGCGCAGGTCCCTGGATCAGGATGCGACGGATCTGGAGGAGCGCGTCAAGCGTTCGCTTCACATCCTGTCGGATCAGGTGTACGTGCAGCGCCAGGCGGACGGAACGTACGCGTACATGACGAACGAAGAAAAGGAAGTCCGTCGAGAGATCAGTCAGATCATCGTGGAGTCCCCTGATGTTACGAACCTGCTGCGCAAGGATATCTGTGAATGTTTGAGTACTAAAGCGACAAGCTTTGTCTACCCCGGAACGAACCGTCGCATGAACGTGTCTCTGTTCGTCGATGGGCGCCGCGAACAGGCCGAGCCGCTGGTGATCTCGGTGTTCACACCGCAGTCCTCACTGGACGAGGATGGTATCCGCCACGAGAGCGTTGTTCGCCACGACACCCTCTCATTGGGTCTGGATATCAGCTCCGAGATCCTCGAAGACGTGCGTGTCTTCTGCCAGACGGAGGAGTACGTGATGCGCCAGGCGGGCGCCGCATCGGGCCTGCGCAAGCGCATCATCCTGACGCACAAGGAAGACAATGAGCAGCGTCGTCGAGTGATCCGCGAGGCCGTGAAAGACGCGCTCATGCGTGCATCGTTGTTTGTCGGCGGCCAGGAAGTGAAGACGGGGACCGCTGACGAGCCAGAGGAGATGATTGCGCTGGGGCTGACTCGCTTGGCCCAGCAGGTCTACCCCCGTATCGAGGAGGCGAAGCCGCTGGCGGGCCTCAAGGACGGACAGATCGCATCCTTCCTGCGCGATCAGGAGGACGCGACGCTGGACGTCGACCCGGGCGTGGATATCGCGCAGCGTCTGGCGAGCGAGTGCGCCCAGTGGGTGGAGCAGGCGCGCGTGCTGAACGGCCAAAACGTGTTCGTGAAGAACGCGATCGAGCATTACGGTCAGGCACCTTGCGGCTGGGACAAGAATGTGGTCCTTGCCATCGTGGCGACGGCCCTTCGACTGGAGCTGCTTGAGGCCCTCGAGAACGACAGGCCTCTCGCTCGCACGGAGCTGGAAGGCGCCCTGCGCGACGTGAATCGCCACGGGCGTGTGCTGCTGCAGAAAAAGAAGCATCTGGATCACGCCGCGCTCGCGGATTTTCGGCGTTTTGTCGGCCAGTTTGTCCCCGGTGAGTCCCCCCAGGATGGCCCTTCTCGCGTTCGTGCGGTCGAGGCCAAGGCAGCTGAGTGGGCGAGCCTGCTCAAGGGATATAAGTCCGACAGATACAGCTTCGACGACGAAGTCACCGACGCCCTCGACCTGCTGATGCCGCTCACGAAGACGCAGCACACCGAAGATGAGATGCTCGCCCCGCAGATCCGCGGCGGATTCGACGAGCTGATCGAGATTGTCGATGACTTCCTCATGCCCTACCGGGAGTTCGTAGAGGGGCACGAGCAGGAGCTTCGCGACGCGTTGGCAGAGGCTGATAGCCTGTCGGTCTTTGAACTCACGGAGGACGGCAGGCAGGCGATCGATGAGCTTCGGAAGCTCGCGGGGGACCGCAGGCTATACGTGCGTACGCAGGAGATCGCGCCGCTGGTTCGGCGCATCGACGCGGCGCGTCTTGCGTTGGTGCAGGCGCAGCGCGACAAGGTGCTGCGATGCATCGACGAGGCCATGGCGGGTATTCGTGGGTCCGCCGAGTTCAAGGCCGCCTCGGAGCATGCCCGGCGGAGGGTTGATGCCAAAATGGAGCAGCTCTGCGACGCCGTAAATCGGGCGTCTAAGCCCGGTCACGCGGAGGAAATCGGGCGTCAGCTGGATCAGCGTGTGGACGAACTCTACGCCGCATTGATCGCGTCGGCCACGCCCGCGGAGCGCCCGAACGCAGACGAGCCGACGGAGCCGGCCAAGAGGCCGACGATCGTGCGCGTGGCCGATCTGCTTCCGAAGACGAACGGCCTCCTGTCGACGCCGGATCAGGTCAACGAGTACATCGCGCGCATCCGTGAGCAGATGCTCGCGGCCGTGAACGACGGTAAGCAGCTGCGCCCCTGAAGGAGTAGGCAATGAACACCTCAGCGTTGGAGTCCCTGGCGTCCGCCTCGCGCGAGCGCCTCATCGAGATGTCCGTGGCGGCGATCGAGCGCAGGATGGCTGATCCGGTTCTGAGCGACGCCGACCGCGCGCGCCTAACCCAGGCTGTCAAGGATCATGCCGAGGCCGGTGGTGGTCGGGTGCTGGGTGCCGCGAAGGTGGTCGCATACTCGTGGTTCAACCGCCTCACGGCCCTGCGCTACATGGACGCGATGGGTCTCTCGGGCGACTACGGAGTCGTCACACCGGCGGAGGGATCGGGGACGGGTGTACCCGAGTGCGTGCAGCGCGCTCGCGGGGGCGAGTTCGACCGGCGCATCGGAGAGGACGTGCGAGCACGGGCAGCGCAGTTACTCTACGTGAACAGGGACCTGGACGCCTACGTTCTGCTGCTTCGCGAGTACTTTGCAGCGTGGCACCAGGTCATGCCGGGCGTATTCCCCGAGGCGGATGACTGGACGAACCTGGTTCCACCCGCGGACCTCCTGTCGGCGGGGGAGTCTGTGCGTGCCGACATCGTGGCGGCGATCGGCCCCAATGAGTCGGGGCGCATGGACGTTGAGGTGATCGGCTGGCTCTACCAGTTCTACATCGCCGCCCGCAAGAAGGAGATCAACGACGCCGGGGTCAAGATCGATAAAAACACGTTGGCTCCCGTCACGCAGCTCTTCACCCCGCACTGGGTGGTGCGCTACCTGGTGGAGAATACGCTGGGGAAGCAGTGGCTGCGTGCCCACCCGGACTCGGCGCTCCGGGAGAAATTCGGGTACCTGGTGACCCCTGCCGAAGGACAGGAGGACCAGGGTCTGGCGATCGCCAACCCCGAGGACTTCCGTGTCCTCGACCCGGCCTGCGGCTCTGGGCACATGCTTACCTACGCCTTTGATGTCCTGTGGGACATGTACGCCGAGGCCGGATACCCGACCCGGCGGATTGCCCGCCTGATCTTGGAGAAGAACCTGCACGGGGCTGATGTGGATGGGCGCGCGGCGCAGCTTGCCTCCTTCGCCCTGACGATGAAGGCCGTCGAACATGATCCAGGTTTCTTGGGGCGCATCGAGCGCAAGAGTCAGCGGGATGGTGAGACCTCGTGGCAGGGCCCCAGGATCGTTCATGTTCAGTCCGTGAAACTCGATGAGCTGAGCCCCGCAGAGATCGCGGATGCCTCCGGGGACGGAGTCTCCCTCGGCATGTCTCAGCTGATCGAGCAGTTGCGCTATGCCGATACCTACGGATCGCTCATCCGCGTGCCCACGGGTGCCTCCGCCCTGTTCCGCGAGATCGCTCACCGCATCGAATCGGGGCAGAGGCAGCAGGTGCTGGGCGGCGCGGACAGTGAGGAGTGGCTGCGCGCCGCCGATATGTGCGAGATCGTCGAGGACGGCCGCTACACGACCCTAATTGCGAACCCGCCGTATTTAGGCATGAGAAAGGCAAAGGACCCGCTCAAGCGGTTCGCGAACAAACACTACAAGCGCAGTTCCACAGACCTGTGCACGATGTTTATCGAGCGTGCTGCTTCCCTGGCTCAGCGTCGTGGTGCGATCGGTATGATTACGATGCACGCGTGGATGTTCCTGGATTCGTATCGAGAGCTGCGCCCGTGGATGTTGTCCGCCATGAGCATCGATTCGATGGCTCATCTTGGTACGCGTGCCTTCGACTCGATCGGAGGAGAGGTCGTCCAGACGACCGCGTTTACGATCACGAATGCAACTAGCGATGTCGACCGTGTTGGCGTTTATTTGCGGCTAGTAGACGGTCGAAACGAAGCTGAAAAGGACGTTGTTCTCCGAACGGTAGCGTGTGAACAGAAGCATGACATTCGCTTTGAAGTCTCACCCGCAACTTTTGCAGTGATTCCTGGAAGGCCCATTGTGTACTGGGCTAGTCGCCAGATGCTTAACGCTTTTGAAGTGGGCGTCCCGTTAGGAGAGGTGGCACCCGCAAAGCAAGGGCTTGCGACCGCAGATAATGAGCGATTCCTGCGTCAGTGGTTCGAGGTAAGCGCTGACCGCTCATACATGCAGGCTCGCGATCGTGAGGATGCCCAGGCCAGTGGTGCACGCTGGTTTCCGTACAACAAGGGCGGCGAGTTCCGCAAGTGGTGGGGTAACCAAGACTGCGTTGTTAACTGGGAAAATGATGGTAATCAGATTCGATCATTCGTTAATTCAGAGAATGGTAAGCTGCGCTCGCGTCCGCAAAATCTTGACTTCTATTTTCGAAACAGTGTTTCCTGGTCGAAAGTGACAGCGGGTACAACCGCCTTTCGAATGTATCCCAACGGTTTCATATTTGATGTTGCAGGAACATCGCTATACGCAAATGCCCAAGCAAAGAATGTGGAAGTCCTCGCACTTGTTAATTCATCAGTTGTGTTCAATGTGCTTTCGATGATCGCCCCCACTGTGAATTTTGAAGTTGGACAAATTGCAACAATTCCATGCATTGAGCCGGGGAATTTCAACGTTGCTCCCATTGAAAGATTAATTGAGATTTTCCGTGCCGACTGGGACTCGCGCGAGACCTCGTGGGACTTCGCCCGGCCTCCCTACCTGCGCGGCGGGCACTCGCTGCTCCAGGACGCCTTCGACGACTGGTACCGCCGCAGCTGCGAGACCGCTGAGGAAGCGCAGCGCCTGGAGACAGAGAACAACCGCTACTGGGCCGACGTCTACGGCCTCGCGGACGAGGTGGAGGTTGACGTCCCCCTCTCGCGAGTCTCCCTCACCTACAATCCGCGGTTCGCCTTCGCTCCCACGAAGGGTGCGCCCGAGCGCAGCGAGGAGGAGTATCGCTGGCTGCACTACCAGCGCAGCGCGTGCGAACTCATCTCCTGGGCCATCGGCGTCACGATGGGCCGCTACAGTGTTGACGTGCCCGGCCTCGTGCTGGCCGATCAGGCCACGTCCCTCGACGACTTCCGCGCCCGCGTCGCCGAGTCGCGTCTCGAGCCCGACGACGACGGCATTATTCCCGTCACCGGCGGCGCCTTCGACGACGATGCCTCGCGCCGCGTCAAGGCCGTGCTGCGCGTGGTCTTCGGCGCCGCCGACCTGGGTGACAACATCGAGTTCCTTACCCGCTGCCTGGCCGTCAAGTCTGGCAGCGCCACCGTGGAGTTCGTCCCGCCGGTGATCCCGGCCGACCCCGAGCAGGCCCTCGAGGACTACATGGCGAAGTCCTTCGTCGCCGATCATCAGAAGGAATACAGCGGACGCCCCGTCTACTGGTCCCTCGAGTCACCGAAGGGCACGTTCCGGGCGCTCATTTACTTGCACCGCTACACGCCCGACACGGTTGGTCAGGTGCTCACCAAGTACGCGGCCCCCTTCGTTGATCGTCTCAAGGCTGAATCGGATGCTATCGGGCACGAGCGCGACGCCGTGAAGGGCAACGACAGGAAGGCCGATCGTGAGCGTGCCCGCTTCGACAAGAAGCGCGCGGAGATCGACGCGACGATCGCGGAGGTGCAGGGTTACATCGACTCGGTGCTCCAGCCCCTCGCCCAGCGCCGCATCCACCTGGACCTGGACGACGGAGTGCGCATCAACCGCCTCAAGCTCGCCTACGGCTGGCGATCGGACCTAGCCGACCTGCCTCAGCCCGCGATCGGCGCTGCCACGACGGACGTCAAGAGGGGAATCGCGACTGACCTGAAGTGGGCCCGCGGGGAAATCAAGAAGAACAACGTGTGGTGGTCGTGACAGCGTTCCCGCACCGTGGGACACTGGACAGATATCCGGGATGACAACGAAAGGACGCGACGTGAAGCTGACGCACATCGCCATCACGAACTGGCGCAACTTCGCCCACATCGAGTTTGACCTGTCCTCGCGTCTCTTCGTCGTCGGCCCCAACTCATCGGGCAAGACCAACCTGCTGGCCGCCCTGCGCTTTCTGAGCGATGTCGCGCGGCGCGGACTGGTGGCTGCGTCGGAGGACCTAGGAGGCCCGGAGCGCTACTTTCACACGGGAGCAGACTCCGCATCGTTTGCCGTGACAGCGGAGATCGATGTGCACCAGATTACCTACGATCTGTCCCTTCGGAAGGTGACAGTGGTTGAGGACTTCGTTGGTGGAGAAATGCGGATGCGTCCTCTGAAAGCCGGTATTCCCGCTGGTTTGCTGGAGGCCGATCAACCTCGGATACTTCAGCCCCGGGTTGTTGCCAAACCTACTTCGTTTTCCTTCGAGGATCTAGCGACAATGGAGATAGCCGATTCCCCCGACGAACATCAGCTGGAGGATGAGAGCGTTGACCCGGTGTCGGAATACGTCTCGGACTATGCTTTCGTCGAAGATGAAAAGCTAGTGATCGACGGTGAAGACGTAACGGGTGTTCCTGGAACAAAACGAGTAACGGGAAGTGCCCTGTCTATTCGAAACATGCTTTCGGGCATTCGCTACATCCACCCGAATCCCAAGAAGATGCTTGAGCGCTCGGATCGCTACGACCCGGACCACGGGACCGGCTTCTTCCAGCACGCGGGGCGCTTCTCGGATCAGCAGCTGGATGCCGTGGTCGATCGTATTCGCCCGATCATGGCCGCGGTAGTCCCGGAAATCCCGAACCTGTCCTACCAACGCATGGGGCTCGGCACGGAGCTCGTCTTATACAGCGATACCCCCGTGCGCGGGGCGAGCGGCGTCTACTCGCACGAGCAATTTTCCGAGGGAACACTGCGCCTGCTCGGCTTACTCTTCGACCTGGCGACGTTGCCGCGCGACACGAGCGTCGTTCTCATCGAAGAACCCGAAACATTCCTGCAGTCCTCCGTCGTCCGATCGCTCCCCTTGCTCCTGGCAGAGGTCGCCATGAACCGCGACGTGCAGATGGTCATTAGCACCCACTCGCCGGAGCTTATCGACTCCGAGCTGGTGCTCCCCAGCCAGGTCCTGATGCTGCGCTCCGAGAATGATGCGACGACGGGCGAACTTCTCTCGCAGTCGAACGACCCGCGCATCAAAGCCGTGGTCAGCGCTCGCCTGCCCAAATCGCAGGGCATCGACGCAGTCAACGGCCGCACGATTCCCCCGGGAACCTGGTAAAAGATGGAGGGTTACGTCTACGCCCAGGTCATCGTCGAGGGACCGACAGACGAACCGGTTGTCACCGCGCTGATGCGTGCGGCGGGATGGGTAAACGGTGAATTCGCTTTTACGAGGGCTAACGGCAAGGGTGTGATCGACAGGGACATCAAGAAGTACTGGGAGGCCTCTCGGTCTATTCCGTATGTCATCTTCCGCGATCTTGACCGTGACGAGGGTGGTTGTCCTGTGGCGGTGCGTTCGATGCTCTCCTCGAAAACTCCGGGTGAGTCGCCCGATCTGCTCATCCGGATCGTCGACCAGTGCATCGAGTCGTGGATTCTGGCGGACCGGCAGGGAGTCGCAGAATTCTGCGAGCGGCCCATAGCGAGTGTGAGGCCGTGCGATTCCCGGCCTAAAGACCATCTGCTGCGACTGTTCCAAAAGGCTCAATTGAAGGATGCTGTATTTCATGAAGGTGGCAAGTTGGCATTTGGTCCCGCCTACGCGGTACACCTACAGCGCCTCATGACGGATCACTGGAGTATCGAGCGCGCCGCCGCCGAAAGCGATAGCCTCAGGCGGGCCTTGAAGCGCCTGACGGACCTGCATAATCGACTCGGAGGAGGCATACAATGAGTGGAATCGATGCCTCTCGGTTGGCAGAGGAACTGAACGCCCTACTCGAGCAGGGGCGCATTGTCACGTGGCTGGATCGCAACGGCGAATACGCCGAGGACCTCGATGCCGTCCGAGAACTGCTCGATGGGGCTACCCTCATCACCATCAACGCCAACCTCTTCGAAACCAAACTCCGTATCTTCGCCGAAGACACCAAGTCCCGCTACGTTCTTTACCGCGGAGGCGAGCTCCCGCCCCTCGAAGAAGACCTCCTCGCCGACGTGCGGTGCGGATACCCCACGTTCAAGGCGGACGCCTCGACCCTCCTTGTGCGCGAACTCGGCGTCGACCCCACGCTGGCCGCAGTCATCGACGAATACGCGCCCTTCTTCAACTCCACCGCCCGCGTCGCCGACCTTAAGAAGCACCTCGCTGCTATCGGTGACGCCGACAAGCGTTCCGATCGCAAGACTTTCCTCGCCGCGATGAGCGCCGTCCTGCTGAAGACCCAGCAGCGGTCCTTCTCCGTCCTCTTCGCCAAGCTCGCCTCCATGACACAGGACAACCCCCTCGACGCCCTCAAGTGGGGCCTCGACGCGTACTTCTGGGAAGGCGCACACGCCATCTGGGGGTACGACGGTGAACACACCTTCGACGCGCTCATGACCTGGCTCTTCGTCATGAACGCGAACGGTTGGGACCACCGGCACAACTCCGCCCAGCGCGACTTCAGCATGTGGACCCGCGACGTGGCCACGCGAGACGATGCCCGCCGGTGGGCTAAGCGGGTCGATGAGGCAACCGGTGCCAGCGCCGCCCTGCACGATGCGGCCACCGACGCCCTCCTCATCGACACGACCACGCCTGGCGTGGACCGAGAACTCATCTCCCGCCTCGTCCGCGGAATCATCGACGGATCCGTCGGCGTCGCTCAGGTCGAAGAACAGCGCGGAAGGCGCCGCGAAGGCCTCTGGTTCGACGACACGGAGGCGCTGTGGGATGCAGCGGGTGCGGGGGCGCGTCTGCTCACCCACCTGCGTGCCCTCCCGGGCATCGCCTTCTCGGACGCAGCCGAGGGCTTCGCCCGCTACACGGACCCGGACGGCGGTCTGTGGGCCATCGACCAGGAGTACCGCCACTACGTGCGCGCCTCCCGAGCCGTTCACATCGACGATGTCCTCACCGACCTCGACCGGCACGTCGAAAACGCGTACCGCGACGACTACCTGCGCCCTCTCTCGCGCACGTGGGACGACGCCCTGCGCGGCATGCGCACATGGGACATCTCCGTTCCTCCGTCCAGCGGGCGCATCGACTCGTTCCACCGCCTCCTCGTCGCCGGCTCCCACAGGCGAACCGTCGTCATCATCTCCGACGCTCTCCGATACGAGGCCGGCGTCGAGCTCGCCGACCACCTGCGCTCCCTTGGACGCGGCGCGATCGCCGTGAACCCCTGGTACACGATGCTGCCGTCGATCACCGCCCTCGGAATGGCCGCGCTGCTCCCGCATCGCGAGCTGACCCTTAACGTACGAGGCAAAGACCAAGTCATCGTCGAGGCCGACGGCCGACCGACGTCGGGAATCGACGCGCGTCGTGCAATCCTCGAAGATGCCGACGGGCGTGCGTTCACCTACGAGGAGCTCGCGAGCGACTCCGTCAAGTCGATGCGCTCGAAGTTCAAGGGCGCCTCGGCCGTCTATATCTACCACGACGTCATTGACGCGACCGGTGATCACGCGGCCTCGGAAAGTGCTGCCCCAAATGCGGTCAACCACGCCATCGAAGAACTCTCCGGCCTCGTCGGCAAGCTCATTTCCGCGGACATTACCCGCATCCTCGTGACCGCCGACCATGGCTTCCTCTTCCAGGACAGCGAACCCGCCAACGATGACACCGCGAAACAGGGCGGCATCCCGCGCGGGCGTTCCGTCTCCGTGAAGAAGCGTCGCTACGTCCTGGGGCAGGACCTGGAGTCGACGGACGACTTCGTCGCCTTCGATACGACGAGCGTCGGCCTGGCAGACGGGCCGAGCATCGCCCTGCCCTACGGCACCCGCCGCATCCGCATCCAGGGCCGAGGAAACCGCTTCGTCCACGGCGGCGCCTCCCTCCAAGAAATCACCACCCCCGTCATCGAAGTGTCGGTGGGCAGTGGTGGCGCAGAGGAGGTCCGCGACGTCGGTATCGCTCTGCACTACGACGACACGTCCCTCAAAGCCAACCGATTCAGCCCCCGCGTCATTCAGCAGGAGCCCATCAGCCCGACGCGGCGACCGCTCACCGTTACGATCGGCCTCGAGAGCATGTCGGGTGAGCAGCTGTCGAGCACTCGCGTCATCACCCTGGACGCTGGCGAGCGCTCCGAGGTGTCGCTCAAGCAGAGCAGCGAACTCATCCTTTTCGACGGGGTGCTTCAGAGGCATTCCGGCGAGGCCGTCAGGATCGTCGCCTACAAGACCGTTCATGGACAGGTTGTCGGTGAGCCCGTCGCCACCCACGAGCTGACCCTCAACGACAACGGGTTCGGAGCATTCGGAGCATTCGGAGGATTCGACCTATGAGCATCTCACCCGAAGACGCCCTAGAGCGCGAGGATTCCCCGGCCTCGTCCCTGATCGGGGGCAGTGAGGGAGGAAAGCTTGCGGAGTACGAGGAGATCGCCGCGCGCGCATACGACGGCTTCGTTGTCCGCAAGGACCTGGTCGGCCAGGTCAAGGGCAACGCGATCGTCCCCTCCTACGTGCTCGAATTCTTGCTCGCTCAGTACTGCGCGACCACGAGCGAAGCGGCCATTGTCGAGGGCATAGAGAGCGTCCGTCGCATCCTCGCCAAGCACTACGTCAACCGAGGAGATTCCGAGCTCATCAAGTCCCGCATCCGCGAGGAGGGACAGTATCGGATTATCGATAAGGTCTCCGTCAACCTTGACGAAACGCACGACCGATACAACGCCTCCTTCGAAAATCTCGGGGTCACCAACGCGCTGGTATCCGACGAGACCGTTCGTGAGAATGACCGCCTCCTGACTGGTGGCGTCTGGTGCATAGCGGAGATGTCCTACGTGCCGATGGGAGATTCTGGGGCAAAGGCATCCAGCCCGTGGATCGTCTCCCGCCTTCAAGCCATCCAGCTGCCGCGCTTTGATTTCGAACGCTATTGCAGGGGGCGTGCCTCGTTCAGCGCCGACCAGTGGATCGACCTGCTCGTTGCCTCGGTTGGCCTCGACCCTGTGAAGCTCAGTCGACGCTCGAAACTCTTCCAGTTGACCCGCCTCATTCCATACGTTGAACGCAACTACAACCTCGTTGAACTGGGCCCCAAGGGCACCGGAAAATCCCACATCTACTCCGAGTTCTCACCCCACGGCATCCTCGTGTCGGGCGGCGAGGTGACGCTGGCGAAGCTCTTCGTTAACAATGCGACCCGACGCATCGGTCTGGTCGGTTACTGGGACGTCGTCGCCTTCGATGAGTTTGCCGGTCACAAGCGTGTGGAACGCAGTCTGGTCGACACACTCAAGAACTACCTTGCGAATAAGTCGTTCTCGCGAGGCGACAGCACGATCACGGCCGAGGCCTCGATGGTATTCGTCGGCAACACGACGCGGACCGTGCCCGCGATGCTGGCCACCGCCGACCTTTTCGAGGCCCTGCCCGAGGCGTACCACGACACCGCGTACATGGACCGCATCCACTACTACCTGCCGGGATGGGAGGTTGACATCGTGCGGCCCGAGCTCTTCTCGCGCGGGTATGGGCTCATCGTCGACTACCTGGCGGAGGCGCTGCGGCACCTGCGCACCTTGGATTACTCGGGTGATCTGGATACCCTAGCGACCCTCGATCCGGCGATGTCCAAGCGCGATCAGGACGCGGTGCGGAAGACCTTCTCGGGACTGGTGAAACTCATCTTCCCGGCGCGCGACGGCGAGCCTGAGGAACTTGAGGAGCTGCTCCGATTCGCGATCGAGGGGCGCAAGCGCGTCAAGGATCAGATCATCCGACTTGACGACACGATGGCCGCGTCGGGGTCCCACTTCACGTACATGCTGGGGCGTGTGGACCAGGACCGCTACGATGCCTCGAGCGCCCGATCCGTTCCTACGCAAGAGGAACTGGACTATCCGCAGTACTTCACATCGCACAGTGATGCTGATGAGCGGGGGAGTGGTCAACGAGGTGGCGGAGATCTTTCCGAAGGCCAACCGAAGTCGGACGTTGTAGTCGATGCACGCGGAGACAATAAGCCGGCCTCGCCCGTCTTTGACCGTCGAGCCCTGTTGAAAGCACGCGCCATCCCCAAGCGCTACAAGATCGAGCCGAGCATGGGTAATTCCATGCCGGACATCCTGCTCCCGTACCTGTTCGATGCGGCTGAGATTAGGATCCGTGACCCGTACTTGCGCCAGACGCACCAGGTTCGAAACGTGCACGAGATACTGCTGCAGCTGATCCAGAATGCCGATGTCGCGAAGCTACCGCACATTGTCATCGAGACGTGCGCCAGCGACGAGGACATCTATCGCTCGCGGCAGGAAGAGACGTTCAAGCAACTACAGCAATCGTGGGAGCCCTTCGGCATCGTGATCGACTGGAGTATCGTTGATTACTTCCATGACCGCTGCATTGCGACCGACACCGGATGGGTGATCGATCTCGGTCGCGGGCTGGACGTCTATGACGCGTACACGCCGCTATCGCAATTCGACCCCCGTTATGCGATCCCGCACCTGCGGCGGACGAAGGAGATAACGATCAACGTGAGCAGGGAGGACCCTGCGAGCGCATAGGTGGTTGTGCCCCTCAGAGCCTCTCATGTTCGAGTGGCTCTCGCTCGCTGCTGGTTCGCGCGTTACCGGTTATCGGTGCTGCCCCAGGTGCGGGGGCGCGTTGCTGCTGGGCTGGGTTGAGCCCGGCGGGGGAGTTGTGGTCGAGGAAGGAAGCCAGCTGCGCGAGGCTCCCGTCTTCTAGAAGACGTGGGTTGCGCGCGAGGTGCTTGAGGATTTCCTCCAACTTGTCGTGGGGGTGGTTCGCGAGCTGCCTGCGTAGATCATCCACATCCGTGGCATTGACGACGTCAGCTCGCATGACGAGGCGTGTTTGCTCTTCTGCGAACAGCTGCGCGGCAGCAGCGGCCACGAGACGTGCCTGAGCTTCTGCGTTTGACATCGTCTGACGCTTCGCATCGATCCCGCGAGGCGCGTGAGAACCCGCTGTACCTGGATTTATCTCCGCGTTGCGGAAGTGTGTCACCCCAGTTGCTTCAGGAGTGGTCTCTTCGTCCTGTTTCTTACCCCACGGCATCCGAACTTTCGAGAGTGATCCCTTGATGAAAGGGACGGCTGTGCCGGTAGCCCACTTCTTGATTCGAGGAGCCGCATATGCGGTGCCAGCTACCGCCGCCGCAGCGACGAGGGTGGTCAGAACTATTGCGAGCGGATCGGCAGAATCATCTTCAGACTCGACATCCTCTTCATCATCTGACTCCATCCGAGTCTCACTCGACATAAACATCGGAGGATCGCCGTACGGGGAATACGTTGAGTCGCTCTCGTCTGAGTCGAGGTCTGGGAAGAATGTTCCGTGTTCTCGGAGGTGTCCGTTCTGATCGTAGAGGTTCTGTGACCACCCACCATCGCTACGATTACCCGGCGACAGGGAATCGTCGTCCCAGTAGAAAGTGCCTCGTTGCTGTCCCATGGTAGTCCTGACTAGAGCTGGTGATTTTTCTAAAACTATATGCTCGTCATGAGAACATGGCAAACAGCTGGCGAATGTTGCTGAGTGGTTTATCGTCTTGGAAAATGCGGCCCAGGCTTGGCCTGAATCGGCGCACTCAGCGTGGCTGCAATTTGAATACTGATCGACGCCCTGCACATCATCCTGCTCCCGAGCGCAGAATCGCACAAATGTGCAGTTATGATGCGCATCACCGCACGAGTGTGTGACGCTCCAGCAATCAATAGGGCGGTTCGTTCCGATCAGTATCGGACGCTATTTCTCTGCGCTATCGCCCCAGCCGCCGTCTCTCCATGAGGCAACCCGGCGTGGCGGCCAAGTGAGGGACCCTCGTTCGTCCCTAACCGTTCATGTCCGAACAAATTGGGACCACTTCGACAAACCCGCATGCTTTGTCAACAACCGCTTGATCCTGTCCCAATCTGGACCAATTTCGTCTATACGATAAGCAATGACAAACATATGGCTTAGGATAGGGGCACGCCGACGCGCCCCCAAGGACGGGAGCAGCCGGCACGCAGCAGCACCGCACACGCGGCACCGCAGGGCAGGTCCAGCAACGAAGACGGACACGCCAAGCAGCACCGCACCCAAGCAGAGCCGCCGCACAACCACAACCTCAACACCGACGTTGACCACACCCAGAGGAGT
>ERZ773005.1208-NODE-1208-length-14273-cov-10.411802_pt1 | contig 14273 bp, 13 predicted proteins | sample MGYA00580666_ERZ773005 | MGnify/ENA primary metagenome ERZ773005 (study PRJEB29015, sample SAMEA2737999) | human oral metagenome | biome: human oral; feature: human-associated habitat; material: dental | place: China | collected 2061 ...
AGGCGGCCCGGGGGCAGGGGCGTGTCAGGCGCGGCCTGCGGGATGCACGCGCTGCGCGATCAGCTCCTTGAGGGCCTGCGCCGAGTTGGCCAGGGGTGTGACGCGCTCTTCCTGGCCCTCGATCCCCTCGAAGCGGGAGGGGACGGGCGGCAGGTGCCCGGTGGCCTCGAGGATGGTGTCGGCGAACTTGACGGGCAGGGCGGTCTCCATGACGACGAGCGGGCCCTCGATCTCGGCGCGGACCGCGCGCGCAACGTGCACGCCGTCGGCGGTGTGCGGGTCGAGGAGGTAGCCGCTTTCCTTCTCGGTGCGCGCGATTTCCTCCAGGCGATCGGCGTGGGTGGAGGTTCCCGACATGAAGCCGTAGGTGTCTCGCAGGGAGGCGAATTCGGGCGTTGCGGACAGGTCGAAGAAACCGTCGCGGGCGAGCGCCTCGCCGAAGAGGGCGCGCGTGGCGTCCCCGTCGCGTCCCAGCAGATCGAAGATGAATCGCTCGAAGTTGGATGCCTTGGAGATGTCCATGGATGGGCTGGACGTGGCGAGTGTGTCGGCGGCGGAGCGGGGCCGGTAGACGCCGGTGCGGAAGAACTCGTCCAGCACGTCGTTCTCGTTGGTGGCGACGACGAGGTTGCCCAGCGGAACTCCCATCTGACGGGCGATGTGGGCGGCGCAGACGTTGCCGAAGTTGCCCGAGGGGACAACGACGCTGACCTTCGCGGAGGCGTCCTCCTCGCTGACGCGCAGCCACGTCGCCACGTAGTAGCACACCTGGGCGAGCAGGCGCGCCCAGTTGATGGAGTTGACGGCTCCCACGTGCCAGGCCGCCTTGAACTCGGCGTCCATGTTGACGGCCTTGACCAGGTCCTGGCAGTCGTCGAAGACCCCGTCAACGGCGACGTTGACGATGTTGGAGTCGGCAAGGGAGAACATCTGGGCGCGTTGGAAGGCGGTCATGCGCCCGGCGGGGGTGAGCATGACGACGGAGAGGCCGGGGCGGCCACGCAGGGCGTACTCGGCGGAGGAGCCGGTGTCGCCCGAGGTCGCCCCCACGATCGTGAGCCAGTCGCCGCGTCGGGTGAGCTCGTATTCGAAGAGCTCACCCAGGAGCTGCATGGCCATGTCCTTGAACGCGGCCGTGGGGCCGCCCGAGAGGTGAGCCAGGTGCAGTCCGCTTCCCTGAAGGGCGCTGACGGGCACGATCCGGGGGTCACTGAAGGCGGGGGTGCGGTAGGCGCGTGCCGCAATGGCGTTCAGGTCCTCGGCGGGAATGTCGTCGACGAAGAGCGCCAGGATGCGGGCCGCCATGGCCGCGTACCCTTCCTCCGCCAGGACGCCACGCAGCGTGTCGAGGTCGGATCCATCGAGCGTCGGGTACTCCTCGGGCAGGTAGAGCCCGCCGTCGGGGGCGAGGCCCTCCAAGAGGATGTCGCTGAAGGATCGGGGGCGGGCGTCGGGGCCGCGTCGGGTGGAAATGTAGCGCACGCGTCGATCCTATCGGGCGGCGGCGTGCGGGGCGAGGGAGCCCGGACCTCGTCACATGTACGAACGAGGCGTGGGCCACGTGAACGCCGGGGGAGGTTGCCCCTCGACTGTGGTAGAAACGACCGGTGAGTACGAACGATTTCCCGTGGACGCAGCCCTCCTCTTTCAATTCCTCGAGCGCCCCGATTTCCCAGCCGCCGGCGGGTGCCCCGGTAGCGAACGGTGTCGCCTCGTCGACGAACACGTTTGCCTCGCCGTCGTCGGTCCCGAACCCCATTCAGCGCCCGAACGATCCGGGGGCCGCCTCAAACGTTTCTTCGAAGCGCGCGTGGTTCATCGTTCTGTCAATCCTTGCGTTCCTGGTCGTCGTCCTCGTGGTCCTCGGCTATTTCTTCGTGCCGTGGGGTTCCCAGCCGCGCGAGATGGCGGCAAGCTCCCAGGGATACTCCGGTTCTGCCACGAGCACCGGGAACATCTCCCGCGACTGGGCGGCGGGCATCGCTACGGCGTGGACCCTCGACAGTATCTCGCCGGTCCGCGGGGAGCACGATGAGGTGACGACGCTGGTCGACGGCACGACCCTGTACGTGGCCGCAACCAATTCCATCCGCGAGGGGCTTGACGTCGCCGCCGTGGATATTTCGGGCTCGCAGCCGCAGGTCATCTGGGATTCCAGCAACCCGAACGTGGTCCGCGATTCCTACCGTTTGAATCTGCGCATGGCGTCCATCGGCGACAGGCTCATCGTTGGTAACTCCACGGTGGACAAGGCGACGGGCGAGGTTCAGGAAGCCCCCTGGGTGGATGACGCTCCCCTCACGGTGGCCGGAGACGTCCTCGTGACGTGCTCGGGTGCCGAAACCTGCACCGGCTGGACGTGGGAGTCTTCCGAGTGGAAGCAGCAGTGGAAGTCGATCACGTCGCTGCAGGAGGAGCGCCACGGCATCTGGGAGATGCGGGACGCCCCAGTTGTTGGCAGCGGCGACGACATGTCGGTCCTGGCACCCGTGGCGGACAGGCGAACCCTGCAGCTGATCAACGTGCGCACAGGCACGGTGACGACGCTCGGGGAGAAGGTTCGTTTGGACCCAACCAGCTACCGACGCGATGTCTTTGTCGCCAGCGACGGTGTCGCCGTCGTCATCGACAGGGACCAAGCGCAGTTCTTCGATACCTCCGGCACTCTCGTCGATTCCTTCCAGGTGGCGCGCTACCTGAATGAGATCGTGCGCGGGGGACAGGCCCCGACCCTTGAAGAGCTCCAGACCTACCTGAAGACCGGGAGGACCCCGTGGGCGACGGGCACGGTCGAGGTGTCGGGCCGAAAGTGCGAGGACGTCACGGTCTCCACGACATCGGGCGGGAGCTCGCGTATCGTGCACGACGCCAAGGGCCTGGCGATCGGTTCCGGCGAGCGGTGTACCCCGGATGTGACGGAGGTGCGTATGAGCACCGACGGCGCCGCCGTGTACATCGTGAATGGCGGGCATGTGCAGTCCGACCATGTCTACTTCCTCGACACGGACGGGGACGTCGTCCACGAGAACACGGCGTTGACCAACGCGGATCAGCTGACGTGGGCGTTCGATGACCTCGTGATCGCGATCTCGAAGGGCCAGGTCACGGCCTTTACTCCGGCTTCCGCGTGACGCTACCCTGGTGGCATGACTGATCTGCCTTTTCGCGTCGGCCAGGCGGTCGACGTGCATGCCTTTGCGGCGCCCGACTCGCCCCGTCCCCTCATGGTTGCCTGCCTGGAGTGGCCCGGCGAGCGGGGCCTTGCGGGGCACTCGGACGCCGACGTGGCCGCTCACGCGCTGTGCGACGCGATGCTGCTGGCCACGGGCCTGGGTGAGTTGGGGAGCGTGTTCGGGGTGGATCGTCCCCAGTGGTCGGGCGCGTCGGGGCGTGCTCTCCTCGAGGAGGTGCGGCGCATGACGACGGAGGCCGGCTGGGTGCTCGGCAACGCGACCGTACAGGTTGTGGGTAACCGCCCGCGTATGGCGGCGCGCCTGCCCGAGGCGTGCCGGGTCATGAGCGAGATCGTCGGGGGCACGGTGACCGTGTCGGCGACGACCTCGGATCGTCTGGGTTTCACGGGCAGGGGCGAGGGCGTGGCGGCGCTCGCGAGTGTCCTCATGGTGCGGGCAGGGGGGTAACCCAGCCGCTGGGGCGCCGATGCTCCGGCTTTTACTGGGGAGCCATGCACCGACGGAATGTCGCGACGAATACTTGAAAAGCCTGTCGGTCGTTCAGTTTTCTTTGACATAATGGAGGGGAAGCAAGCACCCGGGGGCCGCACTCGTCTCGCCTTATGGTGCACCGAGCACCCCGCCCCTGTCCGGCGAGTCATCAGAGGTCGTCCGATGACTCGCCGTCGGAGAAAAGAACGCCATGTCCCTCGTTGATAAGCACCCCGACCACGACCCCGACTGCGACGACGCGCAGGGGGCTACCTCCCGCTTCGGCAGCAGGGAGGTCTCGCCGATCGTCAGTAAGAAGCCCTCCGAAATCCTGCGCGAGCGACGCCAGCGCATCCGCCGAAGGTGCCTGACCACGGCCGGGGTCTTGCTCGCACTCGTCCTCTCCGCCGTCTACGTCTGGGGTCCCTTCCATTCTCCCCACAAGCCTAAACTGCGATCCCAGGGCTACACCGGGACCCACACCGACACCGGCCGCCCCTCCCCCAAGTGGGCCAACGGAACCGACATCGCATGGAAACTGGACCATTACGCAATGGGTGCTGGCGCGTATGCAGCCATGAAGAACTGCGACCAGGTGATCCTCGCCCTGCCACTCAGAGAGAGCGACCGCTTCAAGGTCGTCAGCCTCGACGTGTCCGGCACCGAGCCCGCCATCCAGTGGAACTCGGTCGTCTCCAAGGCCGTCCCACGCAACATAGAGCCTCACCTGGTCATGGTCGGAGAGGACCTTTTCGTGGGGGAGCATCGGCTGGATCCCACCACCGGAGCCGCCTCGCCCGCTCCGTGGGCCGGGCGGAACCAGGACGGGCAGGACAAGCCGGAACTGGCCACGACGATCGTGATCACCTCCCGCGACGGGCTCGTCATCGCCTGCAGCCGCAGAATCTGCTCCGGCTGGGAAAAAGAGGACGGCGAGTGGACGATGCGATGGGAACGCGACTCCACCCCCACCCCCCTGGAGGACTACCAGGACTGCCCCGAATGCGGGGAGGGAACATGGGTGCCCCTCAACGACCTCCAAATCCTCAGATGGGGCCCCGCGGCCGAGAACGCCCCGCTAGGGGGGTTCTTCGACCCGGTCGCGCAGGAGGGACACATCATCAACACGCAGACCGGGGAGGTCCGTGCCCTGCACGACGTTAACCACAATCACCGCTTCGAGTTGCACTCCACCGCCGACGGCTGGGTCGTGGCGGACTCCAAGACCGACCAGGCGACCGTGTTCACCCCCGACGGGCGCCCCCTGGAGTCCTTCGCCATCTCCGCCTCCGCAGGCGCCGGGTTCCACAAGGCAGCGCTCCCCATCGGGGGGCAGACGCCCACGAGCGCGCAGCTGCGCGACTTCCTCACAACCGGCGAGGCCCCATGGGCCGAAGGGCTGCTGCGCACCCGGGCCACGACAACCGACAACGGGGCAACGGTCTGCGACACCCTCTCCTTCACACCGACCGGCTCCACCCACCCCACCCGCGAAACGACTACCTCCGACACATTCTCCCCAGACCGGACCACTGGAGAATGTCGCATGGGTGCTCAGAACGCGGCAATCAGCAAGGACCACTCGGTCATCCACACCTGGAGCCACTACGGCGGTGACAGAGACGCGCTCATCGACATGCACAGCGTCGGTCTCTTCCACACTTCTGGTAGCTTCACTCCCACGGATGGCTTCGCTGGGACTGGCGAAATATCCTTCCACGTGTACGACGACCTCGTCCTCGTGGTCAATTACATGGCCATCACGGCCTACACTCCCCGGTGGTCCTGAGACGCTCGCGCATCGGTGTCCTCCCGAGGTCACCATCCGGTTAACGCCAACACTGTCATGTGATAGAAACTACTCATGACCAATGACGATCACACGGGCACCGACATTCCCGCGCGCGAGGAAGGCACGCACTCACTGAGCGCGGCGCGCGCCGCCACTTTGATCGGCACGCCCCCGCCTCGCCCGACGAGTCGCGTGAAGCCGGTCCTTCTCATGGGGCTCCTGTCCGTCGTCGCCGTCGTCGCCGCCATCGGCTTCTTTCACCGACTCGTGCCCTCACCCTCACAGCCGGACGATCAGCGTTCATACACCACGATGCCCACCATCGGGTACTCGGGGTCCGCGACGAGCACGGGAGCGATCTCCCCCGCCTGGGCCTCGGGCGTCGAAACGGCGTGGAGGATCCCTTTCCCGTCCACGAAGTACGGGCCGCGGGCACTCACGACCGTGGAGGGCACCACACTGTATGCCCTCTTCGAAGACCCCGATCGCTCCACCCACCAGGTCACTGCCGCGGCCTTCGATATCTCCTCCGAGCAACCGCGCGAGCTGTGGCGCACGACGGGTCCCCTTCCCAACTCGCTCGGGCGGCCCAGCTTCGTGTCCTACGAAGACCAGTTCATCGTCGGCAGCATCGTCGTCAACAAGGCGTCGGGGGCGCAGTCCTTAGCTCCCTGGGAGGGATCGGAGGCGCTCGCGGCCGTTGACGGCGTCGTCGTGGCCTGCGATAACAAACGAGCGTGCTCGGGCTGGGCGCAGGAGGCCTCCTCGTGGGTGCGCCAGTGGGAAACAACCACTGCCAACCAACAGGGCAGCCTGTCCACGTTAACCAAGCTCACCTACCCCGATACACCCGTCATCGGTACCGGAGAGCACGAGTCGGTCGTCCTGCCCGTCGATTCGCAGACGCATGCGGCACAGCTCCTCGATCCGCGAACCGGACAGGTCACGGACGTAGGATCTGTGAGCCCCTTCAGGGACAGGCAGAACAACGTTGTGTCTTTCGCCTTCGCCAGCGATGGGATCGTGGCTTTCAACGACGACCTCTTCGTCACCTACGACGCCGACGGTTTCATCACGGGCACCCAGTCCTACGAGAAGTCGATGAGGAGGCCAACGCGCGACGGGCGCATGCCTTCCACGTCAGAACTCGGAGATTTCCTGGTCGGGGGGCTGCCAGCGTGGTCGAATGCGACGGTCTTCCGCTCGACCACGGGGACGGGCGGCTCCCCCTCCACCCTCACGGTGACGCCGAGCGACGGGAGCCCCAGCCTCGATCTTGATCCCACCAACAACGACCAGAGCCACTACGACGGCAACTTCTTGCCCTCCGAGGTCCGCGCCAGCACCGACACGTCGGTCGTGTACGTCGAGTCCGTCGATCACGCCAACAGGGGCAACAGGTTCTTCTTCGACACGGCGAGCGGTCAGGGGCACGGATCGGAGGAGTTTCGCGACGCCGAAGACCTCTCGTGGGTGTTCGACGACCTGGCCATCGGCGTGACGATCGACGGCATCGTGGCGTTCACCCCGAAGGCCTCGTAAACTCCTGCCCGACCAACGACAGAAAAGGTATAGCCCGTGAGCACCAACGCCCCCCGGTACAGGAACTCCCTCCCGACACCCAAACCTTCTCGAGCGACACGCGCCTTCGTGTTCGGCATCACTTTCCTCGCGGTCCTCGCCACCTCCCTCACCTTCTCGCTCGGCACCAGCGCCCTCCAGCTCCCTGGCCCGACGGCGACCCCGCCTCCGCACGTCCCCGGTCCGGAACAGACGGCGCAGCCGGACGCGATCGGCTACCACGGACAGGCCACCAACACGGGCGAGCTCTCCAGCTCGTGGGCCTCGGGCATCGCGACGGCTTGGACCCTGCCCGCCAGCGACGCTCTCCTGCCCGCGCAGTTGATCGCCGAGGGCTCGACCCTGTACGCGCTGTCCTACGGAAGCGGCGCCGACGCGGTGGTCACCGTGTCCGCCTACGACGTCTCAGGGGCCGAGCCGGTCGCACAGTGGAGCACGACCGGACCGCTGCCGTCCCGGATTCGCGCCGAGGCGTTCCCATCCTCCGTCTCGACCCAGGACGAGATTCTGCTCAGCGACATCATCGTCGATCGGTCGACCGGCAGCCAGACGCAGGCCCCCTGGGGCTCCGACCTCCCGATGGGGGTGGCAGACGGCGTCCTCGTCACCTGCGACACCTTCAGCTCGTGCTCCGGATGGTCCCACGAGTCGGGAGAGTGGACGACACTGTGGTCCACACAGACCTCGCCCCAGCGCCGCGCGGGCCTTGCCCACTCGGGGCTCACGAAGCCCACGACGGCCGTCATCAGCAGCGGTACGGACAAGGCCGTGGTCGTCCCCGTCGACGAGGCTCACTTTGCCCCGCAGGTCATCAACCCGACCACGGGCGCACTCACGACGCTCGGGGAGGCCCCCTCCGGGCTCTGCCCTTCAAGCTCCAGGGTCACGCTGGCAGGAGACGGACTCCTCGTGGCCGGAGAGAAGGAAACCATCGCCTACAACACCGCGGGCCAGGTTGTCGGCACGTTCAACGCCGGTTGGGAGCTCGACAGGTTCCCAACGACCGACCGCGAGCTTCCGAGCGTGGCATTCCTCGGAGCGTTCTTGACGCAGGGCAACGCCCAGTGGACGTCTGGCGCCCTGGAGCGCGTCTATTCCAAGGATGCAAACGGCTACATCCTGTCGCTCACTCTCAGCAACGGGAAGAACCTCACGCTCAACCCCGGCGAGTCATTCCGTGAAACTCGAGGGGGCGAGGGATGGTCCGTCGCTCAGGTGCGCGCCAGTTCCGATGGCAAGGCACTGTACATCCAGGGCTACTCAGGCAGCCCCACGGACTCGTTCTTCTTCAACGCGGAGGACCCGATGACGTACGTGTCGCCGGTCATGAACGAGGCGACGAACTTCGTGTGGGTCTACGACGACTTGCTCGTCGGGGCTCGCGCCGACGCAATCGTTGCCTTCACGCCCGACACCCACTAGGCGGAAGGGCAAAGGATCGTCCCCGACGTCCGAGACTCACTCGGATGTCGGGGACGTATCGCTTGCAGGCGCGGGCGCCTCGTCAACGAGCTCAGTTCTCCATGTGGTCCAGGGTCGCGCGGTGTGCCTTGACGGGGATCGTCAGGGCAAGTCCGACGGCGAGGATCAGCATGATGCCGAGGATGCCCCAGTAGGTGTAGTCCTGCCCGCTCGGCGTGAGGGCCGCGCCGATGGCGAGGAAGAGGCTGTACATGGCGGGCGCCATGAAGGACACGGCGCGACCGGTGGTGGCGTAGAGGCCGAAGACCTCGCCTTCGCGTCCCGCGGGGATGATGCGAGAGAGGAACGAGCGCGACGCCGACTGCGTGGGACCGACGAAGACGCAGAGGATCAGGCCGAGGGTCCAAAAGACGAGGGGCCCGTTGGAGTGGAGGAAGAAGACACCGAATCCGGCGACGACCATGGCGGATAGGGACAGGATGATGACCTTCTTTGGTCCGATCTTGTCGTCGACCCACCCGAAGGCGACGGTCGCCAGGCCTGCGACGATGTTGGCGGCGATCGCGAAGAGCATGACGTCGCTGGCGCTGAAGCCGAAGGCGGTCTTGGCTAGGACGGCCCCGAAGGTGAAGACGCCGGCCAGCCCGTCGCGGAACACGGCGGAGGCGACGAGGAAGAACAGAGTGTGGGGGGCCTCGCGCTTGAGGGTGCGCACGGTGTGCCACAGCAGCTTGTAGGATTCGAGGATGTTCTCGTGGCTCGGGCCGCTCTGCGGGTTCTTGGGCAGCGGCGGGTTCAGGATGACGGGGAGCGCGAAGCCGCCGAGCCACAGGGCTGCGATGACCATCGAGATGCGGATGTTCAGGTGGGAGTCGGTGGGCACGTGCGCGAGGTTCACGCCGATGAGCCCGACGTAGAGGATGAGCAGCAGGACGATGCCGCCGATGTATCCGGCTGCCCAGCCGAAGCCGGAGATCTTGCCTCGGTCTTCCTTCTCCCCGAGGTGGTTGAGCATCGCGTTGTAGTTGACGGACGCGAACTCGAAGAACACGTTGCCGAGCCCGAGGAGCGCGATTCCGAGCATGAGCGCGCCGTTAGCCCCCAGGACCGAGTCTGGGTGGACGAAGTACATGGCGAGCATGCACACGACGACGGCGCCCGTGAACCATCCGAGCCAGACGCCGCCTCGGCCTCGCCGGTCGGCGCGCTGACCCGTGATGGGGGCGAGCAGGGCGATGAACAGGCCGGCGATCGTCATGCCGTTGCTGAGCATGGACGAGGCCGTTCCCGAGTCGGTGAAGACTCCGTCGCTGGTCAGGTAGGTCGTGAACACGAAGGTCGTGGCGACCGCGTTGAAGGCGGCGCTGCCCCAGTCCCACGCCGCCCAGTCGATGACTTTGCGCGTGATGACGCGGCGGGTAGAGGAGGTCGAGGTGCTCATGAGGTCTGGGTTCCTTCGGTGGGAGTTCTCGGCGGCGCGTGTGCGTCCAGGGTGAAACTACCACGTTTCGCCCCTCCGACGTACCCGAGGCCGTTGAGCGGCGACGGCCGAGGAATCGGCAACGCTGGAGGAGCGCGTGCCCTATGCTGGGGTGTCGGGCGAAGGAGAGACACGATGACAACCCCTGCACTCTTGAGCGCTCCCGAGGCGGACGAACGACTGTCGAAGGCGAGCAACTGGGCTCGCACAGCGGTCTTCTCCCCTCTCGCAGCAATCCTCGTCCTGTTCCTCCACGGGCACCTGCCCGTCGGCTTGGTCCTGTTCCTCTCGGGAATGTTCTTCCTCATGTGCATCGTCTCCCTCGCCGTCGGGCTTGGAGAGCACGCACGCCACGGTGGCGGCTGGATCGTGCACGTCGAGGGCGAAGGGCTGGTCATACATCCCTCCCTGGCCAACGTTCGCGCGCTCTACATCAGCCTCGTGATCGGGATGGCCTGCGGACCGGTCGCGCTCGTCATTGAACTGGCACTTCGAGACAGCCTAGCGGGCATCATCGGCACCGTCATCGTCGGTTTCTTCTTCTCGGCGGCATCCTTCGTCTACATAAGGGTTCTTCCCCACCGGCCCACACTGATCCACCGCGGGCCGATCATCCGGGTATGCCCCGATCATGTCGAGTTTCAGCCGCTCCTCGACGATTCTCCGACGCGCATTCCGTGGGACTCGCGCCCCACCATCGAGGGTTTCTCCCAGGTGACGCTGAACTACGTTCCGTACATATTCATGCACGTGTCCGTTGAGGGGGCCGACCGGGACATGGTCTTGGATATGACAGGCACTCCCATACCGTTCGCGTGGCTCACGCGCATCATCAATTACTTCAACGACAACCCGGATAGGCGCGATGCTCTCGGCCTGCGGGAGGGCGCGAGCATCGTGCGCGCGATCCTGACAGCCCCCTAAGCAAGGGAGGACGCGCGGGATAGAGCCCAGCGTCTTTCCGCCAGCAACCGATGCGCCACGACCCAAGGAGCCGGATTATGAGAGTTCATCTGCGGCCTAACAGGTGCGAGTCCCCCGCGCGTTTCCCGTGGGAGAGTACGCCTCACGTCGCACGCATCGAAGCGCCACAGGTGAAACACCATTCCATCGACCTGGCACACCTCCCCTACTACATGTTTGGAGAATCGTGGTGACTACGGCACGTCTGATCGACACGTCTGAAGTGGATGAGAATCAGAGTAGAGCGAGCAATTGGATCAAGGTTGCATGCGTGCTTGCTGCGTCCACTGGCATCGGTGTTTTCCTGAGCAGATACGTCTCAATGAGCATCACCATGTTGTTGACGTTCTACTCATTGCTCGGTACGCTCCTGGTGACCGGCCTCGGATTACATCGACTGTGGCTCGACCACAGGGGCCCAACGGTTCACATTGATGAGGGAGGGGTGGCAGTTTATCCCACCCTCACGGCCATTCGGCTCAGCTACGTGTTCATGATCGCCGTCGCGACATGGGGACCGGCGGCTATCGTCTTCTACGTGCTTCGACCCGACAGCGTAGGCGGCATCGTCCTCGGCATCTCGTTTTCTTTCTTGGGTTATGTTCTGCTCCGGCGAACGCCATATCGGCCGTCCAACATCCACCACTCACCCATCATCACCCTCACGCCCACCCACCTGGGAATTCATCCACTCCTGAGCGATGTCGCCACCACAATCCCGTGGGACAAGCAGCCGCGCATCGAGGGCATCGAGCAGGTGAAGACAACCTACGACAGCTACAACCTGCTACATGTATCCGCTCGCGACATCAAGGGTACGCTGCGCCTCGACACGATGGGGTTACCCCTACGATTCTGGCAGCTTAAGCGGATCATTAATCACTTCAACACCCACCCTGAAGACCGCGCGATCCTTGGGACCCCAGGGGGCATCGACCTCGTCGCCGAGATCATCACAGCGGGAGGCTCGGCATGATTGCTCTGCGCTTCGTAAGACGGCCGCTGGATCCCCACCAGGCGGACGTCATCAGACGGCGGGCATGGGGCGTGTCGGTCCTCCTGTACGCCCTCGGTATCGCCGCTACGATCCCCCTCATTGTTCTCGTGGCACAGGGAAACGCCCCACGCATGCTGGTCCACAGCCTCGCCATTGCGCTTATCGTTCTCATCTGCTTCGTTCCCACCGCCATCGCGTATGCCCGCTCCCCCATGCGTGAGCCACGGATTGTCTTCGCCAGGTACGACGACGAGCGCGTGGTCTGCGAGATCGAGCTCATCGCGGACACCACCGTCGCGCGCCTACGTTCCGCCGGATTCGCGTGGGGGATCAGCGGTATTGTCATTTCCCTCATTCCGCTTGCGTTCTCATCGAGTCCCAAACACGGATTTGCCCTATCCGTCGGCACAGTCTTTATGCTCGGCTCCTTGTTCCTCAAGCAACCAACCGTCTTTTTCCCTCAACCAGAGAAATTTAAACGCCAGAGGATCGCTCTTCACCCGGCCGGAGTCATCGTCGCGAACCCAACTCTTTCTCCCAGCCTTATCATGACAGACTGGGCTGCAGCGCCCTACATGGGGACGACCCGCGCGGGGGTCACCGATCTTCACTGGGAGGCAGACGGCGAGAAGGGCATCTCTCGCCTGCTTTTGACGGATCTGGGATTATCCTTTGTGGCTCTGGAGCGCATGATGCGCTACTTCGTTGCCAACGCCGACCAGCGCGACGTGCTCGCCACTAGGGACGGCGTCGCGGTCGTGCGAGCCATCCTGCGCGGCAGCGCTCCGCCCAGGTTCTAGGGGTGGGCCTCCGCGTCGGCGAGGAGGCGCGCGATGGCCAGGTCGAGGGGGCGCGTGACCTTCAGGGAGAGCTCATCTCCGGCAACGGTCTGAACGGAACCTCCGATGGCCTCGACGAGGCCGGCGTCGTCCGTGGCAGCAGCCGCCTCGTCCGCGCCCAGGGAGGCTCCCTCCTCGTGCGCGCGAATGAGGACGTCCCAGCGGAAGCCCTGCGGAGTCTGCACGGCGACCATGTCGGAGCGGCGAGGCGTGCCGACGACCACGCCAGAGGCGTCCACGGTCTTGAGAGTGTCGGTGACGGGAAGGACGGGGATGACGGCCCTCGCCCCGCCGCGCACAGCGCCAATGACGCGGCGCGTCACCTCGGGGGGCGTCAGAGGCCGGGCCGCGTCGTGCACGAGGACGATCGAGTCCGGCTCGCACTTCCCGAGCGCAGTCAGGCCGAGGGCCACGGATTCCTGACGCGAGCGATCGGAGCCGGCGACGACGGTGAGGTCGTCGATATCGGACAGGGCGCTGCGAAACTCCTCGATCGACGAGGCCGGGGCCGTCACGATGATCGCGCCCACTCCCCCGGCGCGTAGGCCTCGGGCCGCCCACCACACAAGGGGGCGACCCGACAATTCGACGAGGGCTTTGGGGCACTCGCAGCCGAGACGAGACCCGGACCCCGCGGCCGTGAGGACCGCGCGCACCTCACTGGGCAAGGGCATCGTCCTCGATCTCGATGCGTCCCTCGGCGAGAACGGAATCAAGCCGCTCGGCCGCCGCTGTCTTCTCGATGTTGCGGGCGAGGGCGAGCTCGGAGGTCAGGATGGAGCGGGCCTTCGTCAGCATGCGCTTCTCGCCCGTGGACAGCTTCTTCAGATCATCGCGGCGAGTCAGGTCGCGCACGACTTCGGCGACCTTCACGATGTCACCCGTGGCAATCTTCTCCTGGTTCGCCTTGAAGCGGCGAGACCAGTTCGTGGGTTCCTCAACGTAGGGGGCGCGCAGGACGGAGAGGACCTCCTCGAGCCCGTCCTCGTCAACAATGTCGCGCACGCCGACCATGTCGACGTTCTCTGCGGGGACCTGAATCTCGAGGTCCCCCTGGTTGACACGCAGCTTCAGGTAGGTGCGCTCTTCACCGCGAATGGTGCGCGTCATGACCTCTTCAATCGTGGCAGCACCGTGGTGCGGGTAGACAACCGTCTGACCGATTTCGAACGACATGGAAGAACTCCTGGATGCTTGCGTGGACAGCACACCCATTCTACCAGCTGAGAGTCGTATAGCGCCCAGACAGTGTGAAAGCTCAACACTACACTCATCGCCATAGCGACACAAACGAACATCGGCGCGTGTCTCACCCGGCGTTCAGGCGCCCCGCTCCGGGGAAGAAGCGGCGGACCGGCGCGTCGGGAGTCGCGCCATGTCCGCATCGATTCGACGGCGAAGCCCCAGCTTCGTCTCGACGGACGAGGCCGGGGCTTGCGCGTCGCTCACTTGCCCTGGTTGGCGACCGCGGCGATCTTGGCCTCGGCCTCGGGATCCAGGTAGGTGCCGCCCTTCTTGATGGGCTTGAGGGTTT
>ERZ773005.1209-NODE-1209-length-14272-cov-7.959907_pt1 | contig 14272 bp, 10 predicted proteins | sample MGYA00580666_ERZ773005 | MGnify/ENA primary metagenome ERZ773005 (study PRJEB29015, sample SAMEA2737999) | human oral metagenome | biome: human oral; feature: human-associated habitat; material: dental | place: China | collected 2061 ...
CGGCGCGCCGTCCGCGGCCTCTTCGGCGCGCGCCGTGCACTGGCGCAGCCATTCGTACATGACCGCCGTGGAAGCCTGCGCCACATTGAGCGAGCCGACCTTGCCTTCCTGGGGAAGCTTGACGAGGAAATCGCAATTGTCCTGCATCAGATGGGAGATGCCCGATCCCTCGTTGCCCATGACGAGCGCGATCTTTCCGTAGAGAGGAGCCTTCCAGACCGTATGATGCGCCTGCTCGGAGGCGCCGGCCACCCAGAAATCGTTCTTCTTCAACCGCTCGAGCACGGCATTCAGGTTCGCGACCTGGGCGATCTTCAGGTGGTTGATCGATCCGGCAGAGCTTTTGTACGTGGCCGCCGTCACCGAGACGCTGCGCTTGTTCGGGATGACGATGCCGCTCGCGCCCACGACCTCGGCCGAGCGTGCGATGGCGCCCAGATTGCCGGCATCGGTGATATGGTCGAGCACCACGACGAGGGCCGCGCCGCCATGGTCGGCCGCGTGGCGTTCCGCCTCGTCCAGGATGTCCGACGGGCTTGCATAGCGATACGGGCCGGTCTCCGCCATGACGCCCTGGTGGCTTCCGCGTTCGCTCTTCGCATCCAGCTCCTTGCGCGGAACGGGAACCACCTCGACGTCGAACTTGCGCGCCTTGCGCAGGATGTCGGCGACCTGGCCGTCGCGCTTGAGGTTGTCGGCGATGAGCACGCGACGGATCGGCATCTCGGAGCGCAGCGCTTCGATGACCGGTCGCTTCCCTTCGATGTAATCGACCATTTAACGGTTTCCTTCGTACGTGACTTTAGCGCCCTGCGGCGTGTCTTCGATGACGAACCCGAGCGCGCCCATGCCGTCGCGCACCGCGTCGGCGACCGCCCACATCTTGGAAGCGCGCGCCTGGGCGCGCGTCTCGAGCAGGGCCTCGACGGCGGCCTGCGCGTCGTCGCCCTCAAACGACGCGATCTCGCGCGCAAGCGCCACGACTTCGGCAGGATAGGCATCCTGCGCGTCCGTCGCACGTCCCGGCACGTCGATGCCGAACACGCCGAAGAGCTCGACGACCGCATCGCGCGCATCGGAGGCGGCTTCGATATCGCCCTGCCCGAGCGACGCGGTGCCGAGCGCGGCGTTCACATCGTTGATGCAGGAGAAGAGCGCCCCGAGCGCGCCGGCGGTGTTGAAGTCGTCGTCCATCGCGGCGACGAACCCTTCGCGCAGCGCCTGGAGAGGAACGGAAAACGCCTGCGTGCCGATTCCCTCCCCTTCGACGGGATGCTTCACGAGCCAGTCCATGCGGTCGATGAAGTTCTCCACGCGCTCGAGCGAAGACGCCGCCTCGTCCAGACGCTCGTCGCTGAAGTCGAGCGGGCTGCGATAGTGCGTCTGCAGCATGAGCATGCGCAGGACGCGCGCGTCAGTCGTTTTCAGGACGTCGCGCAGCAAAAGGAAGTTGCCCAGGCTCTTGGACATCTTCTCCTGGTTGATCTGCAGCATGCCGCCGTGCATCCAGTAGTTGCAGAACGTCTCTCCGTACGCGGCTTCAGACTGGGCGATCTCGTTTTCATGGTGCGGGAAAACCAGGTCGGAGCCGCCCCCATGGATATCCAGCGGAAGACCCAGATACGTGCGGCTCATAGCGCTGCATTCGATGTGCCAGCCCGGACGGCCCTTGCCCCACGGGCTGTCCCAGCTCGGCTCGCCTGGCTTCGCGGCCTTCCAGACGGCGAAGTCGAGCTCGTCGCGCTTGCGCCCTTCGAGCCCCTGCCCGTCGGCGCGCAGCTCGCGATGCCCGCCCTCGAGATCGTCCACATTGCGGTTCGACAGCGCGCCGTAGGCGGGAAACGACCGCACGCCGAAGTAGACGTCGCCTTCGACTTCATAGGCATGGCCCGCATCGACGAGACGTCCGACCAAGTCGATCATCGCATCGATCTCCTCGGTCGCGCGCGGACGGATGTCGGGATCCAGCACGCCCGCCGCATGCATGTCGGCGATGAATGCCTCGGTGTATTCGGCGGCCACCTCCGCGGCGCTGCGCCCCTCTTCGTTCGCCTTCTTGATGATCTTGTCGTCGACGTCGGTGACGTTCTGGACGAACGTCACATCGAACCCGCGCCACATGAGATAGCGGCGGATGACGTCGAAGCTGATGAAGGTGCGCGCGTTGCCGATATGGATGTAGTTGTAGACCGTCGGGCCGCAGACGTACATGCGGATCTTCCCCTCCTCGACGGGATGGAAGTCGCGTTTCGCATGGCTCTGCGTATCGTAAAGTCGAATCATGGGCATCCTTCGCTCGCAAAGGCTCGTGACGTGCGGCGGAGCCGGCGTCGTGGGCACGGGACATCGTACGATAGAAAAGGCGCGCGACAATCGCGCGCGCCATCATTATAGAAAATGGTCGCAGGTCGGCAGGGCTTCGCGCTAGACGCGCGCCAGCAGGGCGACCGCCTGCGCGGAAATTCCCTCGCCCCGTCCTTCGAATCCCAGATGCTCGGTGGTCGTGGCCTTCACGCCGACGGCATCGGCGGTGACGCCCAAGGCCCATGCCAGGTTCTCGCGCATCCGGTCGCGATAGGGCGACAGCTTCGGCGCCTGGGCGGCGACGACGCTGTCGACGTCCACGATCTCGAATCCGAGCTCATGGACGCGATGCGCCGCCTGGGAAAGAAGGGCCAGGGAATCGGCCCCGGCGAAGGCCGGGTCGGTATCGGGGAAGAGTTCGCCGATGTCTCCGGCGCGAGCGGCCGAAAGAATGGCGTCGGCGATGGCATGCGCAAGCACGTCGGCATCGGAATGCCCCGCGAGCCCGCGCTCGTACGGGATGTCGACGCCGCCGATGACGAGCTTGCGGCCTTCGGCGAAGGCATGCACGTCGTAGCCGATGCCGATCCTCATGCTGAATGCCGACTTGGTGGTTTCCATGCTGCTCATCTCCTAACGTAGGGACGTTCCCTGAACCACGGCGGAAAGCACCGTGTAATCCTCGGGCACGGTCAGCTTGATGTTGTCGCGTTTGCCTTCGACCACGAGCACCTTCCCGCCCATGCGCTCGAGCAGCGACGAATCGTCCGTGCCGAGAAAGCCGTCGCGCAAGGCGCCGGCCTGCGCGCGACGATAGACGCCGGCGCGGAAGACCTGGGGCGTCTGCGCGTTCCAGAACATCGTGCGGTCAGGCGTGCCGACGATCGCGCCGTTCTGCACGACCTTGAGCGTGTCGATGGCGGGCGTGGCGACGATCGCGCCGTCCGCGTCGATGGTGCCTTTGAGGGTGTTGATCGTGTGCTCGATCAATGCCGGGATGATGAGAGGACGGGCGCCGTCGTGCATGGCGACGAACTCGAATTCCTCGGGCGTCGCCTCCAGGCCGTTGAACGCGCTTTCCTGGCGGGAATCCCCCGCAGGGGCGAGCGCGATGGGCGTGACGAAGGGATACGGCTCGATCGCGCGCGTGCGGTATTCCTCCATGCGCTCCTTCGGGCAGACGACCACGATGAGCCCGATGTCTTCCACGAAATCGAATGCGGAAAGCGACCAGGACAGCATCGGATGGCCGTCGATGCCGACCATCTGCTTGCCGCCGTCGGCCCCGAACCGCTGGCCCGAGCCGCCCGCCAGGATGATGGCCGCGACCTTGGCCTTCCTCCCTACTTTGCCGTATCCGGAAAACGCCAGGGAGAACGACCATTCCGCATCGTCGGCCGCAGAATCGACGAGCATCTGCGGATGTTGCACGGGATCATGCACCCCGCCTGGGAAAACGTCAGACATTGCGATCTGCTCCTTACCATCATGTCCCTTAGGCGAAGCGCGATCGCATGCGATCTTGCACGACGGCCGCGCCGACCGAGAACGCGGCCGTCGCGGCGTGCCGATGATCCTTTAATCCGCAGCGCCGCCCTGCAAGCCGCCCGCCGACGGCGCGACGCCCGCATGGCTCAGGTCGAACTGCGGCAGCAACGATTCCGCCTCGCGAGCAATACTATCACGTTTGCGCGGAGCAGGGATCGCGCCCTCGCCTGGCGTGAATACGAGCTTCTCGCCGTCGAAGTCGACGTCGATGACCGATCCGTCGACCCAGGTTCCTTCGAGGATCTGCTCGGAGATCGGATCCTCGAGCAGGCGCTGGATGGCGCGGCGCAGCGGGCGGGCGCCCATGGCCGTGTCGGTGCCTTCCTTGGCGATGTGATCGCGTGCGGCCTCGGTCAGGTTGATCGTCATGTTCTGTTCGATCAGGCGGTCGCGAAGATCGGCGACCATGAGCTCGACGATCCGGGCGATCTGATCCTTCGTGAGGCTCTTGAAGACGATGATCTCATCCAGACGGTTCAGGAACTCGGGACGGAAGAGCTTCTTGAGCTCGCTCATCACGCGGCTCTTGATCTCCTTGTCGGACAGGCCGACCTGATTGTCGGGAGCGAAGCCGAGCGGCGCGGAAGCCACGATGTCGCGAGCGCCGACGTTCGAGGTCATGATGATGACCGCGTTGCGGAAGTCGACCGTACGGCCCTGGGCGTCGGTCAGGCGACCTTCCTCGAGAATCTGCAGTAGGATGTTGAAGACGTCGGGATGCGCCTTCTCGATCTCGTCGAAGAGCACGACCGAGTACGGATGCTGGCGCACCGCCTTGGTGAGCTGACCGCCCTCGTCGAAGCCGACGTAGCCCGGCGGCGAGCCGATCAGGCGGCTGACCGTGTGCTTCTCCATGTATTCGGACATGTCGAACGAGATGAGCGCCTCTTCGCTGCTGAACAGGAACTCCGCGAGCGCTTTGGAAAGCTCGGTCTTGCCGACGCCCGACGGCCCGAGGAAGATGAACGATCCGGCGGGACGGCGCGGATCCTTCAATCCGCTGCGGCTGCGGCGGATGGCCTTCGAGAGCGCCGTGACGGCTTCTTCCTGGCCGATGATGCGCTCGTGGAGCACGCCTTCCATGCGCAAAAGCTTTTTCGCCTCGTCTTCGGTGAGGTCGTGCACGGGCACGCCCGATGCAAGGCTCACGACCTCGGCGATTTCGGATTCGCCGATCTCGGACACGATGGCGTCGGCTTCTTCCTCGGCCTTCTTCTGCGCCTCGTCGCGCTTGGCGGTCAGCACCGTCTCCTCGTCGCGGAGCTTGGCGGCCTTTTCGTATTCCTGCTTGGCGACGGCGTCCTCGCGGTCGTTGCGCACGCGGCGCAGCTCGTCATCGAGCTTGAGAACCTCTTCAGGAAGCACGCGGTTGCGAATGCGGGCGCGCGCCCCGGCCTCGTCCATCACGTCGATGGCCTTGTCGGGCAGGAAGCGATCCTGGATGTAGCGGACCGACATGGAGACGGCCGACTGGATGGCTTCGTCGGTGTACCGAACATGGTGATGCGCCTCGTAGCGGTCGCGCAGGCCTTCGAGGATGCGCACGGCCTGTTCCTCGGACGGCTCGCCGACCGTGATGGTCTGGAAGCGGCGCGCGAGCGCCGTGTCCTTTTCGAGATGCTTGCGATATTCCTCGGTGGTCGTCGCGCCGATGACCTGGATTTCCCCACGAGACAGCGGCGGCTTCAGGATGGCGGCCGCATCGATGGAGCCCTCGGCCGAGCCGGCGCCGATGATCGTATGCATCTCGTCGATGAACAGGATGACGTCGCCGGCCTTGATGACCTCCTTGACGACCTTCTTCAGGCGGTCTTCGAATTCGCCGCGATACTTGCTGCCGGCCACGAGCGCAGACACGTCGAGCGTGATGACGCGCTTGTCGCGGATGATGTCGGGAACCTGGCCCGCGGCGATGAGCTCCGCGAGGCCCTCGGCCACGGCGGTCTTGCCGACGCCCGGCTCGCCGATGAGCAGCGGGTTGTTCTTCTGGCGACGCGAAAGCACCTGCAGCACGCGCTCGATTTCGGCAGAGCGCCCGATGACCGGATCGAGCGTGCCGCGGCGCGCCTTCTTCGTGAGATCGGTGCCGAATTCCTCGAGCATGCTCGAGTCGCCCTTGGGATCGGCGCCGCTGAAGAACGGCATGCCGGGTGCGACCGGAGAGGGCTTGCCGACCAGGTCGTTCAGTGCGGAGCGGACTGCATCCGCCTCGATGCCGAGCTCCGAGAGAACGCGAAGCGCGCCGCAGGCGTCTTCCCGCAAGATGCCGAGCAGCAGATGCTCGGTGGAAATGTAGGTCTGGCCCATCTGCATGGCCTCGCGCAACGCGTTTTCGAGGATGCGCTTCGCAGCGGACGAGAACGACAGGCGCGTCTTGCCCGTCTGCCCCTCGGGCGCTTCGACCGCATCCTTCTTGGATTCCTCGGTCCTGCGCGCGGCGACCGCGCGCGCCTTGTCGTAGACGATGCCGACCTGGCTGAGCGCCTGCGCCGCCATGCCCTCCGGCTCCTGGATGAGCCCGAGCAGAAGGAATTCGCTTCCTACTTCGGCCGCACCCAGGGCGCGTGCCTCGTCTTGAGCGAGAATCAGGACATGGCGCGCCTTGTCGGTGAACTTTTCGAAAGCCATGTGCTTCACCTTTCCGTTCGGCTGCATGCTGCGGAATGCCCCGCATATGAATGCCCTGCAGCCCCAGTTTTCCGTTTCAGTCTAATGCAGGCCCGAAGCATCGGGGCGGCAGGCGCGCCCTTTATCATGGTTCTGCAACGACTTCCACGCATGCTTTTCATATTTTCTAACACTATACGACTTAGATTTTATGGCATGCAAGCATGCAATACGGCGTTGCCGTACGGTTGCCGAACGTCGGATCCGCCTCGCACGGCCGCACGAGGCACGGCGGTCCGTAGACGGAAAGGCGCGCGTATGCGATCTGCGCGCCTTCGAATGCGCCATGGAGAAGCGCCGTTATGGAAGAACCGCCCGCGCGCCTATTTGGCTTCGGGCCGCATGTGCGGGAACAGCAGCACATCGCGGATGGTCTCGGAATCGGTCAGGAGCATGACCAGACGATCGATGCCCACGCCCACGCCGCCTGCGGGCGGCATGCCGTATTCGAGCGCGCGGATGTAGTCGCTGTCGTATTCCATAGCCTCGTCGTCGCCGCCGGCCTTCGCCTCCATCTGGGCTGCGAACCGCTCTTCCTGATCGATCGGGTCATTGAGCTCGTTGAACGCGTTCGCGTACTCATGGCCGCAGATGAAGAGTTCGAAGCGATAGGTGAACTCGGGATTGTCGGGAAGCTTCTTCGCAAGGGGCGAGATCTCGAGCGGATGCTCGGTCACGAACGTCGGCTGAACGAGCTTGTCTTCGACGAAGGCCTCGAAGATCTCGGAAATGAGCTTGCCCTTGCCCCACGATGCTTCGATGGAAGCGCCCCCGCGCCGCGCGATGGCCGCGAGGTCTTCCCACGAACGGTCCATGCCGACCTCTTCGCCCGCGTATTCGCTGGCAAGATCGCACATCGTGCGCGTGGTCCAGGTGCCGGAAAGATCGATGGCCCGCCCCTGGTATTCGACCTGAAGCGTGCCGCAGGCGGCCTGGGCTGCGGCCTGGATCATGCCGCGCGTCAGGTCCATCATGCCCTCGAGATCGGAAAACGCCTGGTAGGCTTCGATCGTCGTGAACTCAGGATTGTGATAGGGATCCATGCCTTCGTTGCGGAAGATGCGCCCGATCTCGAAAACGCGCTCCAATCCGCCGACGAGCAGGCGTTTCAGGGGAAGCTCGGTGGCGATGCGCAGATAGAAATCCATATCCAGCGCATTGTGATGCGTGACGAAGGGACGGGCGTTCGCGCCGCCCATGATCGGCTGGAGCATCGGCGTCTCGACTTCGAAGAAGCCCTGCGACTCCATATAGCGGCGGATGGCCGAGACGATGGCGAACCGCTTCACGAAGGTATCGCGCACATCCTGATTCATGACCAGGTCGACATAGCGCTGACGATAGCGGATTTCCTTGTCGGAAAGGCCATGGAACTTCTCGGGGAGCGGACGCAGGCTTTTGGAAAGCAGGCGCACCGACGTGGGCGCGACGGAGAGCTGGCCCCGGCGCGTGCGGATGACGGTGCCCTCGGCGCCGACCCAATCGCCGACATCGAGGTCTTTCACATCGTCATATGCTTCTTCGCCCAAGATGTTGACGCGACAGAAGAGCTGGATGTCGCCCGTGAGGTCGCGGATCACGATGAAGGCGATCTTGCCCTGGTTGCGAATCGCCATGATGCGGCCCGAGACCTTCACCACGTCTTCGGTGGACGCTCCGTCCTCCAGATCGGCGTACGCCTCCTCGAGATCGCGCGCATGATGCGAGTATTCGAAGCGGGAACCGTACGGGTTCTTGCCGGCAGCGATGAGGGCGGCTCGTTTATTGCGGCGGACCTCGATGGGATCGTCTTCGATTTCGGCGCGCTCGACGTCGGGATTGACTTCGGTCATCTGGAATTCCTTCGCTCGCATCCAGCACGACGCCGAACGGCATGAGGGGCATGCGGCGTCATGGGAAACCTGCAGGATCGATCGGCGATGCAGCCGACGGGCTTAGTGCTCGATCTTGACGATATCCATTTCGATGACGCGGCCCGTGGGGCCTTCGGCCGTGAAATGGTCGCCCTTCTTGCCGCCCAGGAGAGCCGCGCCGACGGGGCTTTCGTTGGAAATCTTGCCCGAGGAGACATCGGCTTCCGCCGCGCCGACGATGGTGAAGACGCGCTCGCGGCCGCCCATGTCCACGGTGACCGTGCTGCCGATGTTCACGCGGTTGGAGCGCTTGGGGGCTTCGACCAGAACGGCGTTGGAGAGAATGTCGTTGATCTGCGCGATGCGGGCTTCCATCAGGCCCTGCTCGTTCTTGGCGTCGTCGTATTCGGAGTTCTCGGAGATGTCGCCGAACTCGCGGGCGACGCGGATGCGCTCGCCGACCTCCGCGCGCTTCTCGGTTTCGAGGAAATGCAGCTCTTCTTCGAGCTTCTGCTTGCCTTCGGGAGTAAGGACGATTTCGTTAGCCATGTTGATCCGCGCTTCCATTCGTATCCTGCGGGCCGAGGCCCGGTACCAAAAAAGGCATGCCGACGAATCGGCATGCCCACTCGAATTGCATTGCGAGCGTTATTCTTCGCTCGTCGAGTCGCCGTCGGTTTCCGCGGCTTCGGAGCCGGAAGCCTTTTTCTTCTTCTTGCGAACGGGCTTCTCTTCCTCGGCGACCTCTTCCTCGAGTTCCTGCTTGCCGCCGCCCATGCCTTCGCGCAGGTTCTTCACCGTGCGACCGAGGGCGCTGCCGAGCTTCGGAAGGTTCTTGGGGCCGAAGATGAGGAGTGCGACCGCCAGGATGATGAGGAGCTCAGGCATTCCCAGGCCAAAAATTTTCATTCTTCCTCCAAGCGTTTTCGCTCAACCGACAAGGATGAACGCTCGATTGCATGCGAGAGCATGGTCGGGACGACAGGATTTGAACCTGCGGCCTCTGCGTCCCGAACGCAGCGCTCTACCAAGCTGAGCCACGTCCCGACTTCCCGCAAACAGCACGGGGTATGTTACCACAAAGCCCCGAAGGGCGACGTCGCTTTAGAAAACCTCCGCAAACGACGAGGACGCCCCGAAAGGCGCCCTCGAAGGCTTCTTAATTCCAGCGCAGGGCCGCGGTCCAAGGGTTCCACCAGGATGCCGAGCAGTACTGCACCACCTTGCCCGGCAGCGGGGCGTGGATGTAGCTTCCCGCGCCGGCCGACGCGCAGATCGCCACGTGGCCGTCTTTGTACAGAACGTCGCCCACCTGCGCCTGGCTCGGCGAACCGATCCAGTCGGCAGACGCGTACTGGGCATCGGTCGTGCGCCCGATCCACCTGCCCGTCGCCTCTTGCCAGCAGTAGCTCGTCAGGCCGGAGCAGTCGAGGCCCACGCCCGGCTCGGTGCCGCCGTAGACATACGGAACGCCGAGCTGGCTTTCCGCCGCTGCAAGGATCGCGGATCCGTAGGAGTTCGATCCGCCTGAGGAGGAACGGGACGAAGACGAGTCCGACGAATGCGAATGAGACGGGCTCGAAGGCCTCGAAGGAGCCGAGGGGCGCGAGTCCGAATCCGAGCCTGCATCCGGATCGGAATCCGAATCGGAGTGCGAAGGCGCCGCAGGGGCGGAATCCGACGAGCTCGACGATGAGGACGAACTCGAACCGGATGTGGAGCCGGAATCCGAAGAACCGCCGCTCGATGCCGCAGGAGCCGATGCGCCCACGGATGCCGCGGCGCTCGCGGCCTCCGCGGCGGCGGCCTGCTGTTCCTGTTCGAGCAGTTCTGCCACCTGGGAGTCGAGGGAGTCGACCTCGGCCTGGTACTGCTTGATCAGGGCTTCGGCGTTCTGCTTTTCGGCATCGGCCTCCTGAAGCTTCTGATCGGCCGTGGCGGCGGCCTGGGCGTAGGTTTCCTTCTGTATCTCGTTGTCGACGCGCAGGTCCTTCGTCTGCGCGACCATGTCGGCGTCCTGGCTGTTCATATCGGTCAGAGCGTCCCAGTTCCTGACGAAGTCGTCGAACGACGACGATCCCAGGAAGATATCGAGGAAGGTGGTCTGCCCTTCGCGATACATGCTGCGGGCGCGCGTGCCGAGGCGGCTCTGGAGATCCGCGATCCGCGCATCGTTCTCCTCGATGCGCGTCTGAGCGTCGTCCATGCTGGCAACGGCCGCATCGTAGTCTTCGAGCGCCTGGTTGTAGGCATCGGACGACTTGCCCAGCCGGACGGTCATATCGTTCAGCTTGTCACGCGCGGCGCTTGCGCGCGCCTTCACGTCGGACGTTGCAGGATCGTCAGCATATGCGCCCTTCGGCAACGCAAGCGCGACGCCGAACGCCGCCGCTCCGCCGAAGAAGGCCCGCCTCGTCAATGCTGCGTTTGGAGTGTTCATAACGAGTCCCTTCGAATATGTAGGCCCGGCATCGGATACGCGACGCCAAGCCCGTTGAGCATACCAAATCCCGAGACGCCTTTCAAAGATGCAGATGGCACGCCTCTTTTTCTGCATCGCGCATACGCGCGGCGCATGCGTTGGGCCACCCACCATATGCAAGAGACGCCGGCGATGAAGCCACGAGATATTGAGAAAGCGCACGTACCGGACTTGCACGGCACGCAAGAGGAATCCTCTGCACGCATCGCGAAAAAATATTTCCGGCACGCCCTTTTACAGAAAAAGGCGACAAATCGCCCGATGCCCGCAGAAAAGACGGACTGCAGCCTCTGAAGCTTCGCAAGAAGCTCAGGGTTCGGAAGATCGAAAATCGCATGCGGCACGAGCATGGATCCTTGGCGAATCGCCTTCATGCAACGCCGCCATCCGCATCGGCATCCACGCGGAAAAGAGGACGCGGAGCCCTGAGAACGCAGCGGGGTCACGACGCTCGGATGCCGAAGCCGACCCTGCCCTGCAAAAACGAATGCGGAAAGCCCTTACCAGCGCAGCGCGCAGTAGAAGAGATTCCAGCTGGCGTAGCAGACGCTTTCGCCAGGACGAGGGGCATGGATGTATTCCCCGCCGCCGGCCGAGGTGCAGATGCCCACATGATTGCCGCTATACAGCACGTCGCCCGGAAGGGCCTGGGAAAGAGGCAGGACCTGATGCGCCGTGCCGTATTGGGCGCCCGTGGTGCGCCCGATGTTGATGCCGATCTGCGCATAGCAGTAGCTCGTCAGGCCGGAGCAGTCGAAACCGGCCGGCGTGGTGCCGCCCCACACGTACGGCACGCCGATGAAGCCCGCCGCGATGTCGATGACTTCGGGGTGGGAAGACCCGCCGCCCGAAGAGTTCGAGTGCGAAGAAGACGGCTTGCTGGACGAAGAGTCGTCGGAGTCGTCGTTCGCGTTGTTGGATGAATGGGAGGATGACGAGGACGAGGAAGACGACGTCGTCGAGGACGAAGAGCCTTCGTTCGACGAAGGCGTGAACGAAGCGGCGAGCTGGGCGGCCTGGGCCTCGGCGGCAGCCTGGCGCTCCTGCTCCACGAGCGCGGCGACTTCGGCATCGAGGGAGTCGACCTCGGCCTGGTACTGCTCGACGAGCTTCTCGGCTTCGAGACGGATGCTGTCGGCCTCGTCCATCTTCTGCTGAGCGAGGGTCGCCTGGTCGGCGTATTCCTTCTCCTCGGCTTCATTGGCTTTGCGCAGGGCCTTGGTCTCGGCGACCAGATCGGCGTCCTGGGCGTTCATTTCCTTGAGCGCATCCCAGTTCTTGACGAAATCATCGATCGTGGCCGACCCGAGCACCACATCCAGAAACGTGGTCTGGCCGTCGCGATACATGTTGCGCGCGCGGCCGCCCAGGCGATCCTGGAGGTCGGCGATGCGGGCGTTGTTATCGTCTATGCGGTCCTGAGCCTCTTCCATCTTGGATTCGGCGGCGTCATGCTGGGAAAGCGCGGTGTAGTAATCATCGGACGCGGCTTCGAGCTTCGACTGCATGTCGTCAAGCTTCACGCGCACGGCGTCGGCTTGAGCTTGAACGTCGCTTGAGGTGGGGTCGGCGAATGCGATGCGAGGTGCGGCGAGTGCGGCGCCGAAAGCGGCGGCACCCCCGAGAAATGCCCGGCGAGAAAATTGCGTCACGTAAGACTCCTTCACGTCAGTACGGGAAGCGCAGGTATCGACTCGTCCAGCCTATCAAAAGCATGCGCGACGGATTCCGCCGCCCGCCATTTATCATCGAGTTTCCTCATAACGATGTACACGCTCGATGAACGGGGCCTTTGCTATGAAAATGCCACGCAGAAGGCATCGAGCAGGGCTATCGCGTGATGATGGGCGGATTTGTCGAACTCGGGCGAGTCTTCGGCGGCATCGGGGACGGAAACCTCGACGGCGATGCGCAGGGGCGCTCCTTCCTCGGCCTTCTTCCGCGCGACGTCGATGGCGCCCGAAACGCGCACGGCGAGCGATTCGGCATCGCCGCAGCTGACGCGAGGAACGCCTTCCTCCATGCCCTCTCCTTCGAGCACGATATGCGTGAGCAGCATGGATGCGTCGGGGACGACGAGCAGCGTCTCCGCGGAAAGCATCTTGGAACGCGGATTGGTGGCAAGCGCCAGGTTCGAAAGGTACGACGCGATCTTACGCGTGAAAGAACCTGTTCCGAACAGGCAGACCGCATGATGCTCGAGAACGTCGGCCGCACGGGCGAATCCCATGTACGAACTGGTTTCGAGCGTCGGCTTGTCGGCCCAGGCGCCATGCAGGTGCTTGAGGGTGTCGTAGGTCTTCACGCCTGCGATGCCGTCGGACACGAGACCCATGTTCACCTGGAACTTGCACAGCGCTCCTTCCGTATAGGCGCCGAAGGTCCCGTCGACGCCGCCGCACGAGAACCCGAGCGCGCCGAGAGCCGTCTGGAGATCCTCGACGTCTTCGCCCTGGAACTGGGGCGTGCGCAAGTACAGGAGCCTGCCGCCCAAGGCGATGGATTCCTGGTCGTTGTCCTGGCGATGAATGGTCTGCATGGAAGGTTCACTCCCGTTCGCGTGCGGCGGGCAGGACGCCCGCCGACGATCCTCGGTTATTTCAATCGGTTCACGAAGTAGTCGGCCATGGAAATCAGGAGGGAGCGGGCCGGGCTCGGACCGATGAGGCCGACCAGACGATCCTTGGCGATGTTCGTCAGGTCTTCGGCATAGGCGCGCGCGTAGTCGATCGAGCCGCTGGCGCGCATGATGGCGACCGCCTCGCGCAGCGTATCGGCATCGGTCGTCTTCGCCGAGAGGATGTCGACGAGCCGACCGCGATCCGCAGAGTTCTGCAGGGCATGCACGACCATGAGCGTGCGCTTCCCCTCGGTGATGTCGCTGCAGAAGTCCTTGCCGACCACGGCGGGATCGCCCTCGATATTGAGAAGGTCGTCTTGGATCTGGAATGCGAGGCCGGTGTCGAGGCCGTACGCGCGCAAGCCTTCGATCTCGGCTTCCGATCCCCCGCCGACGATGGCGCCGACGGCAAGCGGCACGGCCCCTGAATAGTGGGCGGTCTTGTGCGTCGCCATGACCAGGTAATCCTCGGGCGTGATGTCGTAGCGCTCGTCGCGGGCCCAGCCCAGATCGAGTGCCTGGCCTTCGATCGTGCGACGCGTCATTTCGATAAGCTCGGCGATGACGCGGACCTTGACGCCGTCTTCCAGCAGAGGATCCCGCACCACGGTGCCGTTGACCAGGGAAAGCCCGAGATCGCCCATATTGATGGCAAGACCGAGGCCCTGCGTGAGATGCAGGCAGGGCTCGCCGCGGCGCAGCGTCGCCTCGTCCGCGATGTCGTCGTGGATGAGCGCGGCGGTATGGAAGTGCTCGATGGCGGCCGCGGAAGAGACCGCGCGCCGCACGTCGCCGCCG
>ERZ773005.1211-NODE-1211-length-14252-cov-5.541171_pt1 | contig 14252 bp, 10 predicted proteins | sample MGYA00580666_ERZ773005 | MGnify/ENA primary metagenome ERZ773005 (study PRJEB29015, sample SAMEA2737999) | human oral metagenome | biome: human oral; feature: human-associated habitat; material: dental | place: China | collected 2061 ...
GCGCTCGGGATTGACAATGGAAACCTCTGACTGGGCAGCTCTTTCCTTGATTTCTCCTACAGTCAGATTGTTCGGCACATCAATATCAATACCACCAAAGGTTACGATATGGCTGGCTACCTCTACACCGATTTCTTCCAGCAAACGCTTGGCTACTGCTCCGACTGCCACACGCATAGTCGTTTCACGCGCAGAAGAGCGCTCAAGGGAATTTCGCAAATCGTCAAAGCGGTATTTCATACCACCAACCAAGTCCGCATGGCCAGGGCGTGGTTTGGTAATCTTGCGCAGCCCTTTTTTCTTTTCATCCACATCTGCTGCGCTCATAATCTCCAGCCACTTCTGATGATCCAGATTCGTGACATTGAGAGTAATCGGGCCGCCCATGGTCAAGCCATGACGAACCCCAGACGTAATCTCGACTTGGTCGCTCTCAATCTTCATGCGGGCACCACGACCATACCCACCCTGGCGTCGCTTGAGCTCAGCATTGATATAATCAGCGGTCAGAGGAAGACCAGCCGGCACTCCCTCAATAATAGCTGTCAGACGTGGTCCGTGCGATTCACCTGCTGTTAAATATCTCATACATTTTCTCCTATTCTGAGATGGAAAAAACTGGACATTCTGTCTATTTTTTCATCCAAACTGTCCAATCGTCTTAAACTCCATCTGGCACTTATTTCTTCAGAAATTCTTTCATCTCTTCCAGCGGAATCTGGTGAATACTAGCCGAACCCAACTCAGGCACCAGTACTAGCTTGATAGAGTTGCCTCTAGCCTTCTTATCATGAGTCAAGGCCTGATAGAGAGCATTCTCATTCCAAGGCTGATAATCCACCGGCAAGCCAAACTTCTGACACATACGGACGATGTCTTCTGTAATTCCAGCTGGCATGAGGCCTTTCTTTTCAGCGACGCGGGAAACCTGTACCATGCCAATCGCCACTGCTTCACCGTGCATGACTTTTCCATAGCCTGCTGTCGCTTCGATAGAGTGCCCAATAGTATGACCGAAATTCAGATAGAGGCGGACGCCATTATCCAGCTCATCCTCGACCACAATCTTACGCTTGACATCGCAGGAATGGTAGATAATGCTCTCTGCATGCTCCAAAATCGACTCTGGACTGCCATCCATTTCTGACAGCTCATCCCAGAGTTCCTTATCCTCAATCAAGCCGTACTTGACCACCTCGCCCATGCCTTCGATTAGTTCCCGCTGACCCAAAGTATGCAAGACTTCAGGGTCAATCAGAACTCCGTCAGGCTGGGTAAAAGTTCCGACCATATTCTTGGCCAAAGGCGTATTGACACCTGTCTTACCACCAATAGAGGAGTCCACTTGAGCTGTCAGACTGGTCGGAATCTGCACGAAATGAACGCCCCGCATGTAGGTCGAAGCAACAAATCCTGCCAAATCACCAACAACGCCGCCTCCCAAGGCTACAATGCCGTCACTGCGGGTCAGACCAACCTTAACCAAAAACTCATAGACTTTGTTGACCGTCTTTAAGTTCTTGCTGGCTTCACCCTCCAAAAAGTCAAAGACAAAAGTCTCAAACCCAGCCGCTTCCAAGCTCAGCTTGACCTTTTCAGCATAGAGTCGAGCCACTCGATTGTCCGTGACGATAACTACCTTCTGAGGCTGCCAAAGCTGACTCAGCCAACTTCCAGCCTGAGATAAAGCCCCCTTTTCGATGAGAATATCATAGGGATGATGCGGGAGATTCACATTTAGTTTCATAAGCGCCTCCTTATTTATACAATTCTTCTAAACATTGCCAAATTTCCTGACTGGGCATGGTCTTACCGGTCCAAAGTTCAAAGGCTTCTGCTCCTTGATAAAGCAGCATACCGAGCCCATTGACTGCTGTAACATTTTGATTTCTAGCCCATTTGAGAAAGGGCGTTTCAAAAGGTTGGTAGATAACATCCGCAACTAAAATCTGGCTAGGCAGCTCAATCTGTTCAGGCAGGGGCTTACTGGTGCCATCCATGCCTAGACTAGTCCCATTGACCAGAAGGTCTGATTGATTGATTGTATCCTGCAAGCTATCCGCATCTTCCAATGTTAATACCTGGATAGAACTCTTGGTTTGGTGGCTAATAGCTGCCATTTTGCTGACAATCTTCTCATAGGAAGCTTGACGAGTAAAGACGAAAATTTCCTCTGCATTGTCCAAAGCTGCTTGAGCAATAATCGCTGTCGCTGCTCCACCTGCCCCCAAAATCGTCATTTTTTTGCCCCGAATAGCAAAAGAAGGCAAGCTCTTAAAAAATCCCTTGCCATCTGTGTTATAACCAACTAAAATTCCATTTTTATTCACAACCGTATTGACCGCTCCGATAAGGCGGGCACTGACATCCAACTCGTCCAGATAAGGTATCACTTCCTGCTTGTATGGCATGGAAAGATTGACACCAAACATATCGTATCTGCGGATATTTTCTATACTGGCCTGCAGATCCTTCGCTTCTACTTCCCAAGCTAGATAGACACCATTGACACCAGTCTTTTCAAAAGCCATATTGTGAATAAGAGGAGAAATACTGTGCTTAATTGGCTTAGCAACCACAGCAGCCATGCGGGTGTGGCCATTAATTCTCATTCAAAATCTCCTGGATTTTCTTCATATTGCTCAGAGAAATCTGACCAGGTGCTGACGCCATCTCCTGACTGGCAAAAGACCAGCTGGAACCTGTCAAATCAGCCGCAATGCGTGAAATCTTGCCGACTTTTCCCATAGAAATGGTGACAAAATCCTGCTCAGGATTCAAGGTCTTGAAACCGCGAGTATAGTTCATCAAGTCCAGCACATCCTGCTCATTGTGAGCCATGACAGAAACCTTGACAACCTTAGGGGTCAGAGAAGTCAGCTCAGACAGGATTTCCATCATATTTTCAGGCGTTTCCTCAAAGTTGTGGTAGCTCAGCACCAGATTAGGAAACTCAAGCATTTCTTCAAATTTCCCCTTGTGAGAGAAATATTCAAAGTCGATATAATCCGGCTGGTAAAAACTGGCTACTTCCTTGATAAGAGCTACGTATTCATCATCGGAAAGTTCAATTTCTCCGCCTTCCTGACGGGTCCGCAAGGTGAAAATCAACTCACGTCCGGCAAATTTTTCAAAAATAGCTGGCGCAACATTTAAAATGTCATCCTTGGCCAGAAAATCTGCCCGCCATTCAATAATATCCGCATCTTCGTAGCGTGATACATCAATTTCTTGAGCTTCTTCTAAACTCTTGGGCATTACAGAAACGACTAATTTCATTGGTCCACCTTTATTGTAAATACCTTGAGGTAATTACTGCTCCCGTCTTTTTTATTATAGACAAAGTCTGCTGGCAGGCCATACTCTTCAAGATAGCGGTGCTTTCTGCCGGCAAAACCTTTTTCAATTTCTTGTTTAAACTTACTTTTGGAAAGATTGGCTGCATTGGTACTTAAAATCATGATTCCCTGAGGATTCAAGATTTCCAAAGCTTGTGCAACCAAACGATGATAATCTTTAGCAACTGAGAATGTCCGCTTTTTATTTCTAGCAAAGCTGGGCGGATCTATGACAATGACGTCAAAGTTTAGATCGTGACGCTTAGCATATTTGAAATAATCAAAGACATCCATCACCTGAAAGCGATGCTGATCCAGTGTCAGACTATTGGCCAGAAAATGAGCTTCAGACAGCTCACGGCTGCGCTTGGCCAAATCAACTGATACTGTCTGACTGGCACCGCCCATAGCTGCTGCTACTGAAAAAGCGGCTGTATAGGAAAACATATTGAGTAAACTTTTACCAGCAGCCAGACCATCTACCAGACTAGCACGCACATCATGCTGATCCAGAAAGATACCGGTCATGAGGCCGTCATTCAGAAAAACCTGATAGCGAACACCGTTCTCCAAAACTATGAAGGTTTCCGGTGCTTCTGCTCCGTAGAGATGAGCCGATTCGTAGTTCAAACCCTTGAAACGAATCTTTTCATAAACTCCCTGAATCTCTGGGAAAACCTTAGCGAAGGCTGTTAGAATCCGCTCCTTGATAGCAAAGACAAAGTCATTGTACCAAGAAAAAAGCGCAAAGTCATTGTAGAAATCCACTGTGAAACCACCAAAGCCATCCCCCTCTTGATTAAAGAGACGAAAGGCTGTCGTGTCAGACGAATGGAAATAAGTAGAACGTCTGCTCTTAGCCTGCTCAAAGAGGCCTTGAAAGAAATCCGAGTTCAGCTCTACCTTCTTCTGGGAAATCAGCCAGCCAACTCCCTTATTCTGCGGAGAGAGATAGGCTGTGCCTAAGAACTTTCCCTGACGGTTTTGCAGCTCCACGCATTGATTCTGAAGCGAAAGAGCGCCAAAATCCTTTTTATCTAATAAAAGAATGCCCTTTCTCAGTTTTTCTTCTGCCTCTTGACTAACAGTAAGTTTATTCATAAATTATATTATACCAAAGATTGTGAAAATTCTCAAAACATATTTTACATTTGAGTTAATAAAAGATTTCACAAACAAGTGCAAAACGACTATAAACCTCTCCATAGAGGGGATAAGACTTTTATAGAAATATTACAATTTTGACGATTTAAAATATCTCAAATGCGGCTCAAATTTTCCTTAACTGGAGAAATTATGTTATACTTAGAGGAGAAAATTTTTAGGAAATAAGACAAGGAAGTAACTTTTTGTGAAAAAAATAACCAAGAATTTACTCAATTTCATGAGTACGAGACTAGGTTTTGTCTTGATTTTACTGGTCCTTTATTGGATAAAAACCATGTGGGCCTACACGATTGATTTTAACCTTGATATTCAAGGTGCCTATCAAGTATTTTTAGCTATTATCAACCCTTTCCCTATCAGCCTCTTGCTGCTAGGACTAGCACTTTATGTAAAACGAACCAAATTATTCTACAGCCTAGCCTTCGGAATCTATCTGCTCCTCTTTGCTTGGCTGGTATCTAACTCCATTTACTACCGCGAGTTCAGTGACTTTGTTACAGTCAATACCATGCTGGCTTCTAGCAGCGTTTCAGCTGGACTTGGAGAAGCAGCACTCGAGCTCTTCCGCCCTTGGGACATTCTTTATCTGATTGATTTCCCGATTTTGGCCTTCTTATTCTTTAAGAAATACATTCGCATGGATGACCGGCCTTTCAATAAACGCGCCAGCTTTGCTGTGACCTCCCTGTCCGCCATGCTTTTCTCCGCCAACTTATTCTTGGCTGAAATTGACCGGCCTGAACTCTTATCGCGTGGATTTTCTAACTACTATGTGGTTCGAGCTCTGGGCTTGCCAGCCTTTCTAGGTTACAGTGCTAACCAGACATATACCGCCAATCGTGAGCGCTCCAAAGCTTCTGAAAAAGACTTGGAACCAGTAACAGAATATATCCAATCCCACTATGCGGAACCCAATCCAGAATATTACGGGATTGCCAAAGGCCGCAATGTTATCTACGTCCATCTGGAAAGCTTCCAGCAGTTCCTGATTGACTATAAGCTGCAGGCAGATGGGAAAGAGTACGAGGTGACACCTTTCCTCAATTCCCTCTACCACTCCAATTCGACTCTGGCTTTCTCTAATGTCTTCAACCAGGTCAAGGCTGGTAAGACTTCTGATGCTGAAACCATGATTGAAACTGGGCTCTTCGGTCTCAACCAAGGCTCCTTCATGGTTAACTACGGTGGTACCAATACCCAGCAAGCTGCACCTTTTATTCTTTCCAAAAATGGCGACTATACTTCTGCTGTTTTCCACGGAAATACTGGAAGCTTCTGGAACCGTAATACTGCTTACAAGCAATGGGGTTATAACTATTTCTTCGATGCGTCTTACTTTACCAAGCAGGACGACACCAACTCTTTCCAGTATGGTTTGAATGACAAGATTATGCTGAAAGATTCCATCAAATATCTGGAACACCTGCAGCAGCCTTTCTATGCTAAGTATATCACGGTTTCCAATCATTATCCTTACACGACAAGTCTGATTGGTGACGAAATTGGCTTCCCGCTGGCTAAGACCAAGGATGAAACCATCAACGGCTACTTTGCCACTGCCAACTATCTAGATTCTTCTGTCAAGGCCTTGTTTGATTATCTTAAAGAATCTGGCCTCTATGACAACTCTATTATCGTTCTCTATGGAGACCATTTTGGAATTTCCCAAACCCGTAATCCTAACTTGGCCCCTCTTGTAGGAAAGACCTCTGAGACTTGGTCCAACTACGACAATGCCATGATGCAGCGCGTGCCTTACATGGTCGTAGTTCCTGGCATGGACAAAGGAAAGATAATTGATACCTACGCCGGTCAAGTGGATATGCTGCCAACATTGGAGCATTTGCTGGGCATTGACTCTAAAAACTACCTTCAGGTCGGCCAAGATATGCTATCAAGTCAGCACCAGCAAATCACAGCTTTCCGCTCCAGCAATAACTTTGTCACTCCAAAATACACTAGCTTCAATGGACGGACCTACTACACCCAGACCGGTGAGGAAATTACTAATCCTGACGAAACCATCAAGAAGGAGCTGGATGAGATTCGCAATGCTGCCAATACTCAGCTGAAGATGAGTGATGCAATTCAAACGGGTGACTTGATTCGTTTCTACAAGGGAAATGACTTAGGCAAGGTCAACCCTAAAGATTACTCTTATCTTAATTCAATGAAAGCCTTGTTGGCTATTGAAAAGGAAAAAGGTGACCAATCAACCAGTCTTTACTCTAAACGAGGCAATGTCTCCACTGTGGATCTCTTTAATTCGCCAAGCTACCGGGCACTGCATCCAGAGCAGTTCCAAACTAGCAGCAGCGACGAAGATAGTAGTCAAGAAGACTCGAGCTCTTCCAGCTCTAGCTCCACAGCCAATCCATAGATAGCAAGAGCCTTAAGTCCAATGGACTTAAGGCTTTTCAGGCTCTATAATTTCTGTAGTGGGTAAAACCACTGTAGGAATGATGGAGTCTATTTGTTGTAGAAAAAAGTCCCATAAGACCTATAATGAAAAGCGATGAAACTATCATTAGAAAGACTCTTATGGAACAGTTAAATTTTATCACAAACTTACTGGGAATAAAAGACCAGAATATCACTATCTTGGATGTTCTAGATGCTGGTACACATAAAGAAATCATCGCTAAGCTAGATTATCCCGCTCCTAAATGCACTCACTGCCAAGGACAAATGGCTAAATATGACTTCCAGAAAGAAGCAAAAATTCCCTATCTAGAGTGTGTGGGATACAAAACGCTGATTCGGTTAAAGAAACGACGTTTCCGCTGTAAAGTCTGTAGGAAAATGGCGGTCGCAGAGACTTCCTTAGTCAAGAAGAATCACCAAATTGCAACCATCGTCAAGTAGAAAATTGCCCAAAAATTAATCGAGAAAGTCCCTCTGATAGCTATCGCCGAAAGTTTATCTGTATCTACTTCCACCGTCATTCGTAAGTTGAAAGAATTCAAGTTCAAGGCAAACCTCAACTACCTTCCAGAACACATGAGCTGGGATGTGGAAACAGTCAGGGAAGTGACTGTTTCAATCGGCAGATAGAGATGGAGCTTTATTGCACAGGATTTTGATTCAAGAAGGATTATAGCTATCTTAAGATGGGCGGACTCAAGCAACGATTCGCAATCACTTTCTGCGCTATTCCAGACAGGTCCGAAACCAAGTCAAAATCATTACCATGGACATGTTTAGTCCCTACTACGATATTGCCAGAAAACTATTCCCAAACGCTAAAATCGTCCTTGATCGCTTTCACATTGTGCAACATCTCAGCCGTGCTATGAGTCGTGTTCGTGTTCAAATCATGAATCAATTTGATCGAAAATCACACGAATATAAGGCACTGAAACGCTACTGGAAACTCATTCAACAGGAGAGCCGTAAACTCAGCCATAAACGCTTTTACCGTCCAACTTTTCGCATGCACTTGACCAATAGAGAAATTCTGAAAAAGCTACTTTCTTACTCTCAAGAACTCAGAGAACACTATGAACTCTACCAACTCTTACTGTTTCATTTTCAAGAGAAACAGGCTGACCATTTCTTATGTAAATCCTATTTTTCAAACTGTTTTTAAGACCTTCTTGAAAAACAAGGATAAGATCCTGAACGCATTGGAACTGCCCTACTCAAACGCAAAACTAGAAGCTACTAACAACCTCATCAAGGTCATCAAGCGCAATGCTTTCGGATTTCGGAACTTTGACAATTTTAAAACTAGAATCCTCATCGCTTTGAACATCAAAAAGGAGAGGACTGATTTAGTCCTCTCCAGATTATAACTTTTCATCAACCCACTACAGTTGACAAAGAGCCGCTTTTCATGTAGCTAATATCTTATTGAATAACTTCAAAAACAGAAACCGTCAGATTTTCAACATAGAAAGGCTTCTTATGACGGCTATTGCCCACTATGAGACGCAGCTTGTCTGCATTAGGCAGATAGTAAGGAAGCCCGCTGGCATTAAAAATGACTTGATAATGCTTGTCATCCTTAATCTCAAAGATAATCAAACCACTGCCCTGTTCTGCTGATTGAACAAAGACATGCTTGTAAATATCTTCATAAGCCCGATAAGAAAAGGCCTTGTAGCTTGTCTTGAGACGAATGATGTCCTTGATAAAATCAATACTCTCTTGATGGTCCTGCAAAATATCCCAATTCACTTGATTGACTGCATCTGGCGCATTGTAGCTGTTCATAGCCCTTTCGCGATCGCTATGCAGTACTTGACCGTCCTCCCCCGTAGCTACGAGCTTGGTACGGGAAAATTCCTGTCCTAACTCCATGAAGGACATGCCCTGCATGAGCAGGTTCATGGCAGTTGCCAGCTCAATCCGCTTGGTACGAGTCAGAATATCATCATCGGGATGCAGCTCCGCAAGCAAATCATGCAGATTGAAATTGTCGTGAGCCTCCACGTAGTTAAGGACTTGATCAGGACTGCGATAACTGCCTAGCTCACTGCTGCCAAGGATAGACTTAGCGACGATATCCTCCGTCGCCTGACCACTGACAAAGCCAGCCTTGATGCCACCGTAAACTTCTGCTCCCTTAACCGCATCCCGCTCTGTATCATTGAAAAATCCAATCCGCGGCAACTGATAGGCATTGTCCTTCTTAGCCTTGTCTTCTGGTCTCAGGCCTGTTCCCATATCCCAGCCTTCTCCATAGAGCAGGATTCTCGGATCTACCTCATCCATAGCATGACGGATGGCATTTATCGTTTCCACATCATGAATTCCCATCAGGTCGAAGCGGAAGCCATCTACATTGAACTCCTCTACCCAGTAGAGCAGAGAGTCAATCATAAACTTGCGAAACATCTCATGCTCGCTGGCCGTCTCACTCCCCACTCCAGTTCCATTTTGGAAAGAACCGTTAGGATTCATCCGATAGTAATAATCGGGTACTGTAGCCTGAAAAGCAGAATCATAGGTCGAGTAGATGTGATTGTAGACAACATCCAATGTCACAGAAATCCCCGTATCATGGTAGGACTGAATCATCGTTTTCAAATCACGAATAGCCTGCGCTGGGTCAGCAGGATTGCTGGAAAAGCTAGTCTCTGGAGCATGATAATTCTGCGGGTCATAGCCCCAGTTGTAGATCAGCTCTCCATTTTCATCATAGTCCTTGTGACGATCAGAGACGGGCTGAAGTTGGACAACATTAACGCCTAAATCACTGATATAGTCAAAGCCTGTCTTTTGCCCTTGATGATTGGTAGTGCCTTTTTGACAGGCTCCCAAGAAGGTCCCGTGCAGCTGATTATCCACGCCTGAAGTCTCCGACTTGGTCAAATCCCGAATGTGCATCTCATAAATTACTGCCTGATTTGGATTGTCCAAACGCCAGACGGCTTCTTTACCCTGCCTGACCTGAAAACCGGCTACTTCTGTCTCATCCGATCCAAGAATCGCTGAGCGTTTGCCATCTGGACTGGTCGCAACAGTATAGGGATCTCGAGTATAAAAATTACGGTATTCAAAGCTAACATGATAGTGATAAGTTTTGCCGATCAAGTCTTCTGCTATTTCAACTGACCAGACACCGATGGTATTTTCCTTATGGTCGTGAGAATATCGGTCTCCTTTTTTCATTGGGAAAATTTTATAAACAGGAGCTTGATTGTCAGCCGATTCATAGACTACTAGTTCCACCTTCTTAGCTGTCGGTGCCCAAACTTTGAAAGTATGTGCGCCGTCCGTCTGACGGTGTCCCAACCAGCCTTGATAGCCCCAGCATTCATCAAAATAGTCTGTTCTTAGAGCCATATCAAAGTTATGCGGACGCCGGCGTGAATACTGGTGACTTGTCGTTGCAGCCTGCAGGGAATAATACACCTGAGCATCTCCCTCAATCAGCCAAATTTCCGTCACCAGATGAGGAGGCAACAGATCAATATGATAGTCACAGGACTGGCTAGACCAGTCTGAACGTTTGATAATCACATGAGCATGATCTAAGGGCTCCCAGGTTTGAAATGATAATTCCCCCTGAATACCAAAATAATCAAGTTTGGAAAAGGCTGCTTCCTTTCCCCATTGGTTTATTTGCCACTGCCACATATCATAGGAGAAATAATCTCCAGTAGGATTGTGGTAATGGACTAAGACTTTATAGTCTAGCATGTTCTTTCATCTCTTATCTAAAATTATTCTATTGAAAGGGCTGTCTGACTGATTTCATCAATATTGGCAAAAAATTCCAAATGACCGTGCAGCACTTCCAGTTCAACAGGCGTATCACCACCGTATTCTCCATCCAAATTCAGCATAAATGGACCTTTTTTGTCTAAAATTTCCAGCTGCAGCTTGCTTGTTTTGAGGTATTCTACATTGATATCGCCAACGTGCTGACCGCCATTGATAGCCTGCATCATCAGACTCAGCATATCAAAGAGATTGGCTGTCTTGACCAAAATCAAGGTAAAATTGCCGTCGTCTAATTTAGTATCTGGCGCTAGCTTTTCAAAACCACCGATAGAGTTGGTCAAAGCTGCAAACATGAGCGAAATTCTCCCTTCAAAGACACCGTGGTCGTGCTTGATACGAACCTTGCGGAACTTAGAACGAGGGAGCTTTTTTGCTCCTTCTGCGACATAGGCAAAGTAGCCTAGGCGGGATTTGACCTCGCTAGGTACACTATAAGTCAGCTCTGTTAGGGTTCCAGCTGCTGCAATATTAATAAAATACTTGCTGCCATATGCCCGGCCAATATCCATTTTAATGGTCTGATTTTTTTCGATAATGCGGGCTGCCGCTACTGGATCTCCCATGGGAATCTTCAGAGCACGCGCATAATCGTTGGTTGTACCAGTTGGAATAAAGGCCAATTTAGGCCGTTCATCCAGATTCGCCACACCATTAACTACCTCATTGATGGTACCGTCGCCGCCTGCCGCAATAATCAAATCAAATCCTGCTTTTGCTGCTCTTTCAGCTTCTTTTTGAGCAGAAAGAGGCGCTGGAGTGGTTTGGTAGGCGCTGGTTTCATAGCCCACATCCTCCAAAACATCCAGCACTTCCGCAATATTTTTCTTAATAATTTCCTGTCCCGAAGTCGGGTTATAAATCAATCGTGCTCGTTTAATCTTTTCCTTCATACTTCAGCCTCATAAGCTATCAAGCCAATCTTCATCCCGAATTTCAATTCCTAACTCCTGAGCCTTGGCCAGCTTGCTACCGGCATCTGCGCCAGCTACTACCAGATCCGTTTTTTTAGAAACAGATCCAGAAACATTAGCACCTAGACTCTGCAATTTTTCTTTAGCTTGATTGCGTGTCAATTTTTGTAATTTACCAGTCAAAACAACCGTCATACCTGATAGGGCTGCATCAGCCGCTGCCTTTTGTCCCAGATAGTCCAGATTCACACCTGCTTCCTGCAGTTCCGCCAAAAGAATCTGAGAGCCTTCCTGCTCAAAATAGGTATGCAGGCTTTGGGCAATCACAGTTCCAAGGCTGTCAATAGCCGCAATCTCTTCTTGGCTGGCCTGAGACAACCTAGGAATATCATGGAATTTCTCCAGCAAAATCCGACTGGCCTTGCTTCCCACATGGCGAATCCCCAAGCCGAACAAGAGACGTTCAGCGGAGTTCTCCTTGGAAACTTGAATAGCAGTATACAATTTATTTGCTGATTTTTCCTTAAAGTTCTCTAATTCTAGTAAATTTTCTACCGTCAGCCGATAGATTCCAGCCACATCTTTGACTAGATTTTGAGCAAAGAGCTTCTCTACCACTGCTGGACCCAGGCCAGTAATGTTCATGGCATCCCGGCTGGCAAAGTGAATCAAGCCCTCCTTAATCTGGGCTGGACAAAGAGGATTGATGCAGCGCAGAGCGACTTCATCTTCAAAGTGCACTAGGTCACTCTCACAGCTCGGACAGTGACTTGGTACTTCCAGAGGCTCCTCTGAGACACGCTTGGACTCCACCACTCGCAAGACAGCAGGAATAATATCTCCCGCCTTATAGACTATAACTGTGTCTTTCTGACGAATATCCTTCTCCGCAATATAGTCCACATTGTGCAAAGTTGCTCGGCTGACAGTCGTTCCCGCTAGCTGCACTGGCGTCAGATTGGCTGTCGGAGTCACAACTCCTGTCCGGCCGACTGTCCAGTCAACAGACAGAAGCTGGGCTTCCTTTTCCTCAGCCGGAAACTTATAAGCAATAGCCCACTTGGGTGCCTTGACAGTAAAGCCAAGCTCCTCTTGCACCGCCAAGTCATTAACCTTGATGACAATACCGTCAATTTCATAAGGCAGGCTATCCCGCTCCTCAGCGATCTTTTCGATAAACTCCCAAACTGATTCAATAGAGTCCGCCAGAATATGAGTAGGATTGACTGAGAAGTCCAAATCTGCCAGCTTGTTTAAGACCTCTTCTTGGCTGCCAACCTGAGTAGGACTGGCTTCTTGGTATAGGAAAGTCGCTAGATTGCGCTTAGCCACAACTGCTGTGTCCAGCTGGCGCAAGGTTCCCGCTGCTGCATTACGTGGATTGGCAAACTCAGGCTCACCGTTCTCCTGCCGCAGCTGATTGACCGCATCAAAGGAAGCCTTGGGCATGTAGCACTCTCCGCGAACGGTAATGTCCAGCGGCTCTTTCAATGTCAGCGGAATATCCTTGACCCGCTTGAGATTTTCAGTGATGTTTTCTCCAACAGAGCCATCCCCCCGAGTCGCTCCTGCTACCAAAATTCCCTTTTCATAGGTCAGGGAAATAGAGAGCCCGTCAATCTTGAGCTCACAAAGATAAGAGACCTGAGGAAACTCCTTACGAACTCGCTGGTCAAAGGCTATTAATTCTTCACGTGAAAAAGCATCCTGCAAACTAAAGAGAGGATACTGGTGTGGATATTTTTCAAATCCTTCTAAAATCTTCCCTCCCACCCGATGCGTCGGACTGTCAGGCAGGATATCTGTTGGGTACTTTTCTTCTAACTCCGCTAACTCACGATAGAGTCTGTCATACTCGCTGTCCGATACGCTTGGCCTATCTGCCGTATAATATTCATGGGCGTATCGATTGAGCAATTCTACTAATTCTGACATTCTTTCTTTCATACTTCTATTTTATCACAAATACACAAAATCTTCCTCTATTTGTTCTGAATTCTTCCTAAAAAGCAAAAGGACATAAAAAGAGCGGAAATTCCGCTCTCTGCTGTTTTATTTTGCCAAATCAATCCTTTTCGCAATCTGGTTAATAAGGATAGCTCCAGCAATCAAGGAAGCAAATTCTCCAATAGCCGTTGTAAACCAAGTCAGGAAGAATGGCAGGCCTTGCAAGAAGTGTAATTCTGCAGCAATGGTCACCATCGAAATAGAGAATAAAACTGCAAAATAGAAATGATCCAAACGAATCAGGCCTTTAATCAGATATTGATTCTTATAGCGACTGAAAAGGTAGACACCCAGTGACAGGAAGACCAAGGTGGACCCACCGCCAACAAAGACATCAACGATTCCAAAACTATAGAGATTGGCAATCATACAGCCAATGGTCACGCCCATAATATATTTCCGATTATAAAAGGCCATAAAGTTCATCATTTCAGAAATTCTGAACTGGTAAGCACCATAGCTTATAGCATTTAAAGGGGGCGTAATCGTAAGGGCTACATAAATAGCAGCGACAATGGCAATCTGAGCCAAATCACGAACTCTCAGTTTTTCTTGTTTCATGTTTTCTCCTTTAGCGGCTTTACCGCGTGTAATATGC
>ERZ773005.1212-NODE-1212-length-14241-cov-6.572466_pt1 | contig 14241 bp, 8 predicted proteins | sample MGYA00580666_ERZ773005 | MGnify/ENA primary metagenome ERZ773005 (study PRJEB29015, sample SAMEA2737999) | human oral metagenome | biome: human oral; feature: human-associated habitat; material: dental | place: China | collected 2061 ...
TCATCCACATCTACCCCATCTGCGCCTCCTGCGCCGACCGCGCCGACATACTCGGTGCGGCCATAGCGCTGGATGACGTGGGGTTGTGTCGCGGGGTGTGGTGAGGGGCATGATCGCTAGCATTGAAGCTAGAGGGACAGCGTCGAATGCGAGTCAGGTATACGCCTCACGATTCATCAGGGACCTCTATAGACGCTGTCCAGCAATCGTCAGCGAGGGAACGCGGAGCGAGTGCATGTCCCTTGTGGGGATTCCCTGTTTTGTCGGTCTTGTTGTTGCGTTTGTTTTCACTCAGTTTCATATAGCGCACCTCTGTCTTCCCCGGATAGCCGACACACGACCTGAGAAAGGCCTTGCACCAAGGGGTTTCAGAAAGTGCCTCGTAGAAGCTGGTTGCCTCCTGCAGAAAAGCCTTATTCCAGTTCTCGGAAGGGTCGAATGCGTAGTCGCTCGGTGCCCCCAAACAGCCTTCAAGGCTCTCGTAGTCGTCAGCAAGTCCAAACGTGTCAGGATCGGCTCCGGAAGAGGTTTTGACGATCTCCAGTGGCGTGTGGGTAACCTGAACTAGGCCGAGACCGAAAGGTTTGCCCATTCCCAGTCTTAGGTAGCCTTCGACTACAGGTGCAGCTGAAGAACCTTCCAAAGACTCTTGTGGATCAGCGTATTGGGCATACTTGCCTAGCAGATTTGAATCCAGAACCCAGATAAGCATCCTCAGTTCGTCCCGTCTGAGGCCCTCGAAGCGGAGGATGCAGGAAAAAGTGCTTCCTCGTTTGATCCAGGTTCTTGCTGTGGAATAGATGTCTGGATTCGTTTCTTTATTTAAGTTGGGTATCTCTTCCGAAACCTCTGCTTCGTAAGACCCGAGGGTAGCGTAAGACAGACGTCCGTCTCCCTTCTTGGCGCTGCTTGAATCTCTGCGCCGAAACGGATACGAAGCTGCCCCAAGTAGGTCTCCCTCTGAATAGTAACCCGGCCTGTGACGTCCGCTGATCGTGCTGCCCGTGTCGTCTGTTAAGAATCGGCGAGCGGATGTTGTCTTTGGCGCGAGAAGCGGGCGAAGGTCTATCCTCTTATCCTCGGGTATCACACTGCTGGCATCAACAGCGCCGATCGTGATTCTTCCACGTAGTGCCGACACATGATCGTTGGGCTGGCCCGAGGTCAACGGAGCATCCTTGGCGACGAACCCAAAGGCTCGGTCTGCTGGGGATGCCTCGCTCGCGCGGGCGGCAGGAAGCACTCCCTGCGCGAGCGCTAAACTGTGAGGGCTTTGCGAATAGTTGCGTCTGCCAACCTGTGTTGGCATGAGCTCAACAACCTTGCCGTCTTGAAGGCGTGCATATGCTAGCAGGCCAGAGTGGTTAATCGGATCTATGTCCTTGTTTCCTGCTCGGTCGATGACGAATCTGCTTGGGGAAGCTGGTTTGCTTGAAGAGGGATCTTGTGAATCATAGGAATACGAGCGAATTATTCGATCATATGTTTCTGCTGCTTGGGGATCGATCTCGACCTCAGTATTGTCTTGCTCGTCGCAGAAGAAGATTCGCTCGGATAGCTTTGAGTCGAATATAGTTTTTCCTATTTTGAGTAGATCGTCCGGTGTCGTCGAATAAAACCATCCTCTATGTTTGGTTTCGCTGCTTTTAGAATCGGAGACCCAGGCTGGAACGGTGAGTCGCGAGTAGGTGCTATCCTCTATTGCTTTGATTTGTGTGACGATATATGAATCCCCAATTTTCTTCGCCTTAAAGTCAATGAGCTCGCCGTGGTGAAGCTTGTCCCAAGCAGGGGATCCCTTGAGAAGAGGGAGTGGCTTCTTCTTGTTCCCCCCGTTCTCATCGTTTTCGTGCGTCAGTAGTTTCGCATAGAGAGCTTGTCCTGGCCCGTAGAGTAGCTTTCCTCTGTAAGTGCCGTGGTCGTACTTCTCGTTGAGCTGCACGGGTACAAGTCCGAGCGCAGCAGCGGGGTCTGCTCGGTACGTAAGAGTGGTACAATGATCGCCGAATGCGCGGAACCGTGATGCGGTCAAACGTTCGTATGCGTTCGAGATCATTCCTTTAATCATTGTTGGGGCAATGAAGGGATGTCCGGTCGTTGGATCAATCGGGATGCTAATCTCAGTCGGCTTCCCATCATATTTCTTCTGGTCTCCGAAAACTAGAGCACTCACGGCCTTGATTGTCAGGCTGAAGGAACCACTGTATGTGTCGGCCCCAAGATGGTCAATAGAGTCAGGGAACGAATCGCTCAGAAAGGCTGTGGTCTCTTTGGATAGGGAGGAATAGACGGACTCGTTCTGTTTCTCGCCCTTTCGGCTGTGGCGCAGATTCCTTCTCGAGGGCGGGCGTAGGACCGGAATGCAGTTGACGGACGAATGGAACGGGTTCCTTTTGGACTTATGCTTCTCACTTGACATGATTAGTTCCACTTTCCCGTGAATAGTTGATCGGTGACTGCCATGTTTCCGTATTGCGTTTCTTCTTGGATGAACTCGACTGCCATCATTTGGCTGTTGTCGACTCTCCCAGTGTCAGAGTTGGCGGGCATGTGCTTCAGATAGCTCATGTTGTGCACCCATCCGCTGACAGAGTTAATTCCATTGCATTTTGTGCCAGCTTCAAGCGTCAAGTCCACGGCACCCACGCCGTTGACCCAACGGAACTCACGAGCCAACAAGGTGTCGTCTTCGGGATCGTCAGTATGTGTAACCGGCACCCACAGGCGCAGCTCGAAGACCATATTGTCGTCGAAGGAACGGCCTTCGACTGGAGCTACTGACAGCTCCTGTGAATCCTTGGAGGACTTCCGATCGAATCCCAGCACCGGCCACGTCCCGTTCGTCGCGAACGCCAGGCCCTGTAGATCACCGCTCCAACATGAGCAAACGCGCGTCAAGAAATCACCCAGGATAAGCGCGCCTCCGGAGACCGTCCGGATCGGCGTGCACGTCAGCGTTGCCGTCTGAACTTGTTCACTCATGAGTATTCTCCTCGCCCTTCGATCGTGCGCCGCCGTTTGCAGGGACTTCATCAAATCGCTCGGACCACTGTTCCGCGCCTTCAATCGTCTTCAAGAAGCCAAGGACAGCTCCAGCGAGCCTGCGTTGCGCATCGCATCGATCTTGCGGCGGGGGACTTGCTGCGGTGCCCGGGTGCTTGAGCACCTGGTCGCCAAAGAGCTTCTTTGTTGGAATCTTGACATGATCGTGGGCGTGGCCGCGAATGTCGAACGACGAAACAACGACTTGGCCCAGGCCTCGCGTCGAACGGCTACCCAAGGGCAGCGTGCCCGCCGCCAACTCGGCGAGCGCCAACCCAAGCAGTACGAAGGCGGCGTGAGCGTAGTCGGCATCAGTAGCCTTCGACTGCTTGCCGTTGCCCGAACCATTCTCCGCCTCGTTGGCATTGGCAGGGTTGCGTTTGGCTTCCGGGCGCTTCTCCGTCTCGATGTTCTTCAACAGGCGCCGCAGGTCAATATCGATCCGGATCGGCTCCCACGCCGTGCCCAGATAAACGGCCTCGGTGAAGAGCCCGCCGTCGATCACCCCGCCCGTCCAACGATCGATCGCGTTGTGCGTGACCTCGATGCGCGTGCCGAGCTCCGTCGACAGGCAGTCGTGGACGGTGACCGCACCCCGATACTCGGTGCAACCAAACATGTATCGCACGAGGTTCGGCTCGTTGGCGATCTGCTCGTGGACGTCATGCGAGGCAAGGGGCTCCAGGTCGCCGCGTGCAGCAAGCACTGTGCGCGCGATGCGCGAGACCCTCGATCGTAAAGCGCCGCGGATCGATGTGCCCGGGATGAGGAGCTGAGCGTTGTCCCAATCAACAGAGGGATCTCGAAGTGGTTCTGTGACCTCGGGGGCTTCAGGGTTTCCCTCTGCTCGTGCTTTCGCCTGACGCTGCTTCGTCAGCTCCTCGTCCTCTGCGACGAAAATGCCGGTCGGAGACCACCACTTGATCGTGACAAGCATGGGATTGTCGACAGGCCAGGACTCGTCTTCGTCGTCTGTCTCCTTCTGCTTACGCCCCTTGTCCTCCTCGTTTCCCGTGTCTTCTTCGAGTGGACCTTCTTCCTTGCCGACAAGGGCATCAACCACTTTGGAGAGGTTCTTTCCCTTGTCGTCCGTCGTCCTGGCGACAACCCGAAGATCGGAGCTACGGAGCCTCACGGTCCCCTGTCCGGATCCGGTGCGTCCGCCCAGCGTGACCGTGCTGGAATCCAGGATGGAGACGATCAAACCAAGGAGCTTCTTGACCGCATCGGTGGACGCCGGGCCGGGTATCCCCTTCGATTGCTCGCGGGTCATCTCCTCGTTGTCGCGGCCCTCCGCGGTGATAACCGCCGTGAACCTGGTTCCTCGGGGAACGAACTCGTGCTCGTAGAGGGCACCCTTTGACGCGGCTCCCGTCGCCCGGTCGATTCCGACACCGTGGCGCTTTGGCAGCTCTGTATTGCAAAGGTCAGCAAAAGACACTGCCTGGAAGGTCAACGCGCTTCGTCGAATAGGTAGGACGGCATCCTGGGGTAGGCCGATCTCGCCGTGGCTCTTCCCGGTGTGGGCTGAATCGTCACCCCACAGGGACTCCCATGCCGCGTCGCTGAAGACGCCGCCCTCGTTAGCTCTCGAGTCGTCCGCAGCCTTCAGGTTCTTCCGTGTCGCATCGCATGCGGCGCGCACGGCACCCCTGATGGATCTGCCGGGGATTGTCGGCTCGCCGAGGCCGTTGCGGCAGAACCTGATGAGAGTTCCCTCCCCGTCGCGTTCGGGGACCTCGTCAACTCCGCCGATGTGCAGCTCCGACGTCAGCTCAAGATCAAGCGTGAGCTTGTAGCGTGTGAATGTCACTTCTCCTCGCCTCCTTTGAGGTTCTTTGCGGGCACGAAGTGCTCACGCTTTGCTTTCGTGACTGTGACAGAGCCGGAGCTGAGTAGAGGATGATCGATGACGAAGCGGCCGTAGCCCTGCGCCGTCAACTCGCCGACTCCAAAGGGGGCAAGCTCTATGAGTCTGACGTGATTCTCGGCGCTCACGCTCACCCGCAAGACGGAGCCAGCCTGAATAGCCAGGCGAGTCGCGCGTGGGCCGTTGTCCACGGGAGACCATGAATCGACGCGACGATGGCGGATTGATGCCGCCTCTACGTCTTTGAGGACGATACCCTCGCGCTCGAACGCCCGAACGAGATCTTCGATGGTCCCGCCGGGCCCGAGTCCAGCGGATCGTGCGATCACGTCGGAGGTGAACGAAATGGTTGCACTCACTCCAGCGTCCGACTTGGCTGGTGGAACGGGCCTGGGACGCTCGCCCTCATTGCCCTTGTGAAGAGTGCACCGCACGGACCCGAAAGTGCCCGTCAGCTTGCGTGACCCTAGTCGGGCTTCCAGCTCATTGTCGAGCAGGTCGTCGACCCGGCAGGCCTCCCAGAGATGAGAGGACATCCAGACGTGAGCACGCATCCGCATGCCTTCGGGTAGTGCCTCGACCAGGACCAGCTGGCCTTGGCTGGCCGCGCCCGTCTCCGAGTTGATTGCGGTCGTCTGCCGACCGCGCAAGGGGGGTTTGCCGTACCAGTCATCCGTTTGGGTGCTGGGGCCCGCATCTACCGCCGTTCGCGGGGCGAGGAAAATGTACCCCCCGCGAACGGGAATCTTCCCTGTATCCGCGCGGGAAACACCGTAGAGGGTAATGGTCGAGTCGGAGGTCGGCGTCTTGTCCCTCGTGAGCGTCAGGGGAACCGGGAGCCCCTCAACGCCGTCAATGACGGGCAGCGCGTCGGAGACGAGCAGGTGCCCGCCCGTCACCGCCTCGGCGAGGAGAGCCCTGTCCTGATCGCTGACACTCGCGGTCAGCGTCCGGTGCAGCCAAGGGAGCAGCACCGTCCCGCGCAGGAAGTCCAGGGAGCGCACCTCGTTGGAGAAGGGGACCTCGTAGGAGACGACGGGGGAGTCAAGCACGATGTCCAGGGTTGCCTCGTACCAGGTCGTGGCCCCTGCCTCGTCGCCGTCGCCCGAGGGCATCGTGACCTCCAGGCGCTCACGCTCCTTCGAGTCACGTGGCTGGGGAGGATTCTTAGGTAGTTCTCCTCGAACGAGGCCACGCACGGCTTTCGCCACGGACTCGACATCCGCCGTGGTGTACGTGAACTCCTGCGAGGAGTCGTCGCCCTCGCGCGCAACACTCTCCTTGATCCTCGCGAGAGCTTCAGCGGCTTCTCCATCGAGCTGGCCATCCGCCACATTGTCTCTATCGGTGACCGCGACCGTGCACTCGCCGTCGCCCCCAGAGCGTCCCGAGCCGATGCCTCGGACCATGAGGCCCGCGACGCCCAGGAGGAAGCGCGCGGCGTTGACCGTCGCCGGATCGGAACACACAGCGCCGGCCTCGTCAATGAGAGTGAACGAACCCGTGAGGATGCCGGCCGCCGCACGCTCCGTGAAGCGCAGGAACTGGTCGCGCGCCGTCCCCGTGGTGGGGTCGATGGACAGGGAGACCGTGTCGTGGATGGGGAGGTACGCGATGGGTGAGGCGTCCGTGAAGACGACGTGGCGCGGGTGGGAGTGCGGACCCGGGGAGAGGTCTGGGTGTTGGCCAAACAGCCACCCGGCGAAGCTCTCCCACGGCCCCTTGGTGCCGTCGGCAGCATCGGGAGTGCCGGACGCGTCCGGAGTTCCCGCCGAGCTGTCGAGCGCTCGGGCGGCGATGAATGCCTGCTCGCGCAGGACTCCCGCGATGACGGTGCCGCGCACGACCGGCTGGCCGTCGCTGCCGCGCTCGACCGTGGAGTGGGTGCGGCCTGCCCGGCCCACCCCCGTGGACACACCCCAGTCGGAGGTGAACACGATGGTGACGTGGCCGCTTGCGGCTGTGTTGTTACTCGTCGTGGTTTCAGCGCTCACTTGGCACCTCCTGCGGTGGTCGCGCCTGACGCCTCGTCGGAAGTGCTCTGGCCGTCGGCGTCCTGGGCTATCCGGCGAGCGGCATACCCGTCAGGCAAGTTCTCGGACAGGTCGATCAGGTCCAGGAGCCACCGCACCTGCTCGACGCAGTCCTCGGTGGGCTCAACGGAATCGGCGAGGCGGGCCTGCGATGGTAGCGGTCCCAACACCTTCACGAGGTCCTGGGCGCCTTGCGCATTCTCCAGCGCATCCTTCCACTCGAGGCGGATCGCGCAGATGGCGTGCTTACAGCGCTTGGTCTTCTTGTCCTCGTCCTTCTTTTGTTGCGCGTCCTCGTCGATCTCTTCCCGTGATGCGAACTTGCTGTCGTCCTTTCTGAGGACATATCCAAGGCACTTGCTGCGCGCCTCATCGTGCTCGGGTGCCTTGGCATACTCGGCGAGGAGCTTGACGATGCGGTTGGCGCGGGCGCGCGGGAACGGGTCCGAGCGAGCCACGCTGGGTGAGTTCGGGTCCTTACCGTCGAAGGCCGCGACCGCCTGGAGGATCCGCTTCCACTGGTCCTGCGATTGTGGCGTTGGTTCGGGGGACGAGGCCGTGGTTGCGTCCCCGATCCGCTCCGGCGCGTAGTGGCCGACCAGGAAGGGGCGCTGCGTGCGGCCCTCGTATTCGTCCAGCGTGTCCTCCGGGTCGAGGACCGTCGCGTCGCGCAGCACGTGGAAGTCGATCGTCGAACAGGGGGATGCCCCCGGCTTCTTGCCGAGCTTCTTTCCTCGTGACACCAGGCCCTCCGCGAGGTCGTAGGCGATGTGGAAGGGGAAGTTGCGGCCCACGATGGCCGCCCCCGCCGAGGCCGTGAGGGGACCAGGTTCTTGAACGATGTAGCCTTCAAGCCTGAAGCAGTCCCGCTCAGGTGCATCGGTCTGTTTCCCGCCTGCAACGATGGCGAGAACCGACAAGAGACTATCGTCCTTCGTGAGCTCCTCGTAATGGCGAATATAGGCCTCAGCGAAGGGAATCGCATAGCGCCCGTCGGTGTAGACCGTGACGTCATCGCCGCCCACGATGACCGGAACGACGGGAACGAGATCAACATCGTCCTTCTTTGCAAGGTACTCAACGTGAGCCCACGAGCGGGTAACCGCTTCTTTGACGACCCTGTCAAGACGGTAGTTCACCTCCATGATGAACCATTGAAACGGGTCCTTGTCGCGTTCACAAGGGTTTGGTTTGCACTCATCTGCAGTGGATTCAAAGGAACCGATGTGTGTCTTAACTGTCTCGTATGCCGTGCCGAGGTCACGCATGATCGCACCCACGCCATTGCCGTCGATGTGGATGACCCCAACGGATGCTAACTCCGGAATCGTCTTTGCGGCGTCGTCCTCATCGGGCGTTTGCTGGAACGCCTTCTCCAGCTGAAATGGGTCCTCGTTCAGGCTTGCGATTCGATCTGCGACTGCCTCGTCGCTCATGGTCGGGTTCTGGCGCTTGGTGACCTCCCTGAGCTGTAAGCGGCGCGCCGAACGCGACCATGCGCGCTTGACACGCGAGGGGAGCGACAGAGATCGATCCTTGTCTTTTTCGGTTTGAGTTGGGATCTGCCCGTTGTCGTCCGAAAGAATCGGAACCATGAGTGAGCAACTCGCGTACTTGCAGATCCTGTCGAGCTCCTCATCCGAGAGTGCTGCTGAGGCGGGGAACGCCGACTCGTCCGCCCTCTTCAGGAACGGGAACTGTGGGAAGCGTGCTAGCGCCGGGCGGCGGTTCAGCGAGTACGCGCTGAACTCGCGATCGAGCCTGTCCAGGTCGGTGGCCACGACCCGCTCCTGGTCCGTGGGGATGAACACCCCCGTCACGTCGAGGCCAGGGGCGTCGGCCAGCGCCCGGAGCGTCACCTCCCTGATCAGGGTCCGCGCAAGGGCTTCGGGGACGCCGTCGTCCTGTGTGAATCGGACGATCACCTTCCCCGAGGAATCGGACACCCAGAAGGTGTTTGGTAGGTCCTCAGCCTTGAGGAGGCACTTTGCTTCTTCCTCCACCCAGTGGGACAGGAGCGTGATCTCGAAGGAGGCCCCGATCTGCTCGCGCAGGCGAGGCGAGGAGAAGATAAACGGCTGATTGCTGTTCGTCTGCAGCATGACGAGGTAAGTTGCCACGGTGTCTTCCTTCTCAGTCTCCGTTGCGCGGAGGAAGCGTTGTCAGAAGTGAATGAATGTCGCTGACGATTCGACCTCTGCAGTTCACCAAGGTGGAAAAGCTACGTTCCGCGATAGCTGCCATCGTCTGAGAGTCGAGCCGCCCGTTAGTGAAGACAATCAAGGCTTGGTGACAGTTCAATTGGTCTATGACTGTCTCAATAGTCTTCCGTGCCCTGCTCTGCCAATCAGTGATCTGTGCCGTGTCGTCCTGATGACCTCTCGGTTTGTCGGGCTCCTCTTTTTGAGCTGGATTATCCTTAGGAGGCTCCGGTTTGTCGGGGTCCTCTTTTTGAGCTGGACCGTCCTTAGGGACCCTCGGTTTGTCGGAGTCTTTTTTTTGAGCTGGATCGTCGTCCTTGCTGATGCACAGAATCGCGATATCCGCGTCGTGAAGATCGATGTTCGGGTCCGTATAGTTCTTGCGATTGATCAGGTCTGACATAAGCAAGTCGTTGCGGACGTCGCGGATCATCTCGTCATCTCCGCTGAAGAAGACCCTACGCTTCGCCAAGCCGTATCCGGATCGTTCCTTGTATCGCTCGAGCCATCTATTCACGACCAATTCTCCGGCCCAGACTATTGCTAATCCACCTGCGATTGCCGCAATAGCGGGGAAGAAGAGAAGCTCGCATAGTTGTGTCAACCATGTTGGTGGCAGAGTAAAATAGAGTATCGATACAACTACTGCTGCGACGATGAGTATGCCTGCAGAAACCGATCTAGTTCTGCGGTTCTGGTAATTCTCGCTCATTGTAGGTCTCCTTTAACTTACGCCGCCACCGCGTCTATGACGCCCATGCCGTAGCTGGTGTGTGAGCCGACGTTCGTGTAGGCCGAGAGGGCCATGAGGCGCGAGAAGACACGGGTGGCCTCGGCCCCCTCGATGCCGCTGATGCGCAGGCGTCCCTCGTGGGCGGGGATCCTGCGGGAGGAGAGGCGCCCCTGCTTGGCGTCGCGAGGCAACCTCAGGGCGACCATCGAGCTGCGCGTAAAGTCCTGCGTCGCCAGCACGCTCGCCATCTCGTCCCGGTCAATCCGTGGGGGAGCGAGCCTCCTATTCCACGCCCACCACCGCTGCTGCAGGCTCGTCGCAATCGTCGCCGGAGTCAGGCCTGGCACGTGCTGACCCCTTGACGAGAACGTCGTCGGCGTCACCAGGCGCACCTCCCACGCCGTGTCCTCGTCGCGCTTGGCCAGCTCCTCCCACGAGGCCTGGGTGACGATCTGCCCGTCTGTCGCGATCAGTGTCGCGTCCTCATGCGTGCCCGCTCCGATCCGCATGACACCACCCCACGACAGCCACGCGTCCAGCGTGTCAAGAAGGCGATCGTCCAACAGGCGCACCTCCACGCCGAACCTCGACTCCGAGATGCTCAGCTCTCCCAGCGAATAGGGCTTCGGCATCCCAGCCCCGTGCGCCGGGCGGCACGCCAGGTTCGCGAAGCGCGCCGCGCGCTCGGGGCTCACCCCCGGCGGAAGGTCCAGCACGGACGCCAGGGCGGCATGCATGCGGCGCGGCGTCGCTGGCACCCCATCCGGCGCGTCGAAGCTCAGGAAAATGGATGATGGCATCGATGCCTCCCACCACTGGCGTGTGACTGACGTTACTGACCGTAGCACACATGATTCGTTGTTTCATTCGCAAATGTCAAGCTCTGCATTCGGTGTGACAAAGGGAGAAATGCCCATGGCTGCAACGTTGGATAGCGTGACTGCTCTCAGTGACTTTTCAGTTTTGAATTAGTGTCTAATGATCTGGTCGGTAGGTTCTGGCACCCGGCGTCACCGCCAGCGAAGCCTCGCCATGACGGCGTTTCGACCGACGCTGTCGGGGTGCCCCGCGAGTTCGCGTCGCCGTGGCGCCGCCTGGCCGCGGTTGACGGTCAAGCATTTCCGACCCGCGGGTCAAGATTTCTTAAAATGTGAAACCCTCTGGCAGGTTTGTCGCAATCCTTGACACGATAGGCAGACGGCGCACTGTGCGGATCGGCCCAACGGCGCGCCCCTATCAGTACAGAAACGAGGATTGATAATGCATCAACGCTCATGGAAGACCCTCATTGCAGGGGGAGCTGCCCTCGCGGCAGGCCTGACGATGACCGCGCTCGGCGCCCCCGCCCATGCGGCCGGCGTCCCCGGCATCACCTCCGAGGCGCGCGCCCGCGACGAGGTCATGAACTACGCGGTCAACCTGCCCGCCGACGCCTCGCGCTACACCTTCAACGCGGCCGTCTCCAAGGCCTCGGAAAACGGCGTGGTCCTGGCCCAGTACCCCGAATTCAACGCCTTCTTCGTCCAATCCGTGAAGGCATCCTTCGCCCCCGACCTCGGCAAGAGCCTGGTCGACGCCGGCATCTCCTACCACTCCATCGGCCCCACCCGATACAAGACCGTCACCGGCGACGAGGTCCGCACCGAACAGCCGCAGAACACCCCCGCTGAGGTCGCAGCCGTCTCCGAGGCCGCCAGCACTCGCACGACCGGCCTCTCCGCCGACTCCCAGCTCGCCGACTTCACTCCCGACGAGGGCGACGCCAACGCCTGGGGCCTGACCGCCATCGGCTCCATCGAGGCCCAGCAGGTCGACGTGCCCCGCGAGAAGGTCACCGTCGCCGTCATGGACACCGGCCTCGACCCCGACCACAAGGACCTCAAGGACCGCATCGACGCGTCCCTGTCGGTGGGCTGCCAGGTCAACGGCATCCCCAACCAGGACCCCTCGGCCTGGAAGGATGACCACTACCACGGCACCCACGTCGCCGGAACGATCGCCGCCTCCCACAACGCCTACGGCGTGGACGGCGTCGCACCCGACGCCACCCTGGTCGGCATCAAGGTCTCCAACCTCGCCGGCTCCTTCTACCCCGAGTACGTGGCCTGCGGCTTCGACTGGGCGGCCGATCACGGCATCGACGTCACCAACTCCAGCTACTACATGGACCCCTACGCCTTCTGGATGCCCAGCGAGGGCTCCCAGGCCGCGGGACTCGAGGCCGCCTCGCGCGCCATCCGCTACGCGAAGAACCACGGCGTAGTGAACGTCGCCGCCGAAGGTAACGACAACGACGACCACGACAACCCGACCATCGACGCGGCATCCCCCAACGACGTTGAGGGAGCCGCCCACGAGCGCGACGTCCACGGTGGCATCGACGTTCCCGCCATGCTCAACGACTCGGTCGTCTCCGTCGCCGCCCTCGCACTGCCCACCGGCACCAACCCGGCGACCGACCCCCTGGAGCGCTCCAACTTCTCCAACTACGGCAAGAACTCCGTCGACGTGGCCGCCCCGGGCTCGCGCATCTGGTCGACCATTCCCACGTGGAAGAGGGAACCCCCCTTCGCCTACCTGTCGGGAACCTCGATGGCCTCCCCGCATGCCGCCGGTGTCGCCGCGCTGATCAAGGAGATCCACCCGGACTACACGGCCGACGAAACCATCGACCTGCTCAAGAAGCAGGCCGGCTACACCTACGACCGCCTCGCCGCCCCCACGGACGGCAAGGAATACCGCGGTGCGGGCCTCGTGAACGCGCTGGCAGCCGTCCTCAAGGACCAGCCCAAGCCGACCCTCGGAGCGATTGAGTACTCGCGCGACGGCGCCACCGACTGGAAGCCCCTGGCCGACGCGCGCGTGTCCGGCACCATCTACGTGCGTGCCACCGTCACCGGACCCGTCACCAACGTGACCCTCGACGTGGCCGGCCTGGCCACCGCGCAGGGCAGCGCCGACGGCTCCTTCAACGGCGCCGTCACCGTCGCGACCGGCCCCGTCAACGTCTCCTCCCTGGCCGGGGCCTCCGCCCAGGAGAGTGCCACCCTCACCGCCGAAGGCCGCAACAAGGATCCGCGCGCCGACGACGACGTCACCTCACCCGTCCACTTCCACGTTGACGAGTACGTGCGCGAGGGCGGCGCCTGGTCCAACGGAGCCAACGGCTGGAGCTACTGCTACGCCGACGGCTACTGCGAGCACAGCGGCCACGCCACCATCGGCGACGCCGACTACTACTTCAACGACGCCGGCATCATGGTCACCGGCTGGGTTCAGTACGACGGAGCCTGGCACTGGATGAGCGCCTCCGGCCGCGCCGGAAGCGGCTGGCTCAACGACCGCGGCACCTGGTACTACCTCAACGCCGGCGGCGTCATGGCCACCGGCTGGGTCAACGACGGCACCGCCCGCTACTACCTGGACGACTCCGGCCACATCGTGACCGGATGGGTCAAGGACGGCGGCACCTGGTACTACCTGAAGGCCAACGGCCAGGCCGCCACTGGCTGGACCTACGTCGGCGGCTGGTACCACCTGGGCGCCGACGGTGCGATGACCACCGGCTGGTTCAAGGACGGGGACACCTGGTACTACCTGGACACCGCGTCCGGGAAGATGGCCACCGGATGGGTCCGCATCAACGGATCCTGGTTCCACTTCAGCCCCTCGGGCGCCTGGCTTGGCTGATCGCCCACACGTCGCCGCCCCCCGCGCACCAAGCGCGGGGAGCGGCCCCGTCAAGGCGGGTGGGTCCGAACGAACGTTCGGACCCACCCGCCCCGCTATGCCCGTAACTCCCGCGGCTCAGCCCAGCGAATCGAAGAGAACCTGCAGGCCCTCCGCCATCGTCGGGTGCGCAACCGGGAGGAAACGCAGCTGCTCGTAGGTGAGGTGCCCGGCCATCGCCACCTGGACCGCGGTGATCACCTCGGACACGTTCGGGCCGATCAGCGTCGCGCCCAGGATCTCGTGTGTGCGCGCATCCACGACGGCCTTCCAGAAACCCTCGCCCGCGTAGCGCAGCGTCTTCGCCCGCGGGATCGCCGCCGTGGGAACGCGTGCCACCAGCACGTCCAGGCCGCGCTCGCGCGCCTCCTCCTCGTTCACGCCGATGCGAGCCAGCTCCGGGGTAGCAAACACCGCGTAGGGGATTGTGCGCCCGGCCGTGGACGTGGCCGGATCATCCTCGGCGGCACCCGTCAGCTGGAGGCGAATGATGCGGAAGTCCGACCACGAGGCGTGGGTGAACATCGGCGTGCCGGCGCAGTCGCCGGCCGCCCACACGTTCGCGGCGCTCGTGCGCAGGTGCTCATCGACCGCGACGAAACCGCGCTCATCCAGGGCGACCCCGGCCTCGTC
>ERZ773005.1215-NODE-1215-length-14233-cov-7.593455_pt1 | contig 14233 bp, 14 predicted proteins | sample MGYA00580666_ERZ773005 | MGnify/ENA primary metagenome ERZ773005 (study PRJEB29015, sample SAMEA2737999) | human oral metagenome | biome: human oral; feature: human-associated habitat; material: dental | place: China | collected 2061 ...
TTTCTAAAATTGAATTTCAAATTGATCAACATAAGATTAACTTTCTTGCTACACCGAGTCATACGAGTTTCTGGAATCGTGTAAAAGATGCTTTTATTGGCGAGGTGGAGGAATGAGGTTTGAATTTACTGCAGATGAACATGTTAAAGTTAAGACCTTTTTAAAAAAGCACGAAATTTCCAAAAGTTTGCTCGCAAAAATTAAGTTTTCTGGTGGAGATATTCACGTAAATGGTAAGAAGCAAAATGCCATTTATTTGTTAGATATTGGCGATAAAGTTGCCATCGATATTCCAGCTGAAGAAAGTTTTAGCAGTCTACGAGCAGTAGAAAGAGAATTAGAAATTGTCTATGAAGATGAACATTTTCTAATTTTGAATAAGCCATCTGGTATAGCAAGCATTCCTAGTGTGAATCATTCTAATACAATGGCAAATTTTGTAAAAGCTTATTACATTTCTAATCATTATGAAAATCAACAGATTCATATTGTGACACGTTTGGATAAAGATACAAGTGGTCTGATGCTGTTTGCAAAACATGGTTATGCTCATGCAAGACTGGACAAGCAGTTGCAAAAGAAAATCATTGAGAAACATTATTATGCTTTGGTCAAGGGTTCTGAACCGTTAAAGCCAGAAGGAGACATTGTTGCTCCCATCGCGCGAGAAGATAGCAGTATTATTACACGCTGTGTAGCGAAAAATGGGAAATATGCTCATACGAGCTATAAGGTTCTAGCGCAATATGGTGATGTTTATCTTGTCGATATTCATCTTCACACAGGACGGACACACCAGATTAGGGTACATTTTTCTTATATTGGCTTTCCGTTATTAGGAGATGATTTGTATGGTGGCAGCTTGACAGATGGCATGACACGACAAGCTCTTCATTGCCATTCATTGCGTTTTTACAATCCATTTCATGAGGAAGTTGTGAATAAATCGAGTCCTCTTCCGGAAGATTTCCAAGCAGTGATTCAAAAATTAAGCAATAAAAAGGAGTAAAACATGAAAATTTTTGAAACGATTCGTGAAGCACTTCAAGACAAAGAAGTAAAAATTGTTCTACCAGAAGGTGAAGAACCACGTATTCTTCAAGCGACAAAACGTTTGGTAAATGAAACAAGTATTACACCTGTTTTGTTAGGAAATCCTGAAAAAATTCGGATTTATCTTGAGATTGAAAGTGTGACAGATGGTTATGAGGTTATTGATCCTCAAAATTGTTCTTGCTTTGAAGAAATGGTGGCAGCTTTCGTTGAACGCCGTAAAGGAAAAATCACAGAAGACGAAGCTCGGAAACTCTTGAAAGAGGATGTCAATTATTTTGGTGTCATGCTCGTTTATCTTGGAAAAGTACAAGGGATGGTTTCTGGTGCAGTTCATTCTACTGCAAGCACAGTTCGCCCAGCCCTTCAAATTATTAAAACCCTTCCTTGGGTTTCTCGTACATCTGGTGCTTTTCTCATGGTTCGTGACGATGAACGTTATGTTTTCAGTGATTGTGCCATCAATATTGATCCAGACGCTAAAACATTAGCAGAAATTGCCATTAACTCAGCATTAACTGCACAAATCTTTGGTATTGATCCGAAAGTAGCGATGCTTAGTTATTCAACTAAAGGATCTGGATTTGGTGAAAAGGTTGATAAAGTCGTTGAAGCCACAAAACTAGCGCAGGAAATGCGACCTGACCTTGCCATTGATGGAGAATTACAATTTGACGCAGCTTTTGTACCTAAAACAGCAGAATTAAAGGCTCCTGGCAGCAATGTAGCTGGACAAGCGACTGTTTTCGTCTTTCCTAGTATCGAAGCTGGAAATATCAGCTATAAAATGGCAGAGCGTCTCGGCGGTTTTTCAGCAGTTGGTCCTATTTTGCAAGGGTTGAATCATCCAGTAAATGATCTTTCACGAGGATGTAATGCTGACGATGTTTATAAATTGACGTTAATTACTGCCAGCCAAGTAGTCGGTCATTATTAGAAGAATGACAAAGAATCCAGAGTTCACTTTCTGGGTTCTTGTTTTATTTTATGATATACTAAATTCATGTTAGATTTGAAGAAATACGGAATTGAAATGTGGGAGGATGAAAAAATTACATCCTTTCGCCAAAAGTTACTAACGTGGTATGATGAAAATAAACGTGATTTGCCTTGGCGGAGAAGTAATAATCCTTATCATATCTGGATTTCAGAAATTATGCTTCAGCAAACACGGGTAGACACGGTCATTCCTTACTATGAGCGCTTTTTGGATTGGTTTCCGACAGTCCAAGATTTGGCAATCGCACCAGAAGAACGCTTATTAAAAGCATGGGAGGGACTAGGATATTATTCGCGAGTGCGCAATATGCAAGAGGCGGCTCAGCAGATTGTGGCAGAGTTTGAGGGTGAGTTTCCTCACACTTACGAAGGAATTTTCAGTCTTAAAGGGATTGGTCCTTATACAGCAGGCGCTATCGCTAGTATTGCTTTTGGATTGCCAGAGCCAGCTGTTGATGGGAATGTGATGCGAGTTTTGAGTCGTTTGTTTGAGGTGAATTTAGACATCGGTATTCCAGCCAATCGGAAAGTTTTTCAAACTATGATGGAAATGTTGATTGATCCCGAAAGGCCAGGAGATTTTAACCAAGCTCTGATGGATTTGGGTTCAGATATTGAAGCGCCGGTGAATCCCCGACCAGAAGATAGCCCTGTAAAGGAATTTAGTGCTGCTTACTTACATGGAACCATGGAGAAGTACCCTATCAAATCTCCTAAGAAAAAACCAGTTCCAGTTTATTTATATGGTTTGATTATCCAAGATGCTCAAGGACAGTTTCTTTTGGAAAAAAATGAGACTAGCGGCCTTTTGGCCGGATTTTGGCATTTTCCTTTAATTGAAGTAGGTGAATTTCCTGATGATGAACAGTTATCGCTTTTTGAAATAGCTGAAAATCAAGTTTCATTTGACTTATCTCCCAAAGAAAGCTTTGAACAGGATTATGATGTAGTAGTGGATTGGCAGTCAGTACACTTCCCACAGATTCAGCATGTATTTAGTCATCGCAAGTGGCAGATCCGTTTACTTTATGGTCAGGTAGTAAATGCTACGGAAATGCCTAAACAGGAACAAGTTTTATGGTTGCATCCTGATGAATTTGACAACTATCCATTTGCTAAACCTCAGCAAAAGATGTGGCAAACTTTTCAAAAAGGAAAATTAAAAGGAAATTAAATATTAAGAGACAGGGACGATATGATCCCTGCCTTGTTTGGTGATAGTAAAAAGTTACTGCTTAGTTAGTTTATAATATACTTTGAAGCTGGAAATTTTAATTCCAGCTTCATTTTTATAAGTTAGCGAATGTCTTGATTTCGTCAGCCGTCATAGAAGAGTCACAACGGACAGTTACATGACCATTCTCTGTGTGTAAAAATCCTGGCACAGTTGGGATTCTATATTCGGAACGGAAAGCTTGGAGTTCTTCCAGTTCACTAGGTTCCTCACTGTTGATAAAGAAAATGTGTGCTTGGGTTTCAGCGACAACACTAGCTAGCGTAGTGGCAAATTTACGACAGTAAGGACATGTTTTTCGACCAATGAAAAATGTAGCTGTTTCCTTGTTTGCAATAGCTTTTCGAGCACGATTAACAGTAGTCATTTCTAAAACTTTGATATCTTGTGCAAATTTTTTCATAAAATAACCTCATTTCTTTTGCTCATTCCAGTATGCCATAAATATAAAAATAATGCAGAGATTTGAAATGAAAAGTAAAATATTGAAAGATGAATGAGACAAAGCAACAGCCTACTAGACTGTTGGAAGTTGTAAATAGAGAAAAGATTATTTTCTTTGGAATTATATACCTGTTTACACAATCACAAAGTTTAGTTGTAAAATTTACAAAAATCTTATTTTAAAATACTCCATATTGTGATTGGTGTAAACTACTATATAGTTCCCTTATTTTTTATTAGTCATTCTTTTAAGTTTGAAAAGCAAATGGTGTTTGTGGCTTGCAAAGCAGATTCAAAGCACTGTTCTTTATTATAAAAGTAGTCGAGTCTGAGGCATAATTGTCCCAGACTCGAAATTTGAAGATTATAGAAGTGAGATTCCGAAACCAAAGGCTTCAGTTTTTCTGCTTATTGTACAAAGTCGTTGATTTCTGCTTCAATTGTATCAATTTTTGCTTGAGCGTCTTGGCTGGAATTCCCAACAACGGCAATATAGAATTTGATTTTTGGTTCTGTTCCTGAAGGACGTACAGCAATCCATGAACCATCAGTAAGCGTATATTTTAATACATCACTAGGGGGTGTTGTAAGGGCAGTGACTGTTCCATCAGTAGTAGTGGCAGTCTGAGCTTTGAAATCTTCTGTGACTGCAATAGCAGTAGCATTGAATTCTTTTGGTGCATTATCACGAAACTTGCTCATTATTGCCTTGATTTGTTCAGCGCCATCAACGCCAGACAAGGTGACTGAAATTGTCTTTTCAGCATAATAACCATATTCTTTGTAGATTTCTTCGATTCCGTCTGCAAGAGTCAAGCCGCGAGAACGATAATAGGCAGCCAATTCTGCAACAACTAATACCGCTTGGATCGCATCTTTGTCACGTACAAATGGTTTAATCAAGTAGCCAAAGCTTTCTTCAAAGCCCATCATATAAGTGTGATTGTGTTTTTCTTCAAATTCTTGGATCTTTTCAGCGATAAATTTGAAACCAGTTAAGACGTTGAACATGGTTGCGCCGTAGCTTTCAGCAATCTTGGCTACAAGATCGGTAGATACAATAGATTTGCAAAGTGCTGCATTTGCAGGAAGTGTTCCAGCTGTCTTGTGAGCTTCCAAGATGTACTTAGCCATAATTGCACCAATTTGATTTCCTGAAAGATTGCGATAGCTACCATCTTTTTGGAGAACTTCAACACCTACACGGTCAGCATCTGGGTCTGTTGCGACAAGGACGTCCGCACCAACTTTGCGTCCCAATTCTTCAGCGAGAGAGAAAGCCGCCTGGTTTTCTGGGTTTGGTGATTTGACAGTAGAAAAGTCTGGATCTGGCACACATTGAGCTTCAACAACCTGAACAGAATCAAAACCAGCTTGGGCAAATGCTCGACGTGCTAACATTTCACCTGTACCATGAAGCGGAGTGTAGACGATTTTCATGTCTTTGCCGTATTCTTTAATCAATTGTTGGTTGATGTTGACGTCTTTAACTTCCTTGAGATATTCAGCATCAATAGTTTCACCAATAACTTCGATCAAACCGGAAGCTTTTTCGGCTTCAACATCAGCTACTTCAATAGTAAATGGATTTTCAATGGCACGAATATAAGCTGTTAGAGCATCAGCATCATGAGGCGGCATTTGACCACCATCTTCGCCATAAACTTTATAGCCATTAAACGGAGCAGGGTTGTGGCTGGCTGTAATCATAATCCCGGCAAAAGCTTTTAAGTGACGAACTGCAAATGATAATTCTGGTGTCGGACGGAGACTTTCAAATACGTAAGATTTAATGCCATGTTTTGCTAAAACCGCAGCAGATTCAAAGGCAAACTCTGGTGAGAAATGGCGAGAGTCATAAGCAATAGCGACACCGCGTTTTTTGAAATCCTCACCTTTTTCATCAATCAAACGTGCTAAACCTTCAGTTGCCTGACGAACGACATAAATATTGATACGATTTGTACCTGCACCAATCAAGCCACGCATACCAGCGGTACCAAATTCAAGATTTGTATAAAAAGCATCTTCTTTTGTCTTTTCGTCCATCGAATCCAATTCTTTACGAAGGTAGTCTGGAAGTGCTGTAAAATTAAACCATTTTTTGAAATTATCTTGATAAGTCATTGTGAAGTCTCCTTTTATCAAATTTGGAAAGTTTATGAAAACATCTGAAAAATAGCAGCTAACTTTCTTTCCTTAGCGGAATGATGAACATTTTATTTTTCTTAGAATTCTAAACTTTTTATTATTTAACCGTTTTCATTATAGCATTTTTTCATAAAAAAATCACGTTTTCACGTGACTATTTTCTAACTTTTTCAAGTGCTGGGATAATGGTAACCGTCAAAACCGCAGAAATAATCATTTCAGCAATAGAATTGGTTGAAATGACAGAGGCAAGCAGCAACTGAATGTTTCCGTTATACACTTTGGAGAATAGTAGGAAAATCCCTCCTAAAACAAATATGGTATTTGTCAATGAACCAACTGTTCCTGCTAATATAAGTCCAGTCTTATTTTTAAAATATTTATAAACAAAATAAGGTGTGACTCCGATTAAAATTCGCGGAACGAGAGCGATGATAAGCGAATAAATATTCCCATTAGGAACAAATGGACTAAATAGATGACTTGTTGGCAAGAGGACAATTGTATTTGTAACTAGACTAATAATTCCCATTAAAGCACCTAAAAGTGCACCAACTTTTGGTCCATAAAGGATACTAGCAATAATAACAGGAATATGAACAATCGTTGGTTTAATCGGGACGGGGAATAGGTTGAATATCACCGAACTCAATAGATGAATGACGAGCATAATAGCAAAAAAGATAGCAATTTGAGCAATATTAGATTGTTTTTTCATAAATCATTTCCTTTACTTTTTTTATAATCGTTTCTACAGAAGCAAGGGCGCCGATTCCGTGGTCACCACAAGCTAGGACAGTTTCTTTAGGCTGAATAATTTGCCAGCCGTATTTTTCTAGTTTAGATAGATTTTCTTGTGTGATTGGATTTTCATACATTTTTGTATTCATAGCAGGAGATAGCACTTTTTTGACTGTTATAGGCAAAGCGAGAGCAGTGCTTGTTATCATATTGTCTGCAAAGCCACTGGCTAATTTAGCGATGGTATTGGCAGAAGCGGGTGCCACTAAGAAGAGATCTGTTTGCTTAGCGATTTCAATGTGATTGACCTTGTTTGGCGCAGGCTCTTTCATGACATCTGAGTGAACTAGATTTTTTGACAAAACTTGCAAAGTCAAAGGTGTAATAAATTCAGTTGCGGCTTGTGTCATCAGTACCGTAACCGCAAAGTCTTCTTTAGTCAATTGACTAGTCAAGTCAGCAGCTTTATAGGCGGCAATACTTCCCGTGACAGCTAATGTGATATGTTTCATAGATTGTCCTTTGCATGAATATGTGTAAGCAATAGTTGAGCAATTTCTTCTTTAGTGGTTGCTTCTATTACAGAATCTTGTTTAACTAAGTAAGCATGATGTTGATGATTGGAAATATGATCCAAGTCATTTGCCACAATTATTTCAGCTTGATTTTTTACAAGGCTGGCACGAGCAACTGCCAATAATTTTTTCATAGAAACTTCAACTAAGAGTTTAAAACCGATTAGACGGATATTGGGATTCCATTTTTTTACTTGGCTGATAATTTTCGGCGTTTGTTTGAGGAAGAGAACTTGATAATCATCTTGTGATGAAATCTTCCCTTGGACGTTTGTTTTGTTCAAAAACTCTGTTAAATCCTGCGAAGCAGTGATTTGGTCAAATCCTGCCATATAAATAGGAGTATAGTCAGAAACGGCCATTGAATGAATTAAAACATCATGAGTTTTGACCAAAGGCTGCATTGTTTCCAGCAAATCTTGTACATTTTTAATAATTTGAATGGTTAAGTTCGGATGAGAAGCGGGTTTGACAGCACTCTGTGTAGTGACTAAGGTGACCTTATCGCCTCGTGCTAAAAAACTTTCCGCAATAAGTGCACCGAGTTTTCCTGTCGAGTGATTTGTAATAGAACGAACTTGATCAATTTTCTCGCTCGTTCCGCCAGAAGTAATCAATAGTTTCATAACTAAATTTTACACAAAAAAGAGAATTTAGTAAAATATTATGAGATATTATAAAGAAATAATTGAAAGTTTTCTAATTGAATAAATGAAGAGGATAATAAGAATGAACAAGTATCAGTTTGAGTTTCGAAAAAGTTACAAACACCAATGCAAAGCTTTCCTATATTTTCTTATTTTAGTAGGATGCTCTATTTGGTGTTGGAAGACTGATGCAAGCACATGGAAATTTGTTTTGCTTGTATTTTGTTTTAGTGCTTATTTCCCCATAAGTGGATTATTAAGAAAGAATCCAATATTGGCAGGCACGAATGAAGTGTTTATTTTACGAACCGGAATCTACAAAGAAGCAAAAATTTCTTGGAAAGATATTAAAACAATTTTTTACTGTGATGAAACAAGATATACTCCAGATGATTCATATAGAGTAAGAAAACTTATCATCACATCTTATCAGGGTGAAAAGACTACTATAGATATTTTGTGTTTAAGTGAATCTATTGCTTTCATCTACAGTACAATATATCGGCTTCAACCACAAATTTATTGGCTAGGTTTGCCTAAAAGTATGCAAAAAGAACGATTGATACTACAACAGGAAGTTGAGCGAGAGATAATGTTGTCAAAATTAGATTTAGTTTTATGTAATATGATAGCAGAACAGAAAAAATAATAGAAATAGTTAAGACAGGAGAATGCCCTCTAAAAAGGTCCATTAGTAAATCGAAGAGGCTTTCCCGAACGTTTTTAAAAATTTAACCGTTGAAAATGTTTGTTTTCTTTATTTTTGATATAATAATACTATAAAAACTGGAGGATTCCAAATGAAAACGGATATAGAAATTGCTCAAAGTGTTGACTTACAGCCAATTGCTAGTGTGGTAGATAAAGTTGGAATTGATTATGACGATTTGGAACTCTACGGCAAGTATAAGGCTAAATTATCTTTTGACAAGATTCAGGAATTAAAAAAGAACCCAGTTGGTAAGCTGATTTTGGTAACAGCGATTAATCCGACACCTGCTGGAGAAGGAAAATCAACAATTACCATTGGTTTAGCAGATGCTCTTAACAAAATCGGAAAGAAAACCATGATTGCGATTCGAGAACCGTCTCTTGGGCCAGTTATGGGAATTAAAGGCGGAGCTGCTGGAGGGGGTTATGCACAGGTTCTACCAATGGAGGACATCAACCTGCATTTTACAGGAGATATGCATGCGATTACTACCGCTAACAATGCTCTTTCTGCTCTGATTGACAATCATCTTCATCAAGGAAATGATTTAGGAATTGACCAACGGCGTATCATTTGGAAGCGCGTGGTAGATTTGAACGACCGTGCTTTGCGGCACGTTACTGTCGGTCTGGGGAGCCCAGTTAATGGAATTCCACGGGAAGATGGTTTTGATATTACGGTTGCATCTGAAATAATGGCTATTCTCTGCTTATCGACAAGTATTGAAGACTTGAAAGAACGTTTAGCTAGTATCGTTATTGGTTATCGTCATGATCGGACGCCGGTTTATGTTCGAGATTTGGAAGTAGAGGGAGCTCTTGCTCTTATTTTGAAAGATGCTATAAAGCCGAATCTAGTACAGACTATTTATGGAACTCCTGCATTTGTTCACGGCGGACCGTTTGCCAATATCGCCCATGGCTGTAATTCTGTTCTGGCGACAACAACAGCTCTGCATTTGGCGGACTACACAGTGACTGAAGCTGGTTTTGGCGCGGATCTAGGGGCTGAGAAATTCCTAGATATCAAGACACCAAACTTACCAACTTCACCGGATGCTGTCGTTATCGTAGCAACACTCCGTGCCCTTAAGATGAACGGAGGTGTAGCCAAGGATGCCTTGACCGAAGAAAATGTAGAAGCAGTGCGGGCTGGATTTGCCAACCTCAAACGTCATGTGGAAAATATCCGTAAATTTGGCATTCCAGCTGTTGTAGCAATCAATGAGTTTGTTTCTGATACAGAAGCTGAAATTGCTGAGCTGAAAGTACTTTGTGCTCAAATTGATGTACCTGTGGAATTAGCTAGTGTCTGGGCAGATGGTGCTGACGGTGGATTGGCTCTTGCGGAAGTTGTGGTCAAAACGATTGAAACGAGACCCGCCAAATACACTCGACTCTATGATAATAATCTGACAGTTGAAGAAAAAATCGAGAAAATTGTCAAGGAAATCTATCGTGGAACAAAAATTAATTTTGAAAAGAAAGCAAAAACTCAAATTTCTCAAATTGTCAAGAACGGCTGGGATAAGCTGCCAATTTGTATGGCCAAGACCCAGTACAGTTTTTCAGATAATCCAAATCTTCTGGGAGCGCCAGAAAACTTTGAAATCACTATCCGCGAAGTAGTTCCAAAATTGGGTGCAGGTTTTATTGTCGCCCTAACTGGTGATGTTATGACGATGCCCGGCTTGCCAAAACGACCTGCAGCACTCAACATGGACGTAGCAGCAGATGGTACAGCGATTGGACTGTTTTAAATAACAAGGTTCGCAAGAGCCTTTTATTTTTGAATTTGGTAAACTATGTATAGTTGTATAGGCTTAAATAAAAAGGTTGGAAGGAAAGATTCGTTAGGATGAATATTAGATTAGCTCATAAATCTGATGTTGCATCCCTTGTAGCGCTCTACGCTCCTTATGTAGAAAATACTGCTATTACATTTGAATGCCAGATTCCCAGCGCCGAAGAATTTACCGATCGTATTGAAAAGACTTTGAAAAAATATCCTTATCTAGTGGCAGAGGAAAATGGGGAAATTTTCGGTTATGCATATGTTTCGACTTATGATAATCGAGAGGGCTACAATTGGGCGGCTGAATTGTCAGTTTATGTAGCTAGTGAGAGTCGTGGTCGTGGGGAGGTAGCTCCCTCTATGATGAATTGGAACTGCTTATTGAATAGCAAGGCATTGTCCATTTTCTAGCTTGTATTGCCCTGCTGAATGATGCCAGTATTTCTTTCCATAAAAAACGTGGTTACCAGCAAGTGGATCATTTTCCCAAAATTGGTTACAAATTTGGTCAATGGCACGATAACAACGTGGTTACAGAAGAGTTTGGATAAACCAGCAAAATCAATTAAATTAGTCAAAGATGTGGGTGTTGAAAATGAACGGTAGTTTGAATGTAGAAAACATTTTTCAAGATTTAAAAGAAGTGGCTAACCTCGATGATGCCGTTTATATGAGAGCATATATGAAAAATCAATTTGAATTTTTAGGAGTTAAAACACCTATTAGGCGGCAAATTTCTAAAATATTTTTTAAGAAAAGTCACAAGTCTACGATAGATTGGAAATTTATCAATCAGGCTTGGGAAAATCCCTATCGTGAAATGCAATATGTGGTGCTGGATTATTTACAACTAAAACAAAAATCTTTGACCTCAAATGATTTGCCAAAGATAAAGCAATTGGCACAAATAAAGCCTTGGTAGGACACGATTGACTTTTTGTGTCGCTCAGTAGGCTTTATTTGCTTGCACTATCCTGAGACAAAGAAAATAGTATTGGATTGGAGTACGGATGAGGACATTTGGTTGCGCCGATTGGCTATCGAACACCAATTACTTCAAAAAGAGCAAACGGATGTTCTGCTACTGGAGCAAATCCTTCTCAATAATCTGGGGCAGACAGAGTTTTTTATCAATAAAGCCATTGGCTGGGCGCTACGTGATTATTCAAAGACTAACCCTGATTGGGTGCGGGATTTTATCCAAACGCATAAAGAAGGTCTGACATCTCTCAGTATCAGGGAAGGAAGTAAGTACTTGTAAAGGTATATAAAGTTTCGATTTATTGATGAATGCTTTTGATAATAGTAAAACGCCCTAAATTATGTTTAGAGCGTTGCGTAATGTTAAATATTCTTTTGTTCTAAATGATGGATACGATTATATCTAGTATAATGGACGATAATAATGGTTAAAATAGCAGTGACTGTCCAGATAGCATATTGATGAATGAAGCGTGTGAGAACTCCAGTGAAAATAGCTCCTCCGATGAAACTGGCAACAATCATAGAGTAATTAACAGCCTGTCTTTGAATAATATGTCTACGCTCTTTAAAACGAATATACTCGTACCAAGCAGTGACCATTTTCCGATAATTTCCTGAGGTCATCATAATCATGTAGGGGTGAGACTCGACTTTTGAGCCTGTATAAGTTAACATGACCATTCCTGTAGAGGTTGCAAATAATATCACCCAGATAAAATAATGAGAGTGAAAGAACGGAAAGAGGAAAGTGATGAGAGTTAACGGTAAGATTCCCCAAGTACGCCAATGTGAACTTTGAGCCTGTTCTTTAAGTAGAATACCAAGGATAAAACCAAAAGTAAAGAAGACAAGTGAAAGAATGCGATAAGCCGTCTTTACGGTTGGACCATCCCAGTCGGCTACAATTAAAAGAATATTCCCTGTTTGGGTTGCGATTAGCGTACTAAATTGCATATGCGAGAAAACATCAAGGCAGCCACCTACAGCACCAAGTAAGAGAGCCATTATTCTCGTGTCCTGAGGCATAAGGACAGGCTGTTTTGTTGTATCCATAACTTTTTATCCTCCTAAAATTATTTTACTCTTTTAAAATGTTAATTTCAAACGTGGAAGGAGTTGAGAATGTAATAGTTTTTCTTGACATAATTTGATAAGTATAGTAAGATTGGTTCATGCGATGAGTCGATAGGTGGCGCAAGCCACATATTGAGCATGGGAGGTCATATACGCAGGAGCGGACCTTGATGAGTTGTGTGAACCTGCTCATCACACGAAAGTGCCTTTAGTCCCCACTTTTAGTGGGGATTTTTTGTTTGTAGTCGATGACTTCTATTGAGGCACAAAGAGAATGATGCCAGTATTCTCTTTTGATATGGTAACGCAATGATAATTTTCATTTTGCGATTCTGGAAAATTCGAAAACTAAGAGCTTGTCGTTTAATATCCTTGATGAGTTTATTAATAACCGTCAACTTGACATTTGAATAGATTCAAGGACGTTAGTGATGTAACTTTTGTAGGCCAAAAAGCTCTATAACTTTTGTATGGGATCTACCCACTACAGAAATTATAGAGCTAGGAAAAGACTGGCAAATGAATGAGTTGCAAATCGATTATATATATTTACTTTATTCCAGTCGCCCTTCTTTGCGATAGGCTTCGTCTGGTCGCCAATTCCAATTGGCTTCGAAGTGGTGCAGAAGTTCAAAGCTAGCTGCAGGCCCCATAGTACCTGATTTATAATGATGAAGAGGAACTTCATTGTTTGCCCACAAGGCTTCAATGCGATCAATCAATTCCCAGCTAGAACACACTTCATCCCAATGGCTGAAGTTCGTTGAGTCATTGTTTAACACATCGTATATGAGTTTTTCGTAAGGCTCTGGTGATGCCCCAGAAGCGGTCGCATCTGTACGATAATCAAGTGTTAGCGGGGCTAAGCTAAACTGCTCACCTACTTCTTTGCCGTTCATGCTAAGAGAAAAACCTTCAGTTGGCTGAATGTAGATGGTCAACACATTTGGTTGGAGCGAGGAGCCAAAAATGGATTCCACTTGCTTAAAAACAATGTTGACATGAGTTCCTTTAGCAGTAAGACGCTTTCCAGTACGAAAGAAAAATGGAACACCACGGAAACGCTCACTATCTACAAAAAATGCACCAGAAGCAAAAGTTTCTGTAGTAGATTCTGGATTAACATTTGGTTCGCTGCGATAGGAAATATATTTTTTTCCATCAACTTTGCCAGAAGTATATTGACCGCGAATAAAGAGCCTTTTCAGATCATTATCAGTAGGCTTATGTAAGTTCTTGAAAACCTTAATCTTCTCAGCTCGAATGTCATCTTTGGTGAATGCTTTTGGTTTGTCCATAGCAAGTAAGGACAGGAGCTGGAGTGTGTGATTTTGTACCATATCACGTAGAGCACCTGAATGATCGTAATAGCCACCGCGCTCCTCCACGCCTAACTTTTCTGCAAAGGTAATCTGGATATTGTCAATATAATCACGATTCCAGATATTTTCGAAAAGAAGGTTGGCAAAGCGAATGGCAAAAATACTTTGAATCATTTCTTTTCCGAGGTAATGGTCAATACGGAAAATCTGGTCTTCGTCAAATGTTGCCAGCAAATCATCGTTCAACCTGCTAGCAGAGGCAAGATCTGTGCCGAAGGGTTTTTCTACAATTAAGCGTTCAAATCCTTTTCCATCAACAATTTGTTCAGATTTGAGGTGCTTGGCAATCGTTCCAAAAAACTGAGGCGCCATAGATAAAAAGAACAATTTATTGTGTTCTGCGTGATAGTGGTCATTGAGACGATTTTGTAGTTTTCTTAATTCAATATAATGCTCGGTATCTTGCACATCGTGACTTTGGTAGTAGAAATGGCTAGCAAATT
>ERZ773005.1222-NODE-1222-length-14187-cov-4.136569_pt1 | contig 14187 bp, 23 predicted proteins | sample MGYA00580666_ERZ773005 | MGnify/ENA primary metagenome ERZ773005 (study PRJEB29015, sample SAMEA2737999) | human oral metagenome | biome: human oral; feature: human-associated habitat; material: dental | place: China | collected 2061 ...
CTCAGGATTTTCAAGGGCAGGGATATGGCAGAGCGCTGATGCAAGCTTTGCGTGAAGAGGGAAAAGCGGCAGGCTACACAGGGATTCGGATTAATTCAGGCATTTCCCGCTCCGCAGCCCATGAATTTTATCGCAGCCTCGGCTGCAGCGAAAAAGCAGACCAGAAACGATTTTATTGGGGATTTTAGAGAAACTAAGGAGAATTAGCATGAAGAAAAAGAAACTTATTTATCTATCAATTGTAGCTCTTGTCCTAGGTATAGCAGGACTTAGTTCCTATTTCAGTCCTCAAGAAAGTAGTAAGACTTATTTTGAACAAAAGGAGGCAGAATTAAAAAGCATTCAACTTTTTGAAGATAATAAATTTGTTCTAGTTGCTGTGGAAGCTAAAAAGAACCGTGGCAAGATATATTATGGACAGAATTACATTTCAACCTTGGAGGTTCATTCTTTAGAAACTGAGGAGACTGAAACTTCTCCTCCCATTGGTAAAGAAGAATACTACAAGATAATCAGCTACGATTTGAATAGTTCTGATTTGTCAAAGAAAGAACTAAATTTGTATGAATCGCCTATTATTCAGGCAGAAAATTTAAGACTGAATGAAGTCTTAGGTAGTAGCTATGGCGATGGAAAAGACTATTTGACAAAAGAACTTTACCGCTATGTAGACGGGAAGTATTTTGGGAAAAACTTTTTATTAGATGTTGATAGTGGGCAACTCTATTTTAAAGATGTTGTTAAAAGAAGAAATGAGATGGGAATGAATGCCCCTCGCTGGAAGGCAATCAGCCTTAGTCCTGGAAACCTTTCTGATAGTTTTAATAATCAATTAGCAAAATATCATCTTTGGGAATTTAATGGTTCTATTACACCAGTGGTTAGGTATGAGATTGACTATAGAAATAAAATTGATATTTCCGATACCAACTTTGCTCAGCTTTATCCAGAAGTGGCTAAGAATATGAAGGATATGACTCAACTTTATTTCCGGCCTGAGCAGTATAATCAGAAAGAATGGTTTGACAACCTTTTGCATTGGTTTGCACCTAAGGGACAGGATGTGATGGAGGTGTATGCGACAGATTCTGCAACAGGTGAGAAAACACAAATCAAGTCATTTGATGACTATTTAGCATGGCGAGAAGCCCACCCTGAGGAGGTGAAAAAATATGAGCAATAAAATTGAACCACTAACTCAGCAGCATGCTTTAGAAATTGCTAAGGACTGGCATTATGAGGTGCCTTATGACTTTTATGACATGAAAAATGACTTGGAGGATTATGAAGAAATGGTCTCCCCTGAAGCGCGTGGGGACCGTTATTATCAAGTTATGCGCGATGGGGAACTCTATGGATTTTTCTGCTTGGAGCAGAAAGGAGAGCAAACTTTGGAGCTTGGTTTGGGGATGAAGCCGGAGCACTGCGGAAAAGGTCAGGGCGCTGTATTTTTGCAGGAAATTCTGGACTTTATTATGGAAAATTTTGCGTCCCGAGTCATAAGTCTATCCGTGGCTGATTTCAATCACCGAGCCCAACAGCTTTATCTCAACATGGGCTTTGAAGTGGTGAGGCGCATCCCGCAGGAAAGCAATGGTGATATTCATCTCTTTGTGGAGATGGAGAAAAGGGTCTAAAATACCTATGACTGCTAGTAGCATATTTTGATAAGAGTATTAATAAACAAAAGGAGAAAACTATGACATTTGAAGAAATTTAGAAAAACCATGATTTTAGATATTCTTTAGCGTCTCTTTACAGTGGTTTATAGCGGTTTATAGTAAGAATATCAATATTAGTCCATCTTTGATATTCTTCAGGAGTCCACAAAAAGGTGAACAAAAAAAGCCCTCAAAAAGGGCATGAAATTTGATGAGTTCAGCAGGCAAGAAACTAGCACGGTCAAACGTGCTTTTTTATTACCTGATGCTATTATACCATGCCTCACTTCCTAAAGTACAACAAGTACTTTGCTAGACTACAATATTACTTTGGATTTTTAATCAAAATGTTGTATAATTAAATAAATAAAGGAACTGGTTTGGCACCCAATGACCTATTTTAGGTCGGCGCCTAAGTCAGTTTCTTTTACTGTTTCGATTCCCCCAAAGGATATGCCTTCAATATTCTTGCGTCAATTAGTTTTTTAAGTTATAATCTAATCAATGAATAGAGGTTTTCCATTTCCCCTTGAAATAGATCTTTCTGCGGTAGGAGGTGGGACGCCTCTATTTGTTTTTTAAGCCAAAATATTGTATACTTAAGTGAATAAAGGAAGTAATCTTGTTCCCCTTGACCACTATGTGGTCGGAATGATGCCTACTTCTTTTTCTCCCTTACTATCTCAATAACCTTGTATTTAAAAGTTTTTTGAGTTATAATTAATTTAAGGTAAAGGTGGTCTAACGCCCATGAAGCAGCTTGCTGTGGAGGCGGTGGGTCACCTTTATTTTTTTATCTCACAAAAGCCCCTAGATTTGTTTCTAAGGGCTTTTAGTTTATCCATGGTGTTTTACTCGTCCAGCCCCAAACAAAGCAAAATAGACGGCGAAAATTAAGCTTTTTACAACAAAGAAAGCATCATCACTTATTAGTGATCATGGTTAGTTATGTGGTAGCCTTATAGATAAAAAATCAAGATGAAAGCTTAATAATACCCCATTGCTTCGCATTTTTAAAGTTTTAAAAAGGGAATTTTTCGCACGGAAAAGGCCGCGTCCTTTAAAACTGAAACAATATAGCCCCGTTCAAAAAAACAGGGGGTAGTTTCCGAATGTTGAACAGTATAAGTGATAGCCTGAGGCATTTGGCCAAAAGGCAAGCAGCGGAAGCAGCTGCTTTGTCAAGTAAGTTTAGAAGCTCTATCACTCATGAGCTTAGCAAGCTTCTTTATTCCTGAACTCTTTATTCTGTAAATTGTAGTTTTTGACTTTTCTATCTTGTCTTCGATATTCCATATTTCCAAGTGATTGACATAGAACATCCGCAATACTGACCTTTCAAGAGGATCGCTCAGCTTGTCAATGAGTTTAGAAGTTTCTAAACGTTCATTGATTAGATTGGAGAGTCTGTTTTGTATATCTTCTTTCAACTTCAAAACATAGACAAGTTCATTCTCCGTATTGTTCACTCTACTAGTCTGGACTTTGGTTTGTGTCAGAGTTGATTTTTTAAATAAACCTTGATCTAAATACTGAAGATCTAACTGCAAACTCTGAATCTCTTTATCTAACCATCTAATACCTTCTAACTTTGCTTTTACTTGCTCTGGTGTCATGCCTTAGCCTCCTCTTGTGGTATAATAAATCTATCTAATCTATACCAGGGAGTCAGTCGCAAGGCTGGATTTTTGCTTGCTTTTCTCTCTTTTTCGGTATATACTTGATATATACAAGCAAAGGAGAAAAGAAATGAATACAGTAAAAACCCGTAAAGTTGGGAACTCTCTGACTGTGACCATTCCCAAGGCGCTAGATGTCCCAGAAGGTCAAGAAATGGTCGTTTACAAGGGTGCTGATAATGTGATTGTCCTAGCTCCAAAGATTGCAGACCCATTCGCTGAAGCGGCTGATCTCCGTATGGAAAATGACTTTGAAGGGGTGAGACTACTTGACAGTGAAATCTAACTATATCCCAGAAAAGCAGGATATCATCTGGATAGACTTTGATCCATCTGTCGGGCGTGAGATCCAGAAGCGCCGCCCTGCCGTGGTGGTATCTCGAAAGGAATACTCAGAACGCACGGGTTTCGTTGCCGTCTGCCCTGTCACGCATGGCCAGAAGAAACTAGAAAAGCTAGGCTTGCTGGTTCCTGTCCTGTCCTCTGAGGTAGACGGCTCAGTAAATCCGCTCCAGCTTTACACCTTCGACTTTAGAGAACGCCAGGCGCAAAAAATCACCACCATGGACACACCGAGCTTTCAAAAGGTTGTTCAACTCTATAATTTCATCTTTGAAGCATGAATCGATTAAGCTGAGGCGGAGCGCCTTGGCTTTTTGTATTTTAGACGACTGACGAAATATGTACATACTTTTCCATACTTTAGTTTCTGATTGCTGATAGGTATATTATACCATGGAGCGCGTGGTTATCAATTATGTTAACATCAACAATACTGATTCACGCGATTATCACGCGCAAGCCTACTGTATTTTTATAATTCGTCTTTTTCTATCTTTTCTCTGAGAATTCTATTCCAAATATTATAAAAAGAGTGTCCTTTCGGAATAACAGGGGGATTTTTAGCAAATTCTTCTTGTGTTAAGGCTGTTTCTTTGTCTAATATTGTACCGTCTGCTAGTTTGGTACCTTTAGGGACAATATGGGATATTGTTGGGTTCCATTTTTCTTTAACTTTTGCCATGTTAAATACTCCTTTATGGTAAAAACAGAACCGTCCCACCTCCTACCGCAGAAAAGTCTGTTTCAAGGGGAGATGGAAAAGCTCTGTTTATAAGTCAATTATATCATAGTTAATTATTAAGCATGGATTTTTTTATCAGCAATAGCGTCTGTTAGGGTCTGTGAGAAGTTCAACCCTAGGTCACGTCCTAAAGTATCTGCCCAACGTGGAATAGTTAGGGTTTTCTTTACAGGCTCTTGGCTGCCTAGATACTCGGCGACATCAACCATAACCATAGATACAAAAGACCTGCTAGGGTCATAAACTAGCTCTATATCCTCATCATCGCGAAAAGGATTATTATCAGCTAAAGATAAGGTGTTAATAGGGCTAGGAGTGGGAATATCTCGCCCATTCTCGATATAGTCCGCTAGGTTAATACCTAACCAAAACCTCACCATTGGAAAAGTTCGATACCTAACCAAAACCTTACCGTTCTATGGTTCTAAAAAGTAGCTGTACCTTGCCAAAACCTTTACATTCTACGACTCTAAAAAATATCAATACCTTAGGTCAATCTTAGGGCTTTTAAAAATGTAACCTTAGCCTAATCTTAGCCTCTTTGATCTATGCTACCTTATACTAACCTTATACTTTTTTTAATACGCAACCTAACCCTTACCTCACCCTTTTTGGAACGCTCGAACCAGTCAAAATCCTTGATATAGCTGACTTATTTCAAAGGTCAAACCGTCAAATATGTAGTATTTGTTTGTTTTGTAAATTGCACACTACTACAAATTATCATGTAAAAAACCCAAATCGATTGGGTTAGTAGTAATGAAACCACAAAAAGAGGCAATGCCCCTTTGCTACTATTCTTCACTGAGTAAGCCACTTACTACCACATCACGGACAAACTGAGCTTGTTTTTCTTTGGGCAGTTGCAAAGCTTCAAGTAAAGACTCCAGAGCTTGCTTATCTGTGCCTGCAATCAATTTCTTAATGATATTCTGGAACTGCCCTTCCAGATACTCGCAAAAATGGATCCGCTGTGCTTGTGTTGGTTGCACTGGTACTGGTGAACCATCTGCAATCAGCAAGAAGCAGGCTTCCACGATTTGGGCGAATAACTTTGCACGCGCTTCAGGGTGTCTGTATAACTCATAGGCGTTTATGCTGGTGTCTTCTGTCCGGAGCTTCTCACCTAGTTCAATCAGTTTAGGCGTATCTGCAAGTTCTACCGGTATTGCATCCGCCATGAAATCGTCACGTTTGCGATTGAGTTCCTCCAGTTCCTGATCTGCTTGTTCAAAGTATGCTGGTTCGGTCATGGGCTTCCTCCTCCCTTTCTCTGGCTAAAAATTGCGTTTCATCCTCTTGTCTCTGATGTCTGTCATGTTGTATACATTCCCCTCTGATCGTTTTCCGATTCGACTGACCAGCTTATCGTTATAGATCCTGGCCAGCTCTTTTCCGTTGTGGTTGGTGTTGATGATAGTTGTTTCCCGTTTATCAAAAACCTTGAAAAGAAAGGTCTGTACCCAATTATTAGCCTCATCTTTTCGGCTATTCATAACACTTTCTGTACCTAGATCGTCAATAAAGAGATAGTCAACCTCGGTCAGTAGCTTCAAGGCGTCATACTCTGTAAAATCACTCTGCCTATACTGCCAGCCTGACTGAATGCGCGTGACTATTTCAGCAATGCTGACAAAGAGGACGCTCTTAGGCTCATTCTTAGCTTTATAGCCCTCGTTGATAGCTTTGGCCATGGAATAGCATAAATGGCTTTTACCAGTGCCTGGTTTGCCCATAATCAGCGTGTTTCCTGTCATACCGTTTAGGTACTGCTTAGCTTGCTTGATAGCAAACTCCTTGGCCTCGTGTTCCTCTTTTGTCTCAGCTTTGAAAGTGCTAAAAGAAGCCTCTCTTAGCTCATTTGACACCGTACTTTCACGCGCTAGCATGTCATAGGTTGAAGAGTCCAGATCATGCCCTAGGGCTTTTTCTACGCCCTCTAGCTCTGTCTGTTTAATGTTCTCCCTAGTACATTCCATGCAGTAGGGTGATGTATAACCATCCGGCTTTTTGAATTGTACTAGGTTAATCTGATGAATTGGGCAAAGCTCATCTGTGACCTTTATTTTTTTATTGAGCTGGTCTGTATTCAGTAATTCCATTGATTCTCCTCTTCGTCAGTAGATAAACGGGTCTTGAATATCGTCATCAGACTGACCTTGTTTCTTTTGCTGAAACTGTCTCTGTTCATCTTCGACTTGTACCATGGTTCTAATACCGTTCTGTCTCCAGTTCTTGAGTATTGAATTGATATAGCTAAAAGATCGCTTGCTGTTATCTGCAGCCTTGTCTATGGCGGTCTTGATAACTTCTAGCTCCATACCGTCAAGAGTGAGATAGTCAGTCAGTATTTGATATTGTTGTCCATCCATAACCCCTATACGCTTTTGGTAGTAGTTAGAGATTTCAGCAGCAGGAGCAGCAGAAGTTTTTTTATCTATCTCTTCTTCTAACTCTATCTCTTTCTCTATCTCTATCTCTGTCTTACACATAGATAACGTTGTGAGGTCTTCGGGTAACATTGTAAGATTTTTGCTTTTTTCTTGCTGTTCTTTGCGATAACTTCGCATATAAGCTGCATGATTAGTTTCTTGTTGTACCAAGGCCTTTGCTTGTGTTAGCTCTGCATTTTTGTCTTCATCAATCTGAATGAGTCCACATTTTGTAAAATAGGTCATAGTCATTTGGATATCATCTTCGGACACATCTAATTTTAGAGCTAACTCCTCTTTGAGATTTTCCAGGTACCCCTCATAGTACAGAATACAGTCGCTTTCCAAGCTTTCTAGCATTAAGCGGATATATATCACTGTCATAGTGTAACCGCCTGGCATGTTTTTAAGCCGCTTGATAAAAAGATTCTCAAAAAATTTCTTGTCAATTTTCAGCCAAAAATAGATTTTAGTTTTTGCCATTTTCCAACCCCAAAAATTTTAAAAGTTCGCTAACCCTGTAATACACTTTTCTAGAGTCCTCTAGCGGTGGCTTGTATCGTCTTAGCCCTGCATTTTCCCACCGTTGCAGTGTCTTATATTTTATGTCCAGTTCGTCCATGGCTTGCTGGGCTGAAATTAACCCTGTCAAGCGTGGTTTGGTCTTCTCACGCGCTTCTAGATAGTTCTCCACAAGCTCCAGAACGCCATGAGTTAGCTCATATTCACTTTCTTTGCTGAGACTAAACATTCTGATCAGCTCCCTTCAGCAGCTCTTTATAGCTTTCTAGATCAGCTTTAATAAGCACATCTAGACGCCTTCCCTCTGTGTCATACTGAGCCTTTAGCTCCCTGATACCTGCTAGGCGTTCGGTATCATTAGCAGGGATATAGTAGCCGTTACTTGCCCCACGTTTGGCCACAATGGGAATACCATAGCGAACGATAAGCCGGAGAATATGATCTCGTAAGGCTCTCATCTCCAGTCCTAGTACATTGGCAATATCTCGCCCTGCGCGTGGCTCGTCCGCCCCTACTGGTATCAGTCTTAAAATTCTTTCTTCAAGCTCCGTCATGGCCGCCCTCCTTTCGGTATTTCTCGGCTAGGGCATCGTGTTCTGAGATGAGTTGTTTTAGAGCGTGGTTAGCTGTATGGAGTAGGGGAAAAGTTCTCTGCCCGTCCTCTGTACTAGCTAATTCTAAAACCTCCAGAATGTCTTTTAACTCTCCGCAAAGCCCTTCATAGTCCACTAGAATATCATTTGTTTTATCCGTCATCCTCTGCCCTCCATTGTTTCAAGCCATTTTTCCATCTTTCTGAGTTGCCGTTTGGTGATATATCCTCGGCGTCTGTAAGCAATAGCCCAGGAGTGAAACAGCTCAGCACATACGCCAGCTAGAAAGAAAAGTAGTAGTGTTAAAATTGCGCCTAGTAGCTCGCTCATTTTGATAACTCCCTATGTTTTTTATGCCTTCGCACTTAGATAGGCTTTTAGTTCTTCTGGATTGTCACATTCCAGTAGCTGATATGCCACAGCGTCTAGTTCCTGATGCATTACATCCATCTGGTCATAAACCTGGCTCAGAAAGTTATTTAGGCAGCTCAATAGAATAGTTTTGTCTGGCTCGCTGTTCATGGCTAGCATAAGACTGTTAGCATAGCCTTTTAGAGTATCTACTCTCGTCATAACGTTGGTAGTGCGTCGGCCTTGTTCTTTGATTTGTTTAACTGTCAGAGCAACTGTCTGATTTTGGTCTTGTTTTTTCATGATATTTACCTCGATTTTTTATGTAATTAGAGTTTTTTGAAAATCCTTTCTTGTCACGAACCCCACGCTCAGACTCGCCAAAGTTTGAAAGCGTGAGGTGATACCAGTTTTAAGAGTTGGCGCTCTCCGTATGGTCAAAGTGTCCTAGATATGCTATAATCTAGGTATAAATCTTTACTAAAACCCTTTTAATAACAGCTTGCCTGCTTGTTTATTATGTTTTAGTGATGGTGTGAAAGGCTTTGCTGATTGGTCTCGGTAAGCCTTTTTGTTGTTTTCACGCGCCTTGAGGTGCGTTTTCTTTTGGTCTGAAGACCATGGACTTAATATCCTGATAGGTCATACCCAGGTTAATCATAGCGATAGCCATATCTTCCAATGCTTGGTATCTGACAAGCTCGGTACTGGTCAAGCTATCGATACCTGTGAGACCACCACGCGCTGCCATCAGTTGCTTTTTATTCATGCCGCTAGTGCCTTTTAGAAGAAGGTTTGTTATGGTGCTATGCGCGTGCTTTGGAGCCTCTCTCCAGCTTTCTATGCTGTCATGCAAAGTCTTACGCTTTGGCTTTTCTAAAGCACGCTGCAGCTTAAACTTTGCTAGCTCGTCCCGCATTTCAAAGAATGCTTTGACTAGGTTTGTCTTGAAGTTTCTAACGGGTCGGGTATTCCCTAGATAAGTCACTAATAAAGTCGCTTGCTGTTCGTTTAAGCGATAGATTTTTCTAGGCCGTCCGCCTAATGATCCTTTTTCAGGTTTATGGATTTCAAATGACAAAACCCAAAAGGCTTCTAAATCTTCTTTGTGCTTATCAATTAGTTTTCTGACTGAAATAATTTCTATTTCAGCATGTTCTGCCACTATTTCGTGGGTTGTATACGGCTCTTTCTTGCCGTCCATGTAGACTAGTTCCATTGGTTTCGCTCCTTTCTTACTCTTCTGGTGTCAGTAGCTCATCTAAGGTTACGCCCAGATAATCAGCGATTTTCAGCAAAGTTTCTGCTTCAGGGTTTTTGGTACGCTCGTAGTATAAAGCTGTGAGTGTGCTTTTTGAAATACCTGTAGCCTTATAGACGTCTGAAACTTTTTTGCGTTGCTTTGCCAAAAGAACCCGAAAATTATTTTGCATGTCTTTAGCCCTCCTTTTTGTCTCTTTTTGGAAAAATTGAAGCGCTAGCGCTAAAATTATATCTCTTATTATACACTATATTTTTATTGTGTCAAGTAAAATAATAAAAAAAACTTGAAAAAATTTAGCGTATAAGCTAAAATATTTTCAAGGAGGAAAGAAATATGCTTAGAAATAATCTTGCTAAATTAATGATAGATAGAGGAATAACCGCTACACAATTATTCAATGATACAGGGATTGCACGCTCAACAATATCAAAGATTTCAAACAATAAAACCGATAAAATAAATATCTCGACCGTTGACAAGTTATGTAACTACCTAATGGTATCTCCTGCTGATTTTTTCGATTATATTCCGTTCGAAATTTCTATGAAAGCGGGATTTGATAATTACGACTCCTTATCTGAGTTAGCAGAAGAAATGCAATTTGCTTTTGAAGGTTGGGAGGAGCCTGTTTTTTTAATAATCAACATTTTTCATTTAGGAAAAAAGTTGACCATTGAATATCAAGGAAGTTGTTTTGTCAACACTCGAAACTTTTTCAAGTGCTCAAATATACAATTTAAAATTTCCAAAGATAATGATGGAGTTAGTGACACAATATTCAACTGGCCAATACAGTTTCAAAATGATTTCGCAGAAATTGTTCGTGAGTATATTCAAAGCACTTTTGATATCGAACCTAGTTCCTTGGAGGAAACAATTCATTTAGGTACTCTTTTATCTCCTACTTTCTAACCCACGCGCCACAACTGCATAAAACACACCCAAGGAGAAAAAACACAATGAAAGAAATAATTTATTTAGATACCAAGCTAGTCAATTCATTGTTGGCGCAAATTGATCAAGGTCTTATTTTAAAACAAATTGCAGAAGAGAGTAATTCTCAAGGAACTCATGAAGAAACATCAAACCAAGAATCTTACTCAGCCGGTGGCAGGTTAGGAGCCCCTCTTTTCTCTGGGAATGTATCGAACACAGAAATTACAGCAGATAAAACAGCTCTAGTATATTCTTCAGGAAACCGAGAGTTAGTCGAAACCGCTATTGATGATTTTTCACTGGATCTTCTTCTTGATAAAATCAAACCGGATATAAAAACTATTGAAAATGTCACCGAAGGAGAGATCGTTAAAGAAATCAACGATTTAACAATCTATGATTTTTCTATGTTGAAAAATACAATGGATATTGATTCTTTAGAAATTTTTCTCCCTGATATTGTAGAAGATTATCGTGAAGCCGAAAAAGAACTAAAGAAAATCAGTCAAGCAAATAAAAACAAGCATGCTTCTAAAATCGAAGAAATAAAAGCAGCTCTCGAAAATTCTTTTATATTTAATGTGTCTAGAATTAATAAAATGTCACAGTACGTCGAATCGTTATTAAGTGATTGTTCTATTTTAAAAATAGGTACATCATTATGTATCTGCGAACAACAGAACACAAGAATTCCAAAGAGCTCACTAGCTCTACTGAATGCTTCAAAAAGAAAAGCTACTATACTAGGTATAGCAGCTGCAGAAATAGAGACTGATATGGAATTTTTAAATTTTGGCGGAAGCCCAAGTCGAATTTTATCACACGGTCCTAGTATGTTTATTAATTTGGTTACTAATTCTTTTGATATTACAAAGGAAGGAGACCGTTTCGTAAGACCTATTGCTATTTATTTCGAGGACTAAAAAGATGTCCGTATCGTTGTTTGAAGAACTCTCTTTTTAAAGTGAGTTCTTCCTTGCTTATTTGGATATCCCTGTGAGCTCTATCAGCGAACTCTTTATGACGCAGTTCCATTTCTTTTTTAGATTGCTCTATTTTTTGGCGTTCTTGGTTAACGTGAGTAAAAAAAGAAAACATGTTACTGCACCACCTTTCGCCACTATTTTATAACGAATTAGATTAAAAAGCAACTATTTCCAAAATGGAAACAGCTCAAAATATGAAGTGGTCGTGAAGTTGTTAGCCGAGTTGATTTTTACAATCTATTCAACAAAACTCAAAAGATAAACTCGGACTTTGAAAGATAAATCAAGCACCTAGCGGATAAATAATCTGATATCCTCACAATCTCATTTTTTGACCTAGATTATTCACCCAAAACATGCCACGTTTTAAAACGCAATATAAGCCTGTTTAAGCGCGTGTTTTCTTCTCTGGCATATCTGACCATCCAACTCATTAAAATCGAAAATAGAGGGGTTCTCGTGACTCCTAGCATGATATAAACCTAATTCAATCTAAAATCTTTTTAATAACAGCTTGCCTGCTGATGGAAAGGTATATCATGAAAATAACAGAAGTCAAAAAGAAAGACGGTAGCAACGTGTACCGCGCAAGTGTCTATCTGGGAGTGGATCAGGTAACAGGGAAGAAAGTAAAGACCAGTATCACGGGACGAACAAGAAAAGAGGTCAAGAGCAAAGCCCAGCACGCGCAGCTTGACTTTAAAGCGAACGGGTCAACGGTTCATAAAACTGTGCGGGTGAAGAATTATCAAGAATTGGCTGAGTTATGGCTAGAAAGTTACCGGCTGACTGTCAAACCACAAACCTTCATAGCGACAGAAAGAATGGTGAATAGCCACCTAATCCCAGTTTTTGGAAAGATGAAACTGGATAAGCTGGCCGCTAGTTATATCCAGAATTTCATCAATGACTTATCAAGTCGCTTGGTTCACTTTGGCGTGGTTCACTCGATAAACAGCCGTATCTTAAAATATGGCGTTTCGCTGCAGCTCCTACCATTCAACCCAGCGAGGGATATTATCCTGCCCAGGAAGCCAAAGCGTGAGAGTAAAGCAATCAAGTTTATCGCTCCGGAGGACTTGAAGTCTCTTTTAGGCTATATGGAGAAGCTGGCATTCAAAAAATACAGTCATTATTTTGATTATGTGCTGTATAGCTTACTGCTTGCGACTGGCTGTCGCTTTGGTGAAGCAGTGGCTCTGGAGTGGTCTGATATCGACTTGGAGAATGCGACCATCAGTATATCAAAGAATTATAATAGGCTGGTGGATCTAGTAGGCCCGCCTAAAAGTAAAGCAGGAGTTAGAGTGATTAGTATTGACCGGAAAACAGTCAATATGCTTAAGCTCTACAAAAATAGGCAGCGGCAACTATTCGTAGAAGATGGGGCGCGTGCTCCGTCTGTAGTCTTTGCTATCCCGACCAAAGAATATCAGAATATGGCCACAAGGCAAGATTCCCTGGATCGGCGCTGCAAAGAAATTGGAATACCCCGCTTTACCTTTCACGCCTTCCGCCATACTCACGCTAGTTTATTGCTCAACGCTGGTATCAGCTATAAAGAATTACAATACCGGTTAGGCCATGCTACCTTGGCTATGACCATGGACATCTATAGTCACCTATCCAAGGACAAAGAGAAAGAGGCTGTTTCATACTACGAAAAAGCCATAAATGACCTGTAAGTCCACAAAAAGGTGAACAAATTTAAAAACCACCTCATTTCAGAGGTTCACAAACCTTATCAAATCAAGGTTTATAGACGATAGAGGAGAAAACCATGACATTTGAAGAAATTTTACCAGGCCTTAAGGTCAAGAAAAAATATGTACGTACAGGCTGGGGTGGAGCGGAAAACTATGTCCAGCTCTTTGATACGATTGAGCAGAATGGGGTGGCTCTCGAGGTGACACCTTATTTCCTCATCAATGTTTCAGGAGAAGGGGAGGGCTTCTCCATGTGGAGTCCGACTCCTTGTGATGTTCTCGCGACAGATTGGGTAGAAGTAGATGACTAAGACGGTACTGGTGACGGGAGCTAGCTCTGGCATCGGCCGAGCTCAGGCTCTGACCTTTTTGGAAAATGGCTACCGGGTTTATGGGGTGGATAAGGATGAAAATCCTGGTTTTCTCAATGAGCTTCGTTTTGTCAAGATGGATTTGACAGGTGATTTGACACCACTCTTCACTAGCTTTCCTGAGGTGGACATTCTCTGTAATACAGCAGGTATTTTGGATGATTATCGTCCCCTGCACGAGACAAGTGACGAGGACTGGGAGCAGATTTTTGCGCTCAATCTGACCGCTGCCATGAAAATCACCCGCTTTTACCTGCAGAAAATGCTGGAGAAAAAGTCTGGTATCATTATTAACATGTGCTCGATTGCTAGTTTTCTGGCTGGTGGCGGCGGTGCTGCCTATACAGCCTCTAAGCATGCTCTAGCCGGCCTGACCAAGCAGATAGCCTTAGACTATGCGGATAAAAATATCCAAGTGTTTGGTCTAGCGCCAGGCGCTGTTAAGACAGCTATGACTGCCGCAGATTTTGAGCCAGGTGGACTAGCTGACTGGGTTGTTGAGGAAACGCCTATCAAGCGTTGGCTGGAACCTCAAGAAGTGGCAGACGTCAGCCTCTTTCTAGCCAGTGGCAAGGCAGCTGCTATGCAGGGCGAGATTATCA
>ERZ773005.1227-NODE-1227-length-14132-cov-6.338495_pt1 | contig 14132 bp, 12 predicted proteins | sample MGYA00580666_ERZ773005 | MGnify/ENA primary metagenome ERZ773005 (study PRJEB29015, sample SAMEA2737999) | human oral metagenome | biome: human oral; feature: human-associated habitat; material: dental | place: China | collected 2061 ...
GGATTGCTTTCTTAAAAATTTATAGCTTTCGCATATTCTGCAACGAGTGCCACCCCTATGCTTTGGTATACCGATAGCTATAAACGGCAGCGTATTTTTCAGGCACATTATTTCTGACCCCTAGTGCTGGGAGATGGTATACGCAACCACCCGATCTCATTTATCTATACATATTATAGCTCTAATATCTGTATATTGACGCCTCTCTTCTTTCCCGGGGCGTTTTGCCCCGAAATGCAGATAAGGCCTGCCGTATGACAAGCCTTATCCCAACTATTCTTCAACTCCCATCTTCCATTTACGGATCAATCTTCTTTTCTTCCGAATCGACATATTCGTTCTGTAGTTTTTCACCACATTCGTCGTGTAATCCGCTTTCGGCTCAATGATTGAACATGCGTTTCCGATAACATATCCAAGCGGTGATTTCGTTTCACAGATTTTAATCTTATGCCCATATTTTACTTCCGGCAATCGAATCACTCCCTTTTCAACCGTCTCTTTGGTAACCGTACCGTCTCGAGACACATAATATTCACCGTCCGGCACATCCGCTATCGCCAACTGTCCGTTTCCGTCGGTATAGCCTATATAAGCCGGATTGCTCATATCCGCATTGACCGATACGATCACTTCCACGCCCGGCTTTCCCGTCTTTTTCTGCTCCCTTAGCCCCTTTGATAATATGACCGATACCATTGAAGGTCAGGGTTCCTTTTTCCAGAATAACCCCGTGCTGCAGGATATTTCCGATAGAGTTGCAGCCATAGTTAGTTACGCGGGTATCAATCCCCTGAACCTGCTTACCGCTTGAGAGAGCCACCACCTTCATATCCGCATGGCTACCCTTGCCATAGAGGTCGCTATCAAAGTCAGCCACAACATTGCCTTCGTTCATAACGCCGATGGCCCAGTCAATCATGGCATCATTATCCAGCTTGCCACGACGACTGATATAAGCTGTGACATTTTCGCCCAAGCGATCAATAGCTGAAAACTTAATCTGAGCTCCAGCCTGAGCAATAACTTCGACAGTGATATTGGCTGTTACTGGAACAGAGCCCTCACCATAAGTCTCCAAGCGTTCCAAGTAGTTAACCTTGGAATGCTTGCCTGCGATAATCAAAATATGCTTGTTAAAAGGAACATCGCTTTCGCTGTCCTGATAAAAAATTCCTTCAATTGGCTGGTCAATCTCAACATTGTCCGGCACATAAAGAACGGCACCGCTGTTGAAATAGGCAGTGTGGTAAGCTGCCAATTTGTCCTCGTCGTACTTGACCGCAGACATAAAATGCTTCTCTACCAGCTCTGGAATCTCTTCCAAAGCTGTGTGGAAATCTGTGAAGATCACACCTTGTGCTGCCAAATCAGCCGGCAATTGCTCCAGAACAGTATGAGTTCCCACCTGAACAAGTTTGAGATTGTCATCAAGTGCGGTAAAGTCTGGAACACTTGTCAGCGGCTCGCTCTCTGAAATACGGCCGTCTCCCAGATTCCAGCGGTGAAATTTAACCCGCTCAATACGTGGCAATTCTAACTGGTCAATTTTATCAAAGGCCTGCTGGCGCAGTTGAAAGAGCCAATCTGGCTCTGCATGTAGCTGTGAAAATTCTTGAATCAATTCTTTAGTCATGTCATTCTCCTATCTTTTATCAAAGTCAAAAGAATGTTTGACTAGGCTTCTTCGGTATAGGTGAAGCCCAACTCTTCAGCCAATTTAGCATATCCTTCTTTCTCCAAGCGGACTGCCAATTCTGGACCGCCAGAAAGAACGACTTTACCATCCATCATGACATGAACTACATCTGGAGTGATATAGTTGAGCAGGCGTTGATAGTGAGTGATAATCATAGCACCAAAACCTTCACCTCGCATAGCATTAACCCCTTTGGACACAACCTTAAGAGCATCAATATCCAGACCTGAATCAATCTCATCCAAGAGTGCAAAAGTCGGCTCAAGCATGAGCAACTGCAGAATTTCATTGCGCTTCTTTTCACCACCGGAGAAACCTTCATTAAGATAACGCTCAGCCATTTCTTCTTTCATGTTGAGCAGTTCCATCTTTTCATCCAGCTTCATGATAAAGTCGCGGACAGAGATTTTTTCCTCGTCTTCCTTACCAGCATTCATAGCTGCACGGAGAAACTCTGCATTAGTAATACCAGGAATTTCACTAGGGTATTGCATAGCCAGGAAGAGTCCCATGCGAGCACGCTCATCAACTTCCAATTCTAAGATATTGACTCCATCAAAAAGCACTTCTCCTTGAGTCACTTCGTAGTTAGGATTGCCCATGATGGCTGCAGACAAGGTGGACTTCCCTGTTCCATTCGGGCCCATAATAGCTGCAACCTCTCCCGTTTTCAGAGTGAGATTCACCCCTTTGAGAATTTTTTTCCCTTCAATTTCAACATGAAGATCTTTGATTTCTAAGACAGACATTTCTTTTTCCTTTCTTTGCTTAGCTGATTTACACACTTTAGTATACCAAAAAAAAGCCCAAAAGGCTTTTATTTTGTTTAGAGCTATTCTTATTTATTCCGCTTTTGACGCCATTTCCGCCGAACTTCCTCTCGGTAGGAGGAATTGCCAATAAAGCGGAGAATATTGAGCAAAGGAGTACGATTAGGTCCCAACACTCCGACTAGTTCAGCAAAGAGCTCCACCCCCAGAAGTAAGCCTATCATCAAGAGCACGCCCCCAATTCGACTGGAAACATTCAACAAGAGAGAAATCATGGCAAAGACCAGTGAAATCCCATAGATAACCAGCACTGTTCCTCGGTGAGTCAATCCCAAGGACAAGAGTCTATGGTGGAGATGATGCTTGTCAGGCGTGTAGAATTTCTGGCCAGACAGAGTACGGCGGATAATCGCCAGAAAAGTATCCGTAATCGGCACTCCTAAGATAATCATAGGAGTCACTACCGCAACAGCCGTCGCATTTTTCAGCCCTTGCAAGGACAGAACAGCAATCATAAAGCCGATGAAGAGAGCCCCCGTATCACCAAGATAAATGATAGCCGGGTGGTAATTGTAAGGGAAAAAGCCTGCAATTGACAAGACCAAGACGAAAATAGTCAGGGTCAAAAAGAGATTGTGCTGGGGCAAAAAGAAGTAAGAAACAATCCCCATCGTCACTAGCGAGATAATGGACACCCCACTCACCAGACCATCCAGACCGTCAATCAAATTAACCGCATTGGTGATGGAAATAATCCACACCACTGTCAAAATATAGGATAGCCAAGGCTCAAAATGCAGGAAAGGTCCGCCAAAAGGAATCTTAAAATCATCCAATCGGAAATCTGTCAGCCACCAGATTAGACTGGCTGCTAGAACAATTCCCCCCATTTTCAGCAGAGGCGATAGTTCTTTGATATCATCAACCAGCCCTGTAAAGGCAATAATCAAACCACCTAGAACGACCGGCCAAACATAATCAAAATAGGTCTGTCCAAAAAAATCTACAGCAACAATCTGTGGCATCAAGAGCAGAGTAGAGATAGAAAAGGCCGCTACAATCGCCAGCCCGCCACTGCTAGGCATGGGCTTTTTATTGATGCGGCGAGCATTGGGATAATCTACCGCACCAATCTTAAAGGCTAAGAGCCGAACTAAGGGCGTCAGAATCACCCCGATAAAAAAAGTTCCCAGCAATACCAAGATAAACTTTAAAGGAAAAGTAATCATAGGCATTCAACCTTCTGCAGGCCGGAGACGGCATCTGTCACCAAAAGAAGATGACCGTGCTCCTGCAGCACTGCCCGAGTGATATCTGAATCATCTGCGAATTCACGCATCTTAGCCAAAAGCCAAGCTGGATAGCGCTCTGGGAAGCCCTCAACATCTACTAAAATCGTCAAATAATAAGCTGAATCATACTTATAAAGCTCTGATAAGTCAATCTTATAGTCCACCGTCTGGGCAAAAGCCGCCGCAGCCTTAATATCTTCAAAGCGCAGGATATAGTAAATATAGCGTTCTGCATTTTCTGCCGATTGCTCATCAGCCGACTCCTGAGAAAGCCGCTCCCTTTCCTCTGCTTCGGCTGTTTCCAAAGATTGGACTGCTTCTATGTCTTCCTTACTTTTTTCAAAAATGCTCTTTTCCAGTGTCTTTAGGAATTCATCTGGAGACATATGAGACAGCTCATCCATGTCTGGCAAATCTGCCAAATCCTCAAAACTCAGATTCTTATCCAACTTAGACTTAGTGACAAACACATCCACCTTGTCTGGCTTAGGCGTCACACGGAAACTCAGCATACCGCTGTCCAAAAAATTATCCGGCATTTCCAACTCATCTAAGATAGTATAGAAAAACTCTTCCGTCTTTTCTTGGGGAACCAAGAAATCGGCCATTTCCATGCCACGCTCTTCCAAATCTTCCAGCTGAATCGTGATTTTTATGGTCGAATCACTAATCTGTTTCATTTCCATATCTCTACCTCATACACTTCTAGTCCTACTATTATACTAAAAAATCCCCCGCATTTCAAAAAATAGCTAGTATTGATCTGAAAATGGAAGTTGCAAGAAAAAAGCTCTCAGAAAATTCCGAGAGCTTATTATTTCACTGCATGAGAGAGTCAGGGAAACATTAAAATTACCTTTTTATCCCATCAAGGCTTTGATTGCTGCATAAAGCAGAAGCACGCCGCCTAGGCCAATCCGATATTTCCCAAAAATTGTAAAGTCATGCTTTTTGACGTAGTCTGTCAGGAAACGAATCACAACCAGACTGACACCGAAGGCCACTCCCATGGCAACTAAGAGCAAGAAGATTTGCCCAAATCCTAGACTGTTCCCATTCTTGATAAACTTGAGAATTTTCCAGCCACTAGCGCCAAACATAATGGGAATCCCCAGATAGAAAGTGAACTCTGTCACGACAGAACGACTGACACCATTCAGGAGACCACCGACAATAGTCGCACCAGAACGGCTAGTCCCAGGAAAGAGAGCTAGAATCTGAAAGAGACCAATTTGCAAGGCAGTCTTGTAAGGAAGAGAAGCTAAATCTGTCACAGCTGGCTCCTCATGCTCGCGCCTTTCCAGATAGATAAAAGCAGCTCCATAGACAATCAGCATCACTGACACAGAGACCAGATTGTAGAAATGCGCTTCAAACCAATCATCCAAGAATAAGCCGATAACAGCAGCCGGCAAGGCTGCCACGACGACCTTGGCCCAAAGCTGCCAGGTCTTTTGAACCTGACGTGCTGACTTGCCCGGTTTAAAAGGGTTGAGCTTGTCAAAATAGATGACGACAACCGCCAAAATAGCTCCCAGCTGGATAACAACATTAAACATTTCCATAAAGGCTGGACTTTGATTCTTAAACTGGATAAAGTCTTGAATTAAAATCAGGTGACCTGTACTGGAAATCGGCAGCCATTCTGTGATTCCTTCGATGATACCGTAAATAATAGAGATAAAAATTTCAATGATAAACATAGAATACTCCTGAAAGAAGGGTTTACTCAAGGAAAGTCATATATAAATTCCCAAAGAGTATTAGGTCTTATTATATCACAATTTCAAGACTAGGAAAAGCCAGTACTAAGACTTTTCTGGCTAGGAGGGAGCTTATCTATCAGAAAGCTCCACCGCCTCCACCGCCTCCGCCGCCGGAGAACCCACCACCTGAACTTCCGCCAGATGAAACGGAGAAATTGCTGGCTGTGGTGGCTACATGCCCGTAGTTTGAGAAGCTGTGCATACTGCTATAGAAGGCATAGTGCAGGTTAGCCTGAACATAGCTGTCCATAGATGGATTTTCCAAGTGAATCTGACGTAGAGCCATGACACGGCTGACACGATCTGCATAGCCAAAGAGTGTCGCATAGACCAAGAGACGGTTCCAAAGGATAATACCTTCGATTTCCGTCTTGTCCAGATGAGCAATATCTCGCAGCATATTGGAAAAACTTCGCCACAGATAGAAGTCGTGCGCGCCTTCGTCATTCAGGACACCATCTCGCCAATAAAGCTGCGCCTTACTAGCAAAAATGCAAATCATAACAAGTCCCACCAGTGCTAAGGGAATATATATCCAGATAAGACTTTCAAAAGCGGCCATATAGACAAACAAAACTCCAAGAGAGAACAACAAAACAGCACTAGCTAGAATGATGGCAGTAATCAGCAATCTCTTTTCCTGAACTTTAAGAGGCCGGTAGTGGCCAAAGAGACCCAAACGCTTGCCCTCAGAACGCACTTCTTTAGATAAGGAGCGCAAACTGTTAGTAAATAAGGACTTGATATTACTACCAATGTTACGGATATAGGACTCATCCGCAGAAGACTTATGCTTATAAATATCTTCTGAAATTTGATAGGCTGAAAAGAGATCTTTCACACTGGCTTGGGATTGCTTGTTGAAAGCCATGCCCAGAAAACGTCTCTCAAAGTCCGCTAGCCCATCATAGGTCGCTATTTGCAGAACAGGATTTTCAGCATCTCCCTGCAGGAGGAGATTGCCCCTATCCAGCAGGTCTAACAGAGTCGCCTGAACCATGTTTTCAAAGTTCAGTACTGCCTTGCCGCCCCTAGTTGGATCGACATCCTCCATGTCTACCGCGTAAATATTTTCCGCCAAGACAAGAGGAGCCAAGTCCTGAGGAGCTTCGTATAGACGGGCATTCTTGGGATAAGACTGCTTAGGCTTGATCTTCTGGATAAAGACAAAATAAAGAATAGCCGCTACAAGGATGGCACATAGGAGCAGCAAGGGCATATAAATTTCTCCTAGCTGCCGGTAAAAGACCGTCTTGCGGGCAATCTTTTCTTCTTGAGCTTTAAAGGTTGGCAAGTAGTCGCTCTCGTCTTCATTCTGGGACACAAGAGAGACCGCTTGTCGATCCCAATAGCCGTGGAGCTCGACATTATCGCCCGAGCCAATTCCATTGAGTTTGACCAGATAGTCGGTGCCATCCTTATCCACGAAAGGCTGGGTTCCAAAGTAGCCACTATGAGCAAAAAGCTCGCTCTTATCTGGATTGCTCAAGCCAGAAACTGTCAAAACGACTTCCCCTATACCCTGGTCCCAGTCGCTGATAGGAGTCCAGTTGAGCTCAGCAATATCCCTGTGAAGAAAAAGGAGATTTCTCAGCTGCCAAGTTACAGTGACAACAACTCTGTCACCGTCGTTTCCGGAGTTATAGATTTTGACTTCATAGCCATCTCCCAAGTCTTTGACTTGGGGGTTAATGTCCATATCTGGTTCACCATTCGTCAGAACCGAGACCGTCGGATTCCCATCAATGGCAAAGCCATTGGGCATCTTTCCAGCAGAGCCCAGCGAAACAATCTGACCATTATAGTCGTCATTAAACTTGTAGGTCACTTTTTCTGTGTAGGAGGCTGTATTGTCCTCACGCAAGGCCAGATCGCCTTGATAGGATTCAATATCATAGTCAACAGCCGAGACAACCCGACCAAAACAAAGGCAGGAAAATAAAACCAACAGAAGATAAAAATATCGTTTCATACTCAACCTCTCTTTACAGATATTTTGTTCTATTATATCATTTTTATCAAGTAAGGGCTTACTAGGATTGAAAAGAACCGCAATTTTCGATAGAATAGGAAGAACTATTATTAGATAAGCAGGAGAAAACCATGAAGAAATTATTACTCACTTTATTTACAGCCCTCCTGGTCGCCTTGGGAACAGCCCAAGTTATCCAAGCCGATGACTACCTGAGAATCGGTATGGAAGCAGCCTACGCGCCCTTCAACTGGACTCAGGATGACGATTCCAACGGTGCTGTAAAAATCGAAGGAACCAACCAATATGCCAACGGATACGATGTGCAGATTGCCAAAAAAATTGCTCAAGAGATGGGCAAGGAACCTCTGGTTGTCAAGACTTCTTGGAATGGCTTAATTCCTGCTCTGACCTCCGGAAAAATTGACATGATTATTGCGGGGATGAGTCCAACTGCCGAGCGGAAAAAGGAAATCGCCTTTTCCAACAGTTACTACACCAGCGAGCCAGTTCTCCTAGTTCGTAAAGATGGAAAATATGCATCCGCTAAGACGCTAGAAGACTTCAAAGACGCTAAAGTCACTTCCCAGCAAGGAGTTTATCTCTACAATCTCATTGACCAGCTGCCTGGCGCCAAAAAAGAAACAGCTATGGGCGATTTTGCTCAGATGCGTCAAGCCTTGGAATCTGGTGTTATTGATGGCTATATCTCTGAGCGGCCAGAAGCCTTGACTGCTGAGACTGCCAACTCCAACTTCAAAATGATTCAGTTTGAGAAAGGCTTTGAGGTCGGTGAAGAGGATGCTTCCATTGCCATTGGGATGCGTAAAGATGACAATCGTATCGAGCAAGCTAATGCAGCTATCGCTAAGATTTCTACTAATGACCAAGTCAAGCTGATGGATGAGATGATTCAGAAACAGCCTGTTGATACGGATAGTGAAACAACGAATGAATCATTCTTCAGTCAAGTGTCTAAGATCCTGGCTGAAAACTGGCCTCAATTCCTACGCGGAGCTGGTTTGACTCTACTCATTTCGATTACAGGGACCATCGCAGGCCTCATCATCGGACTGCTGATTGGCGTTTATCGGACGGCACCAGCTTCTAAGAATAAATTATTAGCATCACTGCAAAAAATCTTCGGCTGGTTCTTAAATGTCTATATTGAGATTTTCCGTGGAACTCCAATGATTGTTCAGTCCATGGTTATCTACTACGGAACAGCTCAGGCATTCGGAATTTCTATCGACCGAACTATCGCTGCTATTTTCATCGTCTCCATCAATACGGGAGCTTATATGAGCGAGATTGTCCGCGGTGGTATCTTTGCTGTTGATAAGGGGCAATTCGAGGCTGCAACAGCACTGGGTATGACCCATGGCCAGACCATGCGCAAGATTGTTCTGCCTCAGGTCGTCCGCAATATTCTGCCTGCAACTGGTAACGAATTTGTCATCAACATCAAGGATACATCCGTGTTGAACGTTATCTCGGTAGTTGAGCTTTATTTCTCTGGAAATACTATCGCTACCCAGACCTACCAATACTTCCAAACCTTTACCATTATCGCTGTAATCTACTTTGTCCTGACATTCAGCGTGACACGCATCCTGCGCTATGTTGAAAAACGCTTCGACACAGACAACTACACGACAGGTGCCAATCAAATGCAGACAGGAGAAGTGAAATCATGACAGAAACCATTTTAGAAATTAAAAACCTCAAAAAGTCCTACGGTGAAAACCAAGTCCTCAAGGACATCTCCCTCACCGTTCATAAAGGAGAAGTAATTTCCATCATCGGCAGCTCTGGCAGTGGAAAGTCAACCTTCCTGCGATCCATTAACCTTCTGGAAACGCCAACTGGTGGACAAATTTTCTACCGCGGCAAGAATGTCCTGGACGAGAATTACGACTTGACCCATTACCGTGAAAAGCTGGGCATGGTCTTTCAGTCTTTCAATCTCTTCGAGAATCTTAATGTCCTAGAAAATACCATCGTCGCTCAGACAACTGTCCTGAAAAAAGAACGGTCAGAAGCCGAGAAAATTGCCAAAGAAAACCTCAACAAGGTTGGCATGGGCGAGCAATACTGGCAGGCCAAGCCTAAGCAACTCTCAGGCGGTCAGAAGCAGCGGGTCGCTATTGCCCGCGCCCTCTCCATGAATCCTGACGCCATCCTCTTTGATGAGCCAACTTCAGCCCTCGACCCTGAAATGGTTGGTGAAGTTCTGAAAATCATGAAAGAACTGGCTCAGGAAGGACTGACTATGATTGTCGTAACCCACGAGATGGAATTTGCCCGTGATGTTTCCAGCCGTGTTATCTTTATGGACAAGGGGGTCATCGCTGAAGCCGGCAGCCCGCAGGATATCTTCACCAATCCAAAAGAAGAAAGAACCAAAGAATTCCTGCAGCGCTTCCTCAGCTAAATTACTTCTATTTTCAAAAGCAAAAAGGAATCTGGAACTAAGTCCAGATTCCTTTTTTGTTTTAATGAGCAATATCAGTTGCACGATTTTGAAGTTTAGTCTTCAAATTTTTCATGGTTTTTGTCGTAGAAATCAATCAAGCCAAGAGCTGTTTCAAAAGAGATATTTTTCACTTTTGCACGTCCTTGAGCAAGAGCAATGATAGACATTTCACGTGCATTTGTTTCTTTACTAATACGGTAACCGGTGATCTTCTTATCACGTACCCAACTAACAACAGATTCTACTTTCTCGAAATTAGATTTAGCCATTTCTTACTCCTCTCTATTCTAGCTACATCAACTACTATAATTGTTTTTATACAGTTTGTCAACTTAAACAAACCAAATTCGAACAAATTAAATAATTCTGAATTTTCTTTACTTAGCTTTGAGGGCTGAAAGTATCTGAGTCCGAATACTTTCGACACCTTCTGGATTTGCTGGAAGGAAGATAGTATTATTACCCGAACTATCTGCAAAATTATTCAGCGTATCCAGGTATTGGTTGGTCAAAAGAATAGACATAATCTGCTCTTCTGTCAACTCAATATTGGCCCCCTTCAATTCCTTGATCGAGTCTGCCAAACCATCCACAATGGCCTTCCGCTGCTCGGCAATACCAACCCCATGCAGGCGGTCTTTCTCAGCTTCTGCAGAGGCAGCTGTCACAATCTTAATCTTATCCGCTTCAGCCAATTCCTGAGCAGCCACACGCTTACGCTGCGCCGCATTGATTTCGTTCATAGACTGTTTAACTTCAGCATCAGGCTCAACTTTGGTAATCAAGGTTTTGACAATAATGTAACCATAGGTTGACATTTCTTCTGCAACTTGCTTTTGGACTTCTAGGGCAATTTCGTCCTTCTTTTCAAAGAGCTCATCCAAGGTCAATTTCGGAACGGAGGAACGAAGCGCATCTTCAATATAGGACTTAATCTGGGCTTCTGGCCGCATAAGTTTGTAATAAGCATCAATTACGTTGTTTTCATTTACACGATACTGGGTCGCAACGTTCATAGTTACGAAAACATTATCCTGTGTCTTGGTCTCAACGACAATCTCGCTCTGCAGCAAACGCAGCTGAACACGAGCCGCTATCTTGTCAATCCCTAAAGGAAGACGGAAATTGATACCGCTGCTGCTAGTTTTGTGGTAGCGTCCAAAACGCTCAATGATTGCCACAGATTGCTGACGAACCACATAAACTGCACTAAGCAACAAGAATATAAAGATTATGATCAATATGATAAAGAAAAATGGAATAAAAAACATGTTCAAGCCTCCTTGATTCACTATAGTATATTCTAACATATTTAATTTGCAGTTTCAAACGAAAGCATACAAATTAGGCTAAAATATATTTACAATTAGACAAGCATATTGTAGAGTGTTTCATTCCCGTTCAGATTGATAAAGGACGGATCAAACTGCTCAATACGGTTAATCAAAGAAGCATAATCATGCTTATCAGCCAGAGAAATACCAATCAAAACTGGTCCCGTTCCCTTGCTTGCCCGCTTGATATATTCAAAACGAGTGATGTCGTCATTGGGTCCTAAAATATCATTTACGAATTCACGCAAGGCACCCGGACGCTGCGGGAAGTTAACCACGAAATAGTGCTTGATACCATCATAAATAAGTGCCCGTTCTTCCATCTCTGGCATACGGTTGATGTCATTATTACCACCTGAGATAATGCAGCAGATAGTCTTCCCCTTGATATACTCGCTCAGAACTTCCAAAGCAGCAACACTTGCAGCACCAGCTGGCTCTGCGACAATCCCTTGCTTGGAATATAGGTCAATGATGGTCTCTGAAATAAGACCTTCATCTACACCAATAAGATTTTGAACATTCTTTTGTGTAACCTCATAGGTTGATGCACCGACCTTCTGTACTGCGATGCCGTCGGCAAATTTGTCGATTTCTTTAAGCTTGACCGGACCTCCAGCTTCAAAAGCTGCTTTCATACTGCGGGCACCGTTGGCTTCCACACCAATAACTTCGATAGCTGGCTGACTTTCTTTGATATAGGTTGAGACTCCTGATATCAGTCCGCCGCCGCCAACTGGTACTAAAACTGCATCAAAATCGATAGCTTCTCTCTTAGCCTCGTCTAAGATTTCATAAGCCACTGTTCCTTGACCAGCTTGGACATCATCATTGTCAAAAGGATCGATAAAGGTGCGATTTTCAGCCTTAGTATAGTCAAGCGCAGCCTTGGCCGAAGCATCAAAGGTGTCTCCAACCAGCTTGATATCCACAAATTCACCACCAAAGAAGCGGACTTGGCCAATCTTCTGCTGAGGAGTCGTGATGGGCATAAAAATAGTTGCTGGAATTTTCATTTCCTTACAAGTATAGGCCACTCCTTGGGCGTGATTTCCCGCAGAAGCACAGACAACCCCACGCTGGCGCTCCTCTTCATTAAGTTGAGAAATGGCATAATAAGCCCCGCGGAGTTTAAAAGAGCGTACCCGCTGCATATTTTCCTTCTTCAGGTAAATCTTGGCATGGTACTTCTCCGACAAATAGTGGTCGTAGTCAAGCGGAGTATTGACAACCACATCTTTTAACACTTTATGAGCATGAGTGATATCTTTTGCTCTGAGCATATTTTTTCCTTCCCTATTCTTCCAGTTTATTCTCTATCAAGCAAAACAAGGGGCTGGGAATTCGCATTCCAACCCCTAATGTCTTATCTGCTCTTTACCTTAATTGTAAATCTTGAAAGCATCGTCGTCGTTTTTACCAACGAATGGCATTGCTTTACGCAATTCTGCACCGACCTTTTCAATCTCCAGATTAGCAGCTTGCTCGCGGTAAGCAGTGAGTTTTGGACGACCAGCCTTGTAATCATCAACGAAGTCGTTCGCAAATTTACCGTTTTGGATATCAGCCAAGACTGCCTTCATGTTTTCTTTGACTTGCTCAGTAATGACGCGCGGACCAGATACATAGTCACCATATTCAGCTGTATTTGAGATAGATTGGCGCATCTTCTTGAAGCCACCTTCATAGATCAAGTCTACAATCAGTTTCATTTCGTGCAGCACTTCAAAGTAAGCCAATTCTGGCGCATAACCTGCTTCAGTCAGAACTTCAAATCCTGCTTCAATCAGGGCAGTCAAGCCACCACAAAGCACAGCTTGTTCACCAAAGAGATCTTCTTCTGTTTCTTCTTTATAAGTTGTTTCAAGAAGTCCAACACGAGCTGAACCAACACCTTTACACCAGTCCATTGCGATGTCTTTGGCATTTCCAGTAGCGTCTTGGTAGACTGCATACAGAGCTGGTACACCAAAACCTTCTTCGAAAGTACGGCGAACCAAGTGACCAGGGCCTTTCGGTGCACACATAAAGACATCTACATCGGCAGGAACTTTGATAAATTCAAAATGGATGTTGAAACCATGAGCAAATCCAACAGCATTCCCAGCTTCCAAGTTTGGAGCGATTTCTGCTTCATAGAGATCTTGTTGGATTTCATCTGGAGCCAAAATCATGATAACATCAGCCAACTTAGCAGCTTCTGCTACTGTATAAGTATCAAAGCCGTCTTCTTTAGCCTTATCAAATGACTTACCAGGACGAACACCGATAATCACATCGTGGCCTGTATCACGCAAGTTTTGCGCATGGGCATGACCTTGTGAACCATAGCCAATTACGGCAATTTTCTTACCGTCAAGTGCTGCTACTTTTACATCTTTTTCGTATTCCATTGTTACTGCCATAAGTTTTACTCTCTTTTCTATTTTTATTGCCTGTTAGGCGGTTTTAACAAATTAAAGGTTTGATTTAATCTCGGGTAAAGCCTGTCGCTCCAGTCCGAGCAATATTTTTAATACCATATGGGCGAATGACTCGAAGCAGAGCCTCGCTCTTCTCCGCATCACCAGTCATCTGAACGGTAATAGAGCTAGGTGCTACATCCACAACTGTCGCCCGGAATGGCTGGATAATAGACAGAATCTCTGCTCGCTTATCAGCTGGAGCTGAGACCTTAACCAGAATCACTTCACGCTCTAAGTGAGGACGGTCCGTGATATCTCGAACCCGAATCACATCAATCTGACGATTGAGCTGCTTGATAATCTGCTCAACTTCTGCCAATGAAGCCACATCAATGATGATGGTGATACGGGATACTTC
>ERZ773005.1230-NODE-1230-length-14116-cov-17.127871_pt1 | contig 14116 bp, 9 predicted proteins | sample MGYA00580666_ERZ773005 | MGnify/ENA primary metagenome ERZ773005 (study PRJEB29015, sample SAMEA2737999) | human oral metagenome | biome: human oral; feature: human-associated habitat; material: dental | place: China | collected 2061 ...
AATTCTATCATGTTTTTAAAATATGTCAAGCGTTTTGCAGAAAAAGTTTTAGCATTTTGAATTTTTTGATTGTTTTTGATGTCTTTGAAATAAAACAAGCAATATTTCACCTATTATTGTGAGGTTTTTAAAGATTTTTTTGCAAATTCTTTCATTTTTTCATTTATTTTCATAAAATCCTTCAATCCGTTTCTGTCAATCGTTTGATATTTTTTTCTTAATTTTATGATAAAAGACTTGCTTTTTTAAAAGGAAACGTTTACTATAAAGATAGTAGAATTTATGGAGGGAATATAAATGGAATGGACTACCGAACGTCGTTACAGACGTTATGAAGATTGGACACAAGAAGAAAGAAAAGAAATCCAAGAAAAGATGGCACAATCCCCATGGCATGTCAGCTATCACATTGAACCAAAGGAAGGACTCCTTAACGACCCGAACGGTTTTTCTTACTTTGATGGCAAGTGGGTTGTCTTTTACCAAAACTTCCCCTTTGGTGCAGCTCATGGATTGAAGTCTTGGGTTCAGCTTGAAAGCGACGACTTGGTTCACTTTACTGAAACAGGTGTAAAAATCTTACCTGATACTCCACTTGATAGCCACGGCGCTTACTCTGGATCTGCTATGCAGTTTGGTGATCAATTGTTCCTATTCTATACAGGAAATGTCCGTGATGAAAATTGGGTGCGTCACCCTTATCAGATTGGTGCCTTAATGGATAAGGACGGCAAGATTGAAAAGATTGATAAGGTCTTGATTGATCAACCAGCTGATGCTACCGACCACTTCCGCGATCCACAGATTTTTAACTTTAAAGGACAATACTACGCAATCGTTGGTGGACAAGACTTGGAGAAAAAAGGATTCGTCCGTCTCTACAAAGCAGTCGATAATGATTATACAAACTGGCAAGAAGTTGGTGATTTGGACTTCAACAATGACCGCACTGCCTATATGATGGAGTGCCCAAATCTTGTCTTTGTCGGAGAACAACCTGTCCTTCTCTACTGCCCACAAGGTTTGGATAAAAAAGTTCTTGAATATGACAATATTTATCCAAATATGTATAAAATTGGTGCTTCCTTCGACCCTGAAAATGCTCGTTTGGTAGATGTGTCTGAACTACACAATCTAGACTATGGTTTCGAAGCCTATGCTACTCAAGCTTTTAACGCTCCGGATGGACGTGCTCTCGCTGTTAGTTGGCTTGGTTTGCCAGATGTGTCTTATCCATCTGACCGTTTTGACCATCAAGGAACTTTTTCATTGGTAAAAGAACTTACCATTAAAGATGGCAAACTCTATCAGTACCCTGTAGAAGCCATCAAGTACCTTCGAGCTTCAAAAGAGGAATTTTCAAATCGTTCTGAAACTAAGAATAGCTACGAACTTGAGCTGAACTTAGAGGCTAATAGCCAAAGTGAAATCATCCTTCTTGCTGATAAAGACGGAAAGGGGCTATCTATCAATTTCGACCTTGTCAATGGCCAAGTAACCGTTGATCGTAGTCAAGCAGGTGAGCAATATGCTCAAGAATTTGGAACTACTCGCTCTTGCTCAGTTACTAATCAAGCAACTACTGTCAATATCTTCATCGACAACTCAGTCTTTGAAATTTTCATCAATAAAGGAGAAAAAGTATTTTCTGGTCGTGTCTTCCCACATGCGGACCAAAATGGGATCCTCATCAAGTCTGGAAACCCAACTGGAACTTACTATGAATTAGATTATGGTCGCAAAACTAACTGATGTCGCAAAACTTGCAGGCGTCAGCCCTACTACCGTCTCACGGGTCATCAATAAAAAGGGGTATCTATCTGAGAAAACCATTCAAAAGGTTAATGAAGCCATGCGAGAACTAGGCTACAAGCCCAATAATCTGGCTCGAAGTCTCCAAGGAAAATCTGCCAAGTTGATTGGACTCATTTTCCCAAACATCAGTCATGTCTTTTATGCGGAGTTGATTGACAAGTTGGAACACCAACTCTTCAAAAATGGCTACAAGACCATCATCTGTAACAGCGAACATGACTCTGAAAAAGAACGGGAGTACATTGAAATGCTGGAGGCCAATCAGGTAGACGGTATCATTTCTGGAAGTCACAACTTGGGAATTGAAGACTACAATCGTGTGACGGCACCGATCATTTCCTTTGACCGAAATCTATCACCAGACATCCCTGTCGTTTCCTCTGATAACTACGGCGGCGGGGTCCTCGCAGCCCAAACTCTGGTCAAGACAGGCGCCCAGTCTATCATCATGATTACAGGGAATGACAACTCTAATTCACCAACTGGACTACGCCATGCTGGCTTTGCCTCTGTTCTCCCAAAAGCTCCTATTATCAATGTTTCGAGTGACTTTTCTCCCGTCAGAAAAGAAATGGAAATCAAGAATATCTTGACCCATCAGAAACCAGATGCGATTTTTGCTTCGGATGATTTGACAGCTATTCTGGTGATCAAAATCGCTCAGGAGCTGGGAATTTCTGTTCCTGAAGAGCTCAAGGTCATCGGCTATGATGGGACCTACTTTATCGAGAACTACTATCCTCATTTGACAACGATTAAGCAACCTATGAAAGAGATTGCCCAACTCACTGTTGATCTCCTCTTGCAGAAGATTGAAGGTAAGGAAGTCGCGACAACTGGTTATTTCTTACCAGTCACCCTATTACCAGGAAAAAGTATTTAATACTCTTCGCAAATCTCTTCAAACCGCGTCAACGTCGCCTTACCGTAGATATATGTAACTGACTTCGTCAGTCTTATCTACAACCTCAAAGCAGTGCTTTGAGCAGCCTGCAGCTAGCTTCCTAGTTTTCTTTTTGATTTTCATTGACTATAAGCACAAGAAAACTCAGACTGATTTGTCTGAGTTTTTTATGATCTTAAGTTTTCGAGATAACGCTGGGCTGTCTCTAAATTAAAGGTTTTATCTGCGATGAGGCGCTCAACGAGGGGAGCAACTTCGGACTCACTAGCACCTGCTAGGAGAGCTAAGGATTTGGCCTGCAATTTCATGTGGCCTTGCTGGATGCCCGTACTTACCAAGGCTTTGAGGGCCGCAAAGTTTTGGGCGAGACCGATAGACACGATAATCTGAGCTAATTCTTTGGCAGAAGGATTTCCCAATAGTTCATGACTGAGAGCTACACGAGGGTTGAGACCGATAGAGCCACCCTTGGTCGCTACGGGCATAGGTAGTGTCATCTCACCAACCAATTCTTCTCTTTCCATATCCAGCGTCCATTGACTAAGCCCCTGATAGCGTCCATCTCGACTGGCAAAAGCATGAGCCCCAGCTTCGATGGCACGCCAGTCATTACCCGTGGCGATTAAAATGGCATCGATACCATTAAAAATCCCTTTATTGTGAGTAGTCGCTCGGTAAGGATCCGCCTGCGCAAACTGGCTAGCCAAAGCTATCTTCTCTGCAATTTCACGTCCTTGGTCCTTTTGAGGGTTCAAGTACCTAAAGGCAATTCGACAGCTTGCTGTCACTAGAGAATCTGTCGCGTAATTGGATAGGATTCCCATGAGACTCTGTCCCTGACTGAGTTCTTCTAAGACCGGCTTCAAGGCTTCTAGCATGGTATTGAGCATATTGGCTCCCATGGCTTCCTGGGTATCGATATGGAGATAGACGACGAGAAAGTCTGTTTCTCCCTTAATCTGCTCTACACGCAAATCACGCGCCCCACCTCCTCGTTTAACGATAGAAGGATAGGCTTGATCGGCAAGTTCCAAGAGTTCAGCTTTCTTACTGGCAATCTTTGCTTGCGCTTGTTCAGGATTAGCAACTTGATAAAGGGCTACCTGACCAATCATCTGGCGCTCATGTACTTGAGCAGTAAAGCCACCTGCTCGCTTGATGATTTTACTTGCATAGCTGGCCGCAGCAACCACTGAGGGTTCTTCTGTCACATAGGGAACTGTGTAGTCCTGACCATTCACCACAAGATCTGGAATGACGGAATAAGGTAGAGAGAATGTTCCCACCACATTCTCACTCAGCTGGTCTGCAACTGCCAAGCTGACTTGTTCATCCTGCTCCAGACTGGTTTGCTTTTCAGGACTAAGGAGCGCCTGAGCTTTCAGTAACTCAAGGCGCTCATGGTATGACTTTTTAGAAAATCCATTCCAACTTAACTTCATTATTTTTCAACCTTGCTATAACGGCGTTGGTGGTCGAGAATTTCAACCAAGGCATAGTCTTGATGTTCATAGCCTGCAAATTGGGCTGAACCAGATTCATCCAACTGCAATTCTTCGAAGAAGACTTTTTCATAGTCTGCAACTGACAATGCTGTACGTTGCTTGAGTTTGCTCAAACGATCCTTATCAAGGTAGGCCTCATAGCCTTCAACCAGTTCTCCACTAAAGAACTCTGAAACCGCTCCACTTCCGTAACTGTAGAGGACAATTTTATCTCCAGCCTTCAAATTCTCTGCATTTTCCAAAAGGGAGAGAAGCCCAAGGAAGAGGGAACCTGTGTAGATATTCCCAATCATCTGACTGTAGAGAATGGATTTATCAAAGTTTTCTTGCAGACTATCCTTTTTTTCCTGAGACAAAGTCTTATCCATCATCTTGCGCAAGCCTTTTAGGGCTAATTTGGGATAAGGCAAGTGGAAGCAGATAGCCGCAAAATCATTCATAGTCCAATCATAGCGTTTCTTGTATTCATCCCAGGTCGTCGTAAGACTGTCCAGATATTGCTGAGTTGAGTACAAGCCGTTTACATAAGGAGTAGTTGAATAGTTCGGACGCCAGAAATCCATAATATCACGCGTTTGGGCAACATTATCATTGTTAAAGACTATGGTACGCGGATTTTGCGTAATCAACATCGCCACACTCCCAGCTCCCTGAGTTGGTTCACCTGGAGTCGCTACACCATACTTGGCAATATCGCTGGCGATGACCAAGACCTTAGACTCTGGAGAATTTTCCACATGCAACTTGGCATAATGGAGGGCAGCTGTTGCTCCGTAACAAGCTTCTTTGATTTCAAAACTGCGAGCGAAAGGCTGGATACCTAATAGACCGTGAACAAAGACCGCCGCTGCCTTACTCTGGTCAATCCCTGACTCGGTCGCCACGATGACCATGTCAATTTCTTCTTTTTCTTTATCTGTCAAAATAGAGTTGCTTGCACTGGCAGCTAAGGTGACAACATCCTCAGTCAATGGTGCAATGCTAATTTCGTTTAATAAGAGACCCTTACTATATTTATCCGGATCAACTCCTCTTGCTTCTGCTAGGTCTTGTAATTTCAAGACATATTGACTGGTCGCAAAACCAATCTTATCAATACCGATTGTCATATTTACCTCTGTTTTTTCATTCATTGTAAAAAATCGTTCTATTCTATTTTATCACAAATAGAAACAAATGAGAGAAAAAAGACTTGATTCAACAAATCAAGTCTTTGCCTTGACAGCATTAGGAGGATATGCCTCGCTGTTTTCGGATATAGTAATAAAGTTTCAGAATCACTGTTCCACTTGCCATCCCGATAGAAATGACCAGAGCCAACATAACTACTAGTGTTGCACTGGTAAGGGCATGACTGTAATCGCCTGTCACAAAGAAGGCTGTCGTTCGATAGGATAGATAACCGGGCACCAAGGGGGCAAGAATGGCCAAAACAAAGACCACTGCTGGCGTCTTATATACAATACTTAAAATTTGGCTGATACAAGAACCAACCACCGCTGCAATAAAGGTCGCAACAATAACATTGGTTGGTTCTTTGAGCACGAGGTAGAGGAGCCAGACACCCATTCCCAGAACACCACCAGGTAGGAGCATAGAGCGTTGAACATTCAGTACGATTAGAAAGGTGATAATGGCGAGTAAACTCGCTACTGCTTGGAGTAAAATACTTGTTAGAATCATCTTATGTCATCAAAACTAGGGCGACGGAGGTGCCGGCCCCTAAAGCGAGGGTAATGAGCAGGGATTCAAACATCTTGCTCATACCAGAGTTGATATGGTTGGTCATGATATCCCGTACCGCATTTGTCAGAGCAATCCCCGGAACAAAGGGCATGACGGCTCCCGCTATGATCAAGTCTGCCGTCGAAGGAAATCCTGTATAGCGGGCCCAGAACTGGGCAATCAAGCCAAAAACAAAGGCCCCTGCAAAGGCGGTTACAAAAGGAATGCGGATAAACTTCTCTACATAGAGAGAGAAAGCAAAACCAAGTAAGGTCGCAATGGCTGCACCGAAAGCATCATAGGTATTCCCCCCGAACATAATCGAGAAAAAAGGGGCACTGAGAGTTGCTGCAATAGTCACTTGGAACTTGGTATAAGGAAGAGCTTGATTTCTGATTTCCTTTAGCCTTTCAAGGGCTGTAGAGAGATCAATCTGGCCTCCGACAAGCTCCCGTGATACTTGGTTGACATCGCAGACTTTTTCGATGTTGTAGGAGGAAGAAGTTACCCGTTTCATACGAGAAATATTGGTATTCTCAATAGAAAAGAAAATAGCTGCTGGCATGGCAAGAACGTTGCAATCCACTATTCCCTGTGAATGAGCGATACGGATCATGGTGTCCTCCACCCGATAAATCTCCGAACCGCTTTTTAAGAGAATGGTTCCAGCTAGCATAATCACATCAATGACGGCATTCAACTCTCTTGATTCGTCCATTTTCTCCTCCTTTTCTGCTTCCTATATTTTATCACAAAAATCAATGAAAAAAAATCTTTGTCATGAAATCATGACAAAGATTCGTTTAATCTCGAGAACTTTCACGGGTTCCTTCACTATTTGATTGACTAGTTGAAGGAGTGTTTCCTTGTTGGTTCCCCTGATTTGGAGTTGTAGAAGAACCTTGGTTCCCACGTTGTGCAGAACTAGAAGATGAAGTTGACGGTGGTGTTTTCGGTTTGTAGATGGAAAGTTTGATACGCGTGCTAGCAAGGTCAACCTTTTCACCCGCTTTTGGTGTTTGATCTACAACTGTACCTTCTGCTGTCCCTTCAGGAGCAGCCGAAACCTCGACAACCTCAATATTGGCCTCTTTTACACCGACAATCTGAGTCAAATTATTCTTTGTAAATTCGAGACTTGAACCAATATAACTTGGCATAGAAACGCTTGTTACTTTCTTAGCAACCGTTAAAGTAATTGTGCTGGCTTTTGAAAGATCATAAGTCGTACCTGCCTCAGGACTTTGTCTGAGAATGGTTCCAGGTTCGCTTTCACTGGATTCTTCCTCTTCCATCTTGATTAGATTCTCAGGAACCTTCTTCTCCTTGAGTTCAGCTACGACATCCGTATACTTGCGTCCAACATAATTGCTCAATTGGAAGGATTGCTTACCAGAAGAAACGATCAAATTAACCTTAGTTCCTTCTTTTCGGCTACTACCAGCTTCTGGATCAGTTCGAATAACACGTCCTTCTGCTACGGTATCACTAGCCTCTGACTTTTCTTCACCGGCTTCAAACTTGGATTTTTTAAGAGCTTCCTTAGCCTCTGCAACGGTTTGTCCAGCTACGTTAGGAATAGCAATCGTTGCTGGTGTTCTAGATAAAATCCAAACCAAAGAGGCTGCAACTAATAGAAGACTAGCTAAAAGAATCATATAGCGAGCCTTAAACTTCCGCTTTTTAGTTGGCTTTTGCGTAGGTGCTTGCTCTGGGGTTAATTTCTTTGACTGAGGACGTTCTTCCTGCACCGGAGCTTTTGGAATCGAGGTCAGTGTACTTTGTGGAACTTTAGGTAAAGTCTTCGTATCCGCCTTACTCGCATCGTCAAAGACCAGTTTCGGTTCATTCCGACGATTATAAGACAAGCTAGTTGACAAGTCCATATACATTTCTGAAACAGACTGATAGCGATCAGACAATTTCTTAGCAGTTGCCTTGATGACAACATTTTCCAAAGCCTGAGGGACAGATGGGTTTTCAGCAATGACGGACGGAAGTGGCTTCTGGAAATGCTGAAGGGCAATCGTAACCGCACTATCCCCATCATAAGGGATATGTCCCGTCAGCATTTCATAGAAAATAATCCCCATTGCATAGATATCGCTCTGGAAGGTCGCTTTTGAACCACGCGCTTGCTCAGGTGACAAATAATGAACCGAACCCAGCATCGAGTTGGTCTGGGTCAAGCTCGTCTCTGCAAAGGCCACTGCAATCCCAAAGTCAGTAACTTTAGCAGTTCCATCTGGTGTCAAGAGGATATTTTGAGGTTTCAAATCTCGGTGAACAATTCCTCTAGCATGAGCTAAACGCATAGCCAAAAGAATCTGTCCCATAATCCGAACCGCCTCTTCATTTGAAAGAGGATAGTGTTCTTTGATATAACGCTTGAGGTCAAGTCCTGCTACGTATTCCATAGCTAGGTACTGTTGGCCATCTTCCTCACCGATATCTGTTATCCGGACGATATGAGGATGGTCCAGATCCGCCATAGCCCTCGCTTCCCGCTGGAAACGTGCCACAGCAATCGGGTCCGTCTGGTAGTTGGTCCTCAGGACCTTAACTGCCACCTCTTCCCCATCTAGGATCAAATCCTTGGCCAAGTAAACATCTGCCATGCCTCCTCGACCAATCTGCTTGACAATCCGATACCGCCCGGCAAAAATCTTGCCGATTTGGATCATTCTGCCGCCTCCTCGTTCATGTAAACAAGGGCAACCGTAATGTTGTCTAAACCTCCTGCATTGTTAGCGAAACGAATGAGGGTGGCCGCCTTGTCTGCTAGGGAAATATCACTGGTTACAATATCATAAATTTCGCTTGCCGAAATCATATTGGTCAAACCGTCACTATTGAGCAAGAGATAATCTCCTAACTCCAGTGTAATCATCCCAAAATCAGGCTGGATTTCATCTTTTTGTCCGATAGACTGTGTGATGATATTCTTTTGAGGGTGAGTTTCTGCCTCTTCTGGAGTCAATTGACCAGCCTTGAGCAATTCATTAACCAAGGAATGGTCACTCGTCAACTGGTGGTATTCTTCTCCACGAATCAAACCGATACGAGAATCTCCAATGTGAGCATAGATGGCTTGGTTGTCAATAAACGCAACAGCTTCTAGCGTTGTTCCCATGCCTCTGTATGCTTCGTCCTGACCTAGTTGATGAATTTTTTGATTTTCAATCTCCAGGTAGTGGGCAAACCATTCACGAACTTCATTGACTGAGTCAATTTGGGTATCCACCCAATCCACACCGAGGTCTGTGACCGCCATCTCACTAGCGATATTTCCTGCACGGTGTCCTCCCATTCCGTCAGCCAAGATGATCATAGTGCGTCCTGCTCGGTTGACAAAGTGATTGACATAGTCCTGATTATTTGTCCGTTTCTGACCAACATCTGTTAATAATGCTATTTCCATTGTGTCAGTTCCTTCCTATTCTGATATCTTGCGAAATTGGCTGATAAAGAATCCATCACTTCCATACAATTCTGGAGTAATCAGGATGCAGCCATCTTTCAGGATATCTTTACATTCGTGTTCTAGTTTAACCTGCTCGAACTCGGGATGACTTTCTAAAAATGCCTCAACGACTTGAAAGTTCTCCTCAGAGACAATAGTACAGGTACTATACGTTATTATACCACCTTTTCGTAGCGTTTGACAAACACTACCTAATATTTCCAGCTGAATTTCCTGTAAGGACGTGAAATCTGCTGTTTCTTTATTGTATTTGATATCTGGTTTGCGACGCAAGAGTCCAATCCCAGAACAAGGAGCATCTACCAAAATCTTATCAAAAGAGTCCCGACCGAAAAACTCATGCACTTTTCTGGCATCCAATTTTTGCGTTTGCACTCGATCTGCTACACCTAAACGCTCCGCATTTTCTTGGATCAAGTCCAACTTATGATCATAAAGATCCAAAGCCGTCACCTTACCGGATGTGAGATAAGAAGCCGTATGGGCTGTTTTCCCACCTGGAGCGGCACAGGCATCTAGGACCTGCTCATGGCCTTGTAAATCAAGAGTGGGAGCAACCAGTTGACTGGACTCATCTTGGATGGTTATGGCCCCTTCTGCGAACAAATCATGTCCTGCAAAGTGGCCCTGTTCCTTGACCAGACCAGTGGAAGCCAAAGGAGAATCAGTCGCCTCTAACACGGCTTTGATTTCCTCTTTTCGACTCAAGTCAGTCACCCGGATGCTGGCTTTGTTGCGCACCAAGAGACTTTTAAAGATGGCTTCTGCTCGCTCTTCCCCGTACTCTTCCTTGAGCTTAGATGCTAGCCAAACCGGGAGAGAATAGGCAATGGAATCACGCTTGTTTTTGCGTTTGATGCTGTCAACATCTGGCCAGCCTTCTCGCAAAATACGACGAAGGACGGCGTTGACCAATTTTTCACTGCCTTTTTTGCGGGCTTTGGCGAGTTCTACCGCTTCATTGACTACAGCGTGATTAGGAACCTTATCTAGATACCGAAGTTGGTAGGCGCTAAGAAGGAGCAGGATATAGAGCCAGTTATCTAGCTTATCCCTATCTTCGATAAAGTGGGACAGGTACCATTCCAGAGTCAGTTTTCGGGTTACCGTTCCATAGACAATCTCTGTCACCAACCCCTTGTCTGGGGCAGAGAGTTGACTCCCCTTGAGGTATTTGTTTAAGGCAATATTGGAGTATGCTTGGTTGACAAAAACATTCTCTAGCACTGTTAGAGCTAGACTTCTAGCCGTTTCTACTTTAGTCACCAAATCGTTCTCCTACAGTCAATGTGCGTCCAACTCCGTTGAGGAAGGATACGATGTCCATCTTAGGCTTGCCAGCTGGCTGCACTTGCTTGAGAGATAGAGCTCCTTCAGCCGCTGCGACGATCAATTCCTTCTTGCCAATTGAGAGGATCTCACCTGGATTTCCCTGACCTTCTACTGGCAGGGCTTCATAAATCTTAAAGCGATCACCCTTGAGAAAAGTGTGGGCAACAGGCCAAGGATTCATCCCACGGATTTGGTTGAAGAGTTGACGGTTGGTCTTGGTCCAGTCCAACTTTTCTTCCTCTGGTTTGATATTTGGCGAGAAAGTGACTTGGCTTGGGTCCTGAGCCACAGGTTTGATATCCCCAGCAATATAAGCAGGCAGGGTATCCAAAAGCAAGTCACGACCAACAATCGCTAATTTCTCAAACAAGGTGCCGACATTGTCCTCATCAGTGATGGGAATACTGCGACGGGAAATCATATCCCCTGCGTCCATCTCCTTGACCATTTCCATAATGGTCACACCAGTTTCCTCATCCCCTTGAATCAAGGCATAATGAATGGGTGCGCCACCACGGTGTTTGGGAAGAAGGGAAGCGTGAACGTTGACCGCAAAATCCATGCTATCAAGGAGTTTACTTGGGAGAAACTGTCCAAAAGCAGCAGTGATAATTCCATCTGCTCCTAAATTCATAATGGCTTCCATCTCTGGACTTCCAGATAATTTTTCAGGCTGGTAAATGGGAAGATCTGCTTCTTTGGCAGCCTGCTTGACTGGGGTTTCTTGGATCACTTTTTTACGGCCGACAGCGCGGTCTGGCTGGGTCACAACAGCTAGAATCTCGTAACGATCATCTGATAACAAACCCTTCAAAACTGTCGCTGAAAAATCAGGTGTCCCCATAAAGATTAGTTTTGTCATTTCTTCTCCTCCTTATAAAAATTGCTGCGGTTCATGGTCAATGCTGAGACGAAGCTCGCTATTTTCCCGTTCTTGAGTCAAGGCCAAAACCTGGTTGAGGGTTGGTCCTAGCTCATCTTCTAAACGGTATTTAATCAAAATCTGGTAATGATAAAGGTTGTGGGTACGGGCAATGGGTTTTGGCGTTGGTCCAAGGATTTTACTAGTTTCCGATAAACCTGAGCGCAAAATTCCCATGACTTCATAGGCACGTTTGACAACCTCCTCTTCTTTCTTGTGAGAGAGGGTAATCCCAATAGTGAAATAATAAGGCGGATAGCCGAGTTGGCGCCTGATACTCATTTCATAGGCATAAAAACCTTCATAATCCTGTTCCTTGGCAAATCGAATGGCATAGTGCTCAGGATTGTAAGACTGAATCAAGACATGCCCAGCCTTTTCTGCACGTCCTGCCCGACCAGCCACCTGGGTCAAGAGTTGGAAGGTTCTCTCAGAAGAACGGAAATCAGGCAAGTTCAAGGCCGTATCCGCGTTGAGCACTCCGACTAGGGTCACATTGGGAAAATCCAAGCCCTTAGCAATCATCTGAGTTCCCAACAAGATATCTACTTCCCCTCGGCCAAACTGGTCAAGAAGAGCTTGGTGGCTGCCTTTCTTACGGGTCGTATCCACATCCATCCGCAGAATGCGAGCCTGAGGAAAGAGCTCTGCTAGCTCATCGTAGGCTTTCTGAGTCCCCGTTCCATAGTAACGAATACTGCGGCTCTGACAGTTGGGACAGACATGAGGAATTCCCTTAGAATAGCCACAGTAATGACAATTCATAGTCTTGGTATCCATGTGCAGAGTGAGAGAAATGTCACAGTTGGGACAAGTATCCACCGTCCCACACTCCCGACACATAACAAAGCTAGAATAACCCCGACGATTGAGCATGAGGACTACCTGTTCTTTTTTATCCAAACGATCTTGGATGGCCTCTAGTAAAGGAGGCGTAAAGTTTGATGTCTCATTCTGCCCGATATAGTCACGAAAGTCAATTACTTGAACCTCGGGTATCGTAGCCATAGGATTGGCTCGTTGGGTCAGACGTAAGTGGTGATAGACGCCTTTTCCAGCACGGGCACGACTCTCTAAGCTCGGTGTTGCCGAACCAAGGACTAGTGCTGCTTGATTGTACTGGGCCCGTAAAATGGCGACTTCTCTAGCATGATAACGGGGATTGCTGTCTTGTTTATAGCTAGCCTCATGTTCCTCATCGATAATCATGACACCCAGATTTTTCAGTGGAGCAAAGATAGCTGATCTGGCCCCAACCACTACCTGAGCATCGCCACGCTCAACCTTGCGCCATTCGTCGTACTTTTCACCATTGGACAGGCCTGAGTGAAGAATGGCCACTTTCTCGCCGAAACGAGCAATAAAACGCTCCGTCATTTGTGGCGTCAGAGAAATCTCAGGTACCAGCAAAATAGCCGTCTTACCCTTGTCCAAGGCTCCTTGGATAATCTGCAAGTAAACCTCAGTTTTCCCACTTCCTGTAATCCCTTGAAGGAGGAATGGAGGCTGTTGACTGCCAATAGCACTGACAACCGTATCACGCGCCTGTCTTTGTTCAGGATTCAATTCCAAAGGTGTACTAGCTTCAATGCCTTCAAAATAAGCAGCTGAGCGTTGCACTTCCTTTTGGACTATGGACACAGCTCCTTGCTCCACAAAGAAGTTGGCTTGCTCGCGCGAGTAGAATTCTAACAAGCTAGCCAGAGGAGCACTTTCAGGATGAGACAGCAGATAGTCTCTCAATTCTAACTTTTTCTTGGCACGCGCAGAAATCTCAATCTGCTCTAGTCGATTAGCATTAACCACATACCAAGACTGAGTCTTGACCTTCTTTTGATCGACTGCCTGGTATTCTAAGCGGAGCAGACCTTTCCTGGTCAATCGCATCATTTCTGCCTGCTTGGCCAAATCTAGAGAAGAAAAGGCTAGCGAATCTTCTGAACCAAACAAGCGCTCTCGGTCCTCCTGACTCAGACCTTCCAGAGGATAGAGAATCTTATCATAACTGGAGTTTAAAAATCCCGGCAACATAGCTTTTAGGATGGAGATTTTGTAAGAAAAGACAGATTTGCGTAACTCCTCTGCCAGCCAGAGTTGCTCCTGAGTCAAGACGGGAGAAAAGTCTAGCACCTCTGCAATCTCTTTCAAGTCCTGACCTTCCATCTCTTCATCCGACTGGGACTCCAAGCCAAGAACAATCCCTTGTATCAAACGATTGCCTTTGCCAAAAGGCACATGAACCCGCATACCGACTTCTAGCATCTCTACAAATTCCTCTGGGATCTTGTAACTGTATGGCTGGTCCGTCTGCATCAGGGGAACATCCACGATAATCTTTGCAATAGCCATCTTCTCACCTCCTTCTTGTCAGCAAATTCTTGCAATAGAAAAAATAAGATTGAGTCCCCCCAACCTTAAATTTTTTCACC
>ERZ773005.1231-NODE-1231-length-14102-cov-2.572507_pt1 | contig 14102 bp, 11 predicted proteins | sample MGYA00580666_ERZ773005 | MGnify/ENA primary metagenome ERZ773005 (study PRJEB29015, sample SAMEA2737999) | human oral metagenome | biome: human oral; feature: human-associated habitat; material: dental | place: China | collected 2061 ...
CTCACCACCCCAGTTCAGCGAAGAGTCAGCGAGCGAGCGCCAGGCGCGCACGACGCGGCAGGTAGCGGCGCACATCGAAGAAGCGGACGACCTGCATGATGCGGCGCGCGAGGCGGTCGCGCACGCGCCAGATCATGGTACATCCGACACCGATAAAGATGGCGTTCGTCAGGAAGGACGGCCACGCTCCGGTCGAGGCGCAGGCGATCGCCAGCAGGATGCAGCTGGAGACGTTCAGCGAGTGGTAGCGCAGGGAGTCAGGAGCGAAGCGCTTGGAGGAGACCAGGTAGTAGGCGGCGATGGAGGCGGCGGCGCCCACCCAGCCGAGGATCGTGATTGCGAGAGAAAAGATCGTCATGACTCATATGATGCACCTTCCGCTAGTCAAGCACAATTGAATGGTTCTATAGTTATCTTACAGTTTCACTTAACGAAGGAGTTCGCGTGGATATCGACCCCCGCCGCCTGCCTTTCCTTCTGTCCGTCGCGCGTGAAGGCGGCATCGTTGCCGCCGCCGACATCCTCATGGTCTCGCCCTCGGCAGTGTCCCAGCAGATCCAGAAACTTGAGGAGGAAGTCGGCCTCAAGCTCGTCGAGCGCACCACGTCCGGCGCGATTCTCACCCCGGCCGGCACGATCGTCGCCGAGGCCGGCGAGCGCATCAACGCCGATATCGAGGAAGCCCTCAAGGCGCTACGGCCCCTCACCGGCCAGGTGACGGGAACGGTCACCATTGGGGCGTTCCTGACGATTTGCCGCTCCACCCTCATCCCCGCACTCCCCGACCTCACGGACGCCCTGCCCGGCGTCGACCTGCGCATCGAGGAAACAGAAGAGACCCCGGGCATGGCCGCGCTGCGCACCGGCCACTACGACATCCTCGTCATCGAACGAGACGAGGATCCGGGCCTCGCCCCTCGCGGGTACACGGACGTCCCGTTCCTCGACGAACCCTGGATGCTCGTCACCCCGGACTCCGCTCCCCCGATCGGCTCGATCGAAGACCTTGCGGACCTCACCTGGCTGCGCGTCAATCCAGGCACCAGCGGCGACCACGTCATGCGCCGTATCACGAAAGCATTTCCGGACACACGCTGGGCACCTCACCTCTACACGACGTACGAGGCCGCCCGCACCCTCGTACGTGCCCGCACGGGCTCGACGATCCTGCCGGCCATGGCGCTGGCCGGGGCCCACACGGAGGGCATGCGCATCACCCCGCTACCGTCGCTGGGCACTCGCAAGATCCTGCTGCGCCACAAGAACCACGGTTGGTCCGAGGCGTCAGGCCCCGCGCGCGTGGCCACATACTTGGCGGAGTGGAAGCGTCACAACGCCTCATACTCGACATCCGGCGACTGACCGAGGAACCACCTCGCCTCACCCATCGGTGGTGCGAGGGTCGGCTCAGAGGCTGACCTGCATCCCGGAGGTCGCGAAGTCGAGGGGACCCGACCAGGTCTGTCGCACTTCGGAGGCCACCCGATCGCGGGGCGTCCACGGCTGGATGTGGGTCGCGATCATGCGGGCCACTCCGGCTCGCGTGGCGACCTCACCCGCACGCACGCCGTCCATGTGCATGTCAGGCTCGGTCTCGTCGCTCGTGAAGCCGACCTCGCTGAGGAGCACGTCAACGCCGCGCGCCCCCTCGATGATCGTGTCGCACAGGTCGGTGTCCCCCGTGTAGAACAGCGACACCAGGCGCTCAGGATCATCCTCGGAGGGCCCCTCGATGCGCAGGCCAAATGCCTCGACCGGATGCAGGGCGCGGTAGGGGCGGATCGTCATGGGACCAACCTGGTAGGCCTCGCCCAGCTGCATGTGGGTGAAAACGAATTCAGCCTCGTATGCCTCGTCGTCCGGGGCGCCTTCGATCTGGCGCACGCGACGCATCGTCTCAGCGGGACCGTACAGGGGCAGCGCAGATGCGGCCGCCCCCGGGCCCCACTTGCGGTAGACCTGCAGGGAGATGATGTCGCCCATATGGTCCGCGTGACAATGGGACAGCGCCAGTGCGTCGAGCTCACATGGGCACACGTGCGCCCACAGCGCGCCGAAGGAACCGGGACCCAAGTCGCACGCGAGCGAGAAGGTCCGCTCCTCCCCCGATCGAGGGTCCAGGCCTCGGGCCTGAACAAGGTAGGACGAGGCCGGTGACTCCGGGCCAGACATCGAACCGGTAGCGCCGATGACAGTCAACTTCACGCGATACCACCGCCGGTGTTCACGCGGGCAACGGAACCCACCTCGGGGCCAAGGAAACGGCGAGCCAGGCGCGGGAACAAGTCGGAAGCGCCCGTGGCCAGGAAGTGGTGCTGCGGCCCTTCACCCACGGGCCACGGGTCGTGAAGGAGCCTGCGGTCCACGAGCTCGTTATAGGTAACGTTCGCGGTCGCCTCCGAGGAGGTCACGAGCGTGACTCGCTCGCCCATAATGCGGCCGATAACACCGGTGAGCAGCGGGTAGTGCGTACACCCCAGGATCAGCGTGTCCACACCCGCTTCCTTCAGCGGCGTCAGATACTCGCGCGCCACGGCCTCAATCTCCTCGCCCGTGGTCACCCCGGCCTCGACGAAGTCAACGAAAGCGGGGCAGGCCTGCTGGCTGACCGTCAGCCCGGGGACGGCTGCGAGCGCGCGCAGGTACGCCTCGGACTGGATAGTGGCCTTCGTACCGATGACGCCCACGTGGTGGTTACGCGTGGCGATAACGCTCTGGCGTGCCGCCGGGGTAATGACCTCGACGACGGGGATCCCGGCATCGATCCAGTAGCGTTCCCGAGCATCCGCAAGCGCGGCGGCCGTCGCCGTGTTGCAGGCGATGACGAGCGCCTTCACTCCGCGCGATGCCAGCTCGTCGAGGGCGGAGAGCGTCAGCGAGCGAACCTGCGCGATCGCGCGCGGGCCGTAAGGCGTATGCTCGGTGTCGCCCAGGTAGATGATCTCTTCGTCGGGCAGCTTGTCGATGACTGCGCGAGCCACCGTCAGCCCACCTAGGCCCGAGTCGAAAATTCCGATCGGGGCGTTGTTCATGTATCGACCTTATGCGTTACTGGGAATTATTGACAGCTTCTAGGAGTGAGTCCTGCCACCATGTGATGAGCATATAGATGGCTGCGACGGTTTGCGAGCGCTCCCCCGTCGGCTCACTGAGCGCCAATTCTTCGATGCGCTGAGCGTCGTGTGAATCCGATAGATCCAGCTCACCGGCTAAGCCGAGCCTAATGTCATTGAGCGCACCCAGCCAGGACCACGCGTCCTCGGCCTGGATCCTCAGAGTGTCGCTCTCACCGTGGACGATGTGGTCAAGATCGCCGACGATGGCACGCAAACGGACGGACTTATCGGTGCGCAGAGAATCCTCGGTGAGGGCGCGCAGGCGGCCAGCATCTTCGTCATCCTCGCTCATCGAGGGCAGCAGCATACGCAGAGTGCGTTCGCGGGGTTCGTCTCGGCGCTGCTCGGTCTCGGTGGCGGCATTCACCATGGACGAGGTCGCGGCGTACTCACCGGGATCATCCAAGACGACGAGAACCTCCGTGGCCAACTGGCGCAGGAGGAGCGCCTCGCCGTCGCTCATCGACGAGGCGTAGACACCGTCTCGAAGAGCGAACCCTTCCATATCCTCAGTCCCGGTCCTCTTCGATGGTGGCGCGCAGACCGTAGGAGTGCATAGCCATGACGTCCGCCTCGATGCGTTCGCGCACGCCCGTGGACACGGTCGCGCGTCCGCGCGTGTGGACGGTCATCATGAGTTCTTCGGCGCGCGCGGGCGTTGGAATAGCCGAAATACTGGCGAAACACAGCGCTCACGTAGCTCATGAGGTTGACAGGATCGTCCCACACGACGGCACGCCAACGCGGCACCGCGGTGGGTGCCTCGTGCGTGCGGGACGCAGGTTGGAACATCGTTGTCATACGTCAACACTAAAACGTATTTGGGTATCAGGGAAGGAAATTCGCACCCCGGTGACACGCTTCTCAGGGTAGGCTCACAGTATGCCTGCATCGACATCTACCTCATTGCTGACCGATATGTACGAGCTCACGATGCTCGACGCCGCCCTGAAGGATGGCACCGCGCATCGTCGCTGCACGTTTGAGCTGTTTGGGCGCCGCCTGCCCGCCACACGACGCTTCGGCGTTGTCGCCGGCACCGGTCGCATTCTCGAGGCCCTGGAACGCTTCGAGTTCGACGCTGAGCAGATCGATTGGTTGCACAACCAGGGGATCATCTCCGAGGAGGCCGCACAGTTCCTGGCTTCGTGGCGTTTCACGGGCGACATCTGGGGCTACGCCGAGGGCGAGTGCTACTTCCCCGGCTCTCCCCTACTGACCGTTGAGGGCACGTTCGCGGACTGCACGCTCCTGGAGACGCTGCTCCTGTCGATCCTCAACCACGATTGCGCGGTGGCTTCCGCCGCCTCGCGTATGACGATCGCCGCCCACGGCCGTCCCTGCATGGACATGGGTGCTCGCCGTGCCCACGAGCGCGCAGCGGTCTCCGCCGCCCGCGCCGCGATCATCGGCGGTTTCCAGGGCACCTCCGACCTCGAGGCAGCCAAGCGCTACGGCATCCGTTGCATCGGCACGGCCGCCCACGCGTTCACGCTCCTGCACGACACCGAACGCGACGCCTTCGACTCTCAGGTCGCCAAGCTGGGCCCGGGCACGACCCTGCTCGTGGACACCTACGACGTCTTCAAGTCTGGCATCCCCAACGCGATCCGGGTCGCCCGGGAGGTCCTCATTCCCAGGGGAAAGCGTCTGAAGGGCATCCGTCTGGATTCCGGCGACCTGGCCTACCTCTCGAAGGCCGCCCGCAGGATGCTGGACGAGGCCGGCCTGACGGATTGCAAAATAATCGCTTCCAGCAGCCTGGACGAGTTCACGATCCGATCCATACTGGAGCAGGGCGGCTGCATCGACGCCTTCGGCGTCGGGGAGCGGCTGATTACGGCGCGGAGCGATCCCGTCTTTGGGGCGGTGTACAAGCTGGTGGCCGTGAACAAGGGCAAGGCCTGCTACCCCAAGATAAAGGTCTCGGAGACCTTCGAAAAGATCACCAATCCCGGGAAGAAACAGGTGTGGCGCGTCTATGACGGCCAGGGCCACGCCGTCTCCGACCTGATCACCATGGCGGAGGAGACCCCCGACTTCAGTGGGGAGTATCCCTACGTCAATCCGCAGAGGCCGTGGAGGACCTTCGTCTACTCCGGCTGTACGGCCCGGAGGATGCATGAGCTGGTCATGGAGGATGGAAAGAGGGTGAGGTCGTCCCCTTCGCTCGAGGACATTCGGGCGTACGTAAAACGCCAGCTCGAGACGGAGATATGGCCGGAGGAACAGCGCTTCGAGAATCCGCACAGGCATTATCTCGACATGAGCCCGGCCTACTATCGGATGAAGATGGAGCTTCTGAGCAAGGCGCAGAACGGGATGCTCTGATTCGATGCCGGGTTGTCCCACGCTGTGCTCCACCGACAACTGAAAAATCGAAGATTGAAAAAGGAGGCGGCCCCGCTTGGGGCCGCCTCCCTGTCTCGGCTGTTGTGGGGGTCTAGTGCTTTTTCCTCAACAGCGCGGGCACGGCCAGCAGCAGCCAGACGGCCCCGGCCGTTCCGACGTCACATCCGCCGCCGCCCTCGCCATCGCCCTTGCTTCCGCTGCCGCTCTTCGCTTTCTGGAGCAGTCCCATGGCGCCCGAGATCGTCCCGTCGGCGATGCCGTCCGGGACCACCAGGAGTCCTTCGACGATCCGCGGCCCGGCCTTTGCCGACGAGGCGGCCGGACCTATGGCGTCCGCCACGAAGGCGGTCAGCTCCAGGGTCAGGCCGTTGTTGCCGTTCGTCACCTTCAGTGCGTCCGAGGAGATTGCCTGAGATGCGGCCACTCCGTCGGTCCCCACGACCGTATAGGCTTCCCCGCCCGCGGAGATGAAGGCCAGCTTCAGGACGTCGAAGAGCTCCGGGCCCTCGGCCCTCGTCACCTTACGCCCCGTCAGCGCGCTCAGGTCGTCCCACGACAGGCCCCAGCGATATTTCAGGGGCAGCAGGTCGCCCTTTCCACGCCTGCCGAGCGAGACGTCGATCGCGGGCTTGGGGGTGTTCCAGCCCTGTGCTGAGGGGAACTTCCCCGTCTTGAACCGGATGGGAGCCCCGGATTTCAGCTCCGTCACCTGGGCGGCGGAGGTTCCCCAGGCGTCGCGGAACGCCTTCTGGAATGCGGAGGCTTTCACCCTCTTCGGGTCGGAGTCCGCAATGGTGAGCCCTGCACCCTGCGCACTCAGCAGGTCGTTGAATTCGCCCAGCATCTTCCAGATCTCGGGGTGGACGTTGGTATAGCTCATCTCCTCCCGAACGGTGAGGTCTGCAGAGTCCACTGCGGTTTTCTGCCGGTTCACCGTGACGCTGATGACGGTCTTGCCCACGGATCGGGCGTAGAGGTTACCGAAGGCGTCGATGCGTGCCACTCCAGGATTGCTGCTGGACCAGGTGACCTTTTCGGAGTTTGAGGTTGTCCCGTTTCGGTAGGTGACCACTGCGGTCAGGGTTGCAGTCTGACCGACCGAGGTCAGGGTGTTGGGGATGCCGCTGATCCGAATGGATTGGATTGTGAGGACGGGATTGTCCTCACCACCACCGCCACCGGATTGTTTCACCTCGAAGGCCCCGATGTCCTTTTTGCCGTTCGCCGGCTGAGGACGGTCAACGCCCCTCTCGTCCTTTCCCGGGAAGCCGGGAAGCGAGGCGGGAATCTTGTCCATCGCCCTGTCAGCTGCCGCCAGAGCGCCCGCCTCGTTCAGGGCGAGCGTCTGGAGCGTGCGGGATGCCGAGGATGGGCCGATGGCGGGCCCGGAATTGTCATCAAGCTTGTTGGAGCCGAAGAACACGGCGGAGGTCCAAGTGTCCTGCTGCCGGTCCGTCTCGGTGATGCCGTTCACGTTGGGGTTGGCCCAGGACGTGTCACCCGTTCCCGTTCCGAACTTGGCGATACGGTTGTAGCCGCCTGTGGTGAGGGTTCCCCCTCCGTTGAAGACGTCGGCCCCGAGCTCCGCCTTGTTTCCCACCGCCAGAGTGGCGGCCATGGACAGGCTGCCCGCATCCAGATAGACGGCCCCGCCCCGCTTCTCCCCCGTGCCCTTGGTCTCGTTCTCCAGGGATAGGGTGCAGTTCGTCATCACGAACGGGCCGCCCAGCCAAAACGCGCCGCCGCGGCTGGTCGTGTTGCCCGTCACCGTGTTGCCGGTGAGGGTGCAGTTGGTCAGCGTGGACTGGGCGGTCGCCTGAAGTCGGACGGCCCCTCCCTGCCCGTCGGAGGCGCTTTGGCTGCTGTTCCCGGAGAAGGTGGAGCGGTCGATCTTCGCCGCTTTTAGGTTCAGATAGAGGGCGCCGCCCTGCCCGGAGCTCGCAAAATCGCCCGCGGAGTTCCCCAGCATGGCCGTGGCGGTCATCTCGAAATCGGCAGTGCTCTTGTCGAGGGCCACCGCGCCGCCGTCGCCCTTGGCTGTGTTGCCGTCGAACACGCTGGACGTGATTGTGGCCTTATCCCCCGCGTAGACGGCGCCGCCCTTCTGTTTGCTGCTGTTTTCGCTGAAGGACGTCTGCGTCAGCGCGACGGTTCCCTGAGCCATCACGGCCCCGCCGCTGCCCTCCGCCGTATTTTTCCTAAAGATCGCGTTCGTCGCGTTGAGAGAGCCCTTGCTGAACAGGGCGCCTCCGTCCTTTTGAGCGACCTGGCCCGCGAAGGTGACGGGGTCGCTGCCGGACGGCTCGACCGTGATCTCTTTGGCCCAGATGGCCCCGCCGCCCATATCGGACCCTGCCCCTGTGGCCGTGTTCTTTGCCGTGAAATCTCCGCCGGTGACCGTGGCCGTCCCGTCCGCGTAGATGGCCCCGCCGGACTCGGACGCCGTATTTTCGGAGAAGCTCCCGCCGGAGACGGTGAGGTTGGCTCCCGCGTAGACGGCGCCTCCCTTGGGTGCGCTGTTGGTCGTGAATTTGAACGCACCCGAGAGCGTCCCTGCACTGCCCACGTAGACCGCGCCGCCCGCGCCGCTCGCCGTGTTGTTCGTGAAGGTCACGGTTTGAGAGGGGGATGGCAGGGTGTTGGCCCATATCGCCCCGCCGTTGGCCGCGTGGTTGCCCGTGAAGCTTTGGGGTGCTTTGAAGACGACCGCCGCGCTGCCGGGGATGTAGAGGGAGCCCCCGTTTGCTGTTGCCGTGTTGGGGGACAGCACGTTGCCGTTGAACGTGGCTTTGGAGTTAGCGGAATCACTCAGGGCCACCGCGCCGCCATTCGCGGCCTTGTTGTTCTCGAAGTTGACGCTTGACGGAAACTCCACGGCCGCCCCGTCCAAGTAGATGGCCCCGCCGCTGCCCGTCGCCGTGTTTCTGGTGAAGGTGATCGCCCCGGTGAACGTGGCCTTGCCGGTCCCGGTGACGCTGACGGCCCCGCCGTCGCCCGTCACCTGATTGTCCGTGAAGGTCGTCCCGTCGAAGGTGACTTCCCCGCCGCTGGCGACCGATACGGCGCCGCCCGCTGCGGCAGAGCGGTTGTTCTCGAAGGCCCCGCCCTCGAACTTCGCCTTGCCGCCCGAGGGAATGGAGATGCCGCCGCCTTTGGCATCGCCGTCGAAGGCCACGTTCTTGAACTCCAGCGTAGGGGTGTCGGTGACGTTGAAGTGTCGGAAGGCCCCATTGACGGTCAGTTTTTTCCCGGCCCCGTCGAGCTTCACGTCCAGCGATACGGGAATGGATGCGGTGATGAGAATATCCCCGCCCAGCCGGATGTCCAGGCTGGCAGGGTTCTTCACGGCGTCGCTCAGCTCGATCTCGTTGTTGACGGTGGTCGTATCGGCCTCCGCGCCGGTGCAGAACGACAGGCACGCCAGGCCCAGCAGGCCCGGGATCAAAAACCTTTTCATCCTCTCATTCATCATCTCTCTACCTCCCTTTACGAACCAGCAGCGCTGTGGCCAAAAGACCCAACATCCCCAGCCCCAGGCTGTCGCAGCCCCCGCCGCCACCGCTCTTCTCCGAGCCTCCGGTCCCCGGGGTGCTCGGGTTTTCCTTGTAGTCCGCCGGGGCGGCGTAGAAGGTCAGGTTCCAGCGGTTGTCGGAGGTTCCGTCCCTCAGGACCAGGAAGTCGTTCTCCGTGGTCGGCGTCCTGTCGGACACGATGCGCAGGGCCGGGCGCGACCCGCCGCCCGTGCCGTCCATCAGCATGGCGATGAAGCTCACGGTTATAACGCCGCGCTCCTCGTCCAGAAAGACCTTGACCAGCTTGTCGTAGTACCCCTGTTTCTCCAGTTCCTGGATCAGGTTCAGGTGGTTGTCCTCCCCGCTGCGCAGGTAGAGGCTGAAGTTGCGCGCAAATTCGCTTTTGATGTCGCCCGTCTCGTGCCACTGGTCGAGCAGCCCCTCCCACTTGGGGGCCACCAGCAGGTGCTTGCGGGGCAGGTTGAAGGTGATGTGCAGGGGCAGCAGGCCCTCGGCCCCTTCCCTTCGGGCCGAGCCGGGGATGGACGAGTCGACGGCGAAGGAGGCGATGACGTCCCCGGCCACGTAGGCGTTGCGGACGACGCCGGATGTCACGGTCCGCCCCTCGGGTACCCTCACGTCCGATGCGTCCATCGCCTTGGCGACATCCTTGAGAAAGCCCGTGCTGGCGGCGCGGGGGTTGAAGGCAGCGGCCTTCCAGACGCTGGGCTCGCGCCCCTCGGCGGGGGCCGACGCCGTCCCGAGGTCCAGGCCGAAGATTATCCTGTGGTTCAGGGTCAGCGCGTAAGAGTCATTTGCCGGGTCAACGGAATAGAGCCGCAGGGGGACCTTGTTCCCCTCGTTGACGTTAAAACGCTGACTGTAGATGGTCTTGAGGCCCGGCGCGATGTGGCTGAGCTCATTCAACTGAAACCGCGAGGGGACATCCTTGAGGCTCTGGGAGCGCGGCAGATCGAAGGCCCAGTGGGTGGGGACCAGGTGGGTCCAGGCGTAACTGTCGTAGCGCTGCACCGCGTAGCGGATGCCCGTGTAGTTCGTGACCTCCGTGGTCAGGCGGTAGTCGATCCTGTCGGGGGCGGGCCAGGCAGGGACCGGGACGAACACCCACTGACCGCTCTCCGTCTCCTTGTTGTCCGTCACATCCCACGTAAAGTGGTCGTAGGCCGCGATATCCCCCGTGTTCGTCGTTCCGGGCTCGCGCAGGATGGCCCGGAGCAGCAGGGGGTTGTCCTTCGCCGTGCCGTCCGCGACGTTGGCGATGATGAAGGGGACCAGAAGGGTCTGGGACGGGGTGGAGGGATGGCTGGACGAGGGGTTCTGGTGGAAGGCGAAGTTGCCCCTCACGCTGCCGAACTTCCCCTGCTCCCTGTTCTTGGTGAAAAGAAAATCATATCCCCCGCTTCCCAGCGGGGTCTTGCGCGTGGAGTAGACGGAGTTGAGCAACAGAGCGTCCGGGGTGACCGCGTCGCCGGGCCCCGAATAATCAAATCCGACCTTCATCGAGGCCTGGGTTCCCATCAGCACCAGGAACATCGCGCGGACGTCCCGGTTGGCCTCGTCCCCCAAGGGCTCCTCCGTGCGCCCGTTCGTGATGACGACGGAGTTGCGGTCGCTCACGATGTCCCCGCTGACCTGGACGGGAACCTTGGCCGACGCGTCGCCCACCGTATCCATGCCCCCGGTGATCACCATCCACTGGGCGCCCACGCCGCTTGGGCCGAAAAGGTCGTCAAAGCGGTAGTTCGCTCCGGCCTCCGTGCCGGACAGCAGAAGGCACGAAAGGCAAAGGACCGCCGCGCCGCCTGCAGCTCTGAAAAAACTTCTCATGGCAAAACCTCCTTGTTTTGGATATCCCTCGATGCATGTCATATATGTTTGCGACCGGGGAGCTATCGGTCCCTCAATCCCGACCGGCGGGTCCGGGAGAGACGGCGTTCGCTCCGCGCTGCCGCGCGATCCCGCCGGGAGCGCTCCGGATGGCCGCGGTGCGTCCCCTCGTCCTCACGGGGCTCCGGTGAGGACGCCTCCTCGAATGGGGCTTCGGCAGCCTCCGCAGGGGCCTCTCTTCCCTCATCCGCCTCGGGCTCCGCCTCCGCCGCCTTGACCGGTCTCAGCATCCCCGAGGCGGCGATCAGGGAGAGATGATCCAGGGGGCGCAGCGCGGCGGCTCGGGCGAAACAGGCGACGATCTCCCGGGCCCGCTTCATGTAGCTTCGTTCGCCCAGGGCAGAGCTCAGCTCGGCCAGCCCCATGGCCGCGAGGGCGTTGGCCGATGGAATCGCGTCGTCGCTCGCCGTCTTGCGCCTCAGAAAGATGTTGGGGTCGTCCAAGGAGGAGAGAAACAGCCCCCCGCCCTCGGGGTCCCAGAACTCCTCCATGAGCTTGCCCGCCAGGGTCTCGGCGCAGCGCAGCCAGTCCCGCAGCTGTTTTTTTCGCGCCCCGGCGGCGGCTGCTGCGCGGTGAAGCTCCATGACGCCCCACAGCAGCGCCGCGTAGTCCCCTGGGAGGGCGGGAATTCCCGCCTCCCCGCCGCGGTACCGCCGCCGCCAGCTGCCCTTGGGGTCCGGCAGGGCCTTTTGAAGGAACAGGGCGGCCCGCTCGGCGGAGAGTCTCCATTCCGGCTGCTCGAAGGCCGAGGAGGCACGGGCCAGGGCCCCGATCATGAGGCCGTTCCAATCCATGAGCACCTTGTCGTCCACGGCGGGGGGCGTGCGTCGGGATCGGGCCTCCAGAAGGATGGCCCGGTCCCGGGCCAGGCGTTCCGCCGCCTCGGTCGATCGGATCCCGTAGCGCCGCGACAGTTCCGCGACGGCAGATGCTTCGTAAAGAATGTTCTGCCCCGTCTGCATCCCCGTCATCTCGTGTCCGAAGTTCCCGCCGGGCAGGACGGCATAGGCGGCGCAGAACAGGCCGCGGTCCCCCTCCGGGAGCAGCCGACGGATCTCCTCCTCCGTCCAGAGGTAGTAGCGCCCCTCCCCCTCCTCGCTGTCCGCATCGAGGGACGTCCGGAAGCAGGACTCCGGGGCGGTGAAATCCCGCTGCACGCACCCAACGATGTCCTCCGCCAGGGCGCGGTAGAACGGGTCGGGCCGGATCTCGTGGGCCAGCGCCGCGGTCAGGAGCAGCAGGGCCTGATCGGCGAGCATCTTCTCGAAGTGGGGGATGAGCCACTGTTCGTCCGTGGCGTAGCGCGCGAACCCGCCGCCCAGATGGTCGTGGATGCCGCCCCTCCACATGCGGCGGAGGGTCAGGTCCGCCATGGCAAAAAGTTCCTCGCGCTCCCGTGTGGAGTTGACGGCCGACCGGGCCTGTTCCAGCAGGAAAAGGAGGCGCGGCGCGGCCGGGAACTTGGGTGCGAACCCGAACCCACCCCACTGCGAGTCGAAGAGTCCTTGGAGCTCGCTGAGGGCGCTTCGGGCCGCCGCAGCGCCCACCCGACCCCCTGAGACAAACCTCAGGTGGGCGGCCAGCATCTCCGTAAGGCTGTCGGCCCCACGAATAACGTCCTCGCGCTGCATGGACCACAGCCACTTGACGCGCGGCAAAATGGCCGTCAGCCCCGGCATCTGGCCCGTCGTCCTCTTGGGCAGCCACGTGGCCGCGAAAAAGGGCCTGCCCTCGGGGGTCAGGAAGAGGTTCAGGGGCCAGCCTCCGTTTCCGTTCTGGATGTGGCATATGTCCATGAAGAGCCCGTCCAGATCGGGCCGTTCCTCCCGGTCCACCTTGATGGCGACGCAGGTGTCGTTCATGAGATCCGCCACCTCGGGGTCGGAAAAACATTCCCGCTCCATGACATGGCACCAGTGGCACGAGGAGTAGCCAATGGAGAGAAATATGGGTTTGTCCTCCCTGCGCGCGGCCTCGAAGGCCTCGTTCCCCCACGGGTACCACCCTATGGGGTTGTCGGCGTGCTGGAGCAGGTAAGGGCTGGACTCGTCCGACAGACGGTTCCTTGGAGGGGATGAAGGGGAGCCCGCCGTCCCCGGGGCGGTTGAGAGGTCCCTGTAGATCAAGCGGTCATTCCCTCCCGTCCTCCTCCACGATCCCGGGCAGCTCGTCGAGGGACCCGACGGCGCGCCACGCCCCCAGATCCAGGAGCTGATCCTTCGTGAAGTTGCCCTGCGCCGCGCCAATGGCCCGCGTCCCTGCGGCGAGGGCCGTCCTGACATCGATGTCGGAGTCCCCGACGTAGACGGTCCGATCTGCGGGGACTCCGAAACGGTCCATGAGACTCAGGAGCATCCCCGGCTCGGGTTTGTAGGGCAGGTGGTCCGAGGGGCCGACGATCGCGTCGAAATAATGGGCCGTTCCGCTCCTCTCCATGGCCGTCCGCGGGGCGTTCCGATTCGAGGCGACGGCCAGAACCAACCCCATCTCCCGAAGGCGGGGCAGGATCGTCCTCGTCTCGGGGAAGGGGCGGATCATGGAGTGTTCGAGCGGCGCGACCTTGTCGCGGTACAGGTCCATCCACTCGGGCCGGTAGTCGCCCAGGGTGCCGATCATGAACTCCCTCATGGGCATGGCGATGCACCGCATCACCTGGGCGTGGGTGGTTTTGGGACGACCGACCGCCTCGGCCACCAAATTGAGCCCCGCCAGGATGGCGTGGCTCGAGTCCACAATCGTCATATCGTGGTCGAAAATCATCAGTTTGATCATTAGGCCCTCTCCATTACCGATTCTCTCTGTCGATGTCCTCTACCAGTGTAATGCCCTTTCCGCTCGGAGCCGGAAAGCTGCGGTTCGGATCGGGATATCCTCGTCAAGACGCTCCGGTCGTTCCAGGGACCTTCTCCAAGGTAGCCTTGAGAAGGTCCCTAGCGGAGTCCTCCGAAAGCTTTCCGCCTCCCTTCAGGCGGTTCAGGATGTAATTGTAGATCTTGCACAGCTCCTCCCCATGTGGGCTCAGCTCTCCCGATTCGAGGCGGGACTCCTTCGTTTGAAGGTCCTCCAGCGCGGCGAGGGCGGTGCAGGCGAGGATGTGCTCCTCGGAATTTGCGCTTCCTTCCGGCATCAAAGGCTCCGTGGAGGCTCCCTGGGAGAGCATCCCGTTGACGTTCGCCCTCAGCGCGCTGAAGTTCGTGGTGAGCTCCAGGTAGAT
>ERZ773005.1233-NODE-1233-length-14084-cov-3.674246_pt1 | contig 14084 bp, 11 predicted proteins | sample MGYA00580666_ERZ773005 | MGnify/ENA primary metagenome ERZ773005 (study PRJEB29015, sample SAMEA2737999) | human oral metagenome | biome: human oral; feature: human-associated habitat; material: dental | place: China | collected 2061 ...
CTTATTATACTTAGCGGACTGACTAGTTCCACCTCTTAAGAACATTGAAATTTCTATATGATACAATGCTCTGCCCTGTTTGTTATTTATAGAAGTAAAATAGGGATTCACTACACGTCACTAGACGGTATAGACCTTGATTCAAAGCGATTTTTGAAATTCTAAATTTCACTACATTGCAATATAAATCAACCGAATCACTACCTTATTTGAAATAAAAATGATGATTCGGATTTTTAAAGGAAGAGGGACTGAACTACACCCCAAAAGTTAGTTTTTTTCTGTCTAACTTTTGGGGTGCAGTTTGCTTGGTCCCAGTATGTTTATTTCATTTTGGATAACTTCATTAATAAACTTAAGCGTTCATCATTTTTGAGCTCTGATAACAAGCAAATCAACCGCTCATATCCAAGTTCTTTCTTCTGCTTGATTAATGAATTCATCACAGCCACCAAATCTTCTGGCGTAAAATTCCTTAAGTAAAGTGTAATATAACTTCCACTATTAGAAAATAGGCTAACATGAATTGCATTATGTTCTTTTTGTCTAATTTTCATTCCTCCTGTAGACTCCCTGATATGGAACTCATACACTGTCTTTTTGGGGTAGCAATCAAATGAGTTTTCGAATTCTCTACGATTTTTATAGAGAATATAGCTAATAAGTGAATAGTTTTTGAGAAACATAGTGGTTTCCTCCGTAAGTATTATTATAATTTTAGTATGCCATAAATTCCAAAATAAAAAAAAATAATTAAGAAAAAACGATACATAAGTTGTTTCTCTTATTAATTTTTTTTGTAGTTTTTCCTCTTTCTCTCATCCCTCAATTTTTTTACAATTCTGATTTTTCTGTGTGTTTAGCGTTGACAGGAACGTATGTGTAAGTCACGCTAAACACACAGTACTAGGTAAAAGTGAATAACGTAAAAAAATCTTATCCTAATTTTTTTATTTTAAAATTTATGGCATACTAATAATATCTAGATAATTGATTGAGTAGAGACGTAACTAATATAGCTACGTTTTTTATATTTGAAAGGAGGTAGCTATCTTGGAAACAGTAGGTTTAAGCTGGGTTAGGAAAGAACCAGTTTTGTATTTCATTAACTAAAAAAAAATAAATGTATAGATAATAAAAGAGATGTCAATAGCAGTTTAAAAAAAATTTTTTGATCGTAACAAAGTAAAGAATAAAAGTAAAAAACGAAAGTAAATAACAGGAACCAATTTTTGTATTTCATTTACCAATAAAAAATAAATGTATAGATAATAAAAGTAATGTCAACAGCAGTTAAAAAAATTTTTTGATCATAACAAAGTAAAAAATCAAAGTATAAAAACTAAAGTAAATAACAAAAGTCTAAAAATCAAATACAAAAACTAGCTTAGCTCAGTCGCTAAATTCAGAGCATTTAAACCTGAAAAAAGACTAACAAGAAAAAACAACAGATTTTTATCTGCAAGATGGAACTCTACATCTTATTTAAATTGAGTCAACTTGTCATGTTGTAAAATGACTTGGTTATCTTCTTAGCCATCAATTAAGAAGCGCCCTCAGCAAAGGGAAGATACTACATCAGTGAATATAAGCTTAAGTCACTGCACTACTTCAACTTGAATTAAAAAAGACCTTAAGAATTTTCTTAAGATCTTCTTTAAAAGTAAACAATCTACAATAGAAAGGAAAGAACTATGGCAAAGAAGAGACGTAGTCGTGCTGAACGACGAGAAGCTAAAGAGAAAGCTAAGAAACAACAGATGGATTCTCTAACTACTTTCGAAGGCCGTAAACAATTCGTCCAATCAAAAGGACTAACTAATCTAGTCACGCGCTTTAAAAAAGGAAAGGGTATCAAACGAAATGAATCCAAAAAAACGGGAGAGGACATTCATTTAATCCATACCGACCGAACTCTTCATAACTACGCTGGTTCCTGGAGCAGATTCGCTTCCTTTGTTGCCACAACAGCTACTGCCGAAGAGTTAGAAGCTCTTGATAAATCTAACGATATTGAGGGATGGATTGACTTAGTGAATCAATACTTAGAACATTGTAAGAAATCAGGGCTTTCTGCTCCAACCCAGTCAACCTATAAAGCAGCATTAGCCAAAGTTTTAGGTGTATCTTCCACTACTTTTATTGCAACGGATATTCGATATCGAGCCGACAAAAAGAATAATCGTTTGAAGTCTAATGACGACAGGATGTCTGAAGAAACAAATAATCGCTGGTTCTTAATCGTATCTGCTACTGGGTTACGTAAAAATGAATTAAAAGCTATTACTGGAGACTCCCTCTACCAACGTGAGGATGGCCAATATTATCTTAAAATTATTGGTAAAAAACATAAATCAAAAGGAGCACGAGATCGTTGGGTTCCGATTATTACGCGAGACAAAGAAGAATTAGAAAGGCTTGTTGAAGAATTTAAACTAGCTGGTAAAAAGCGTGTATTTCAAGTTCCAACTGCTTTAAAACCTCATAAATATCGTGCAGAATACGCAAAACGTCTTTATCTTCTTGTCGCGCGAGATCCCAAAGATATCAAAGATAAAAAAGAAAAAATTTATCTACGAGGGGAATTAAAAGGCGTTGTCCTTGATAGGAAGGCTTGTTTAATTGTATCGCGGGCGCTTGGACACAATCGACCTGAAGAGTTTCAAAAATCCTATGCATATAAATTAATTGCACAAGCGAACTAAAAATTTTCAAACATCATTATATTTTTATCATAAAAAATAGTTCTATAACTTCTACAATTGATAAAATAAATGTAGGAATTATAGAACTTTTTATTTCAACAAATGGCCTCATAGAAACAAGTATAAAACCACGATTCTATCCATTAAGAACTTCTTGTGAGACCTATTTAAAAAAATACTTAAATTTTTTTATTCTTTTTTAAAAATGTAATGATAATAAAAACTGCAGATAGCAATACGATTGAAACTATAAAAATAATGAGTTGCATTTCATTTGATAGCATTTTGCTACTATAATCGCGTCCATCAGTTTTATCAACTTCTTCTATGTTTTCGTTACTATCTTTTAGCTCCGTTTCTTTACTTGTTGTATTTTCTGTAGATTCTTTCTCTGTAGTAGACTTATGTTCTTTGTTGGAACCGAACATACCAGTCTGAGTTCCTATAGCTTCCTGATATAACTTGTCCAGTTCATCATTAGTATAATTTCCCTTTAAGTAGCTTCCATCTTTTCTCTGAAAATCAACTAGACCATAGTAAGTAGATATAAATTTTTTATCTCCCTCTATAACAACAAAACAAGGTTTCTCACGTACTGAAGGATTCTTTATAACTTTTTTAACCATATATGTTGCCTTAAGTTGTGTTATCGATCTAGCAACTAAGCCTTCACCGTATACTCTCATTTTATATTCACCTAGTGGAATATTAGTCTCTTGAACCCAATTATTATTTTTATTGATTTTTAGAGTTTTTACGACTTCTTCTGTATCTGGTTTTACTAAAAGTACTGTAATCTCTTGTGTGTAATTTTCTTGAACAATTGCTTGCACTACCACAGGGCCAGTTTCGTCCGCATATATATTAGAAATATTGATAGCAAAGAATATACTTAAAAAGGTTATGAACATCTTCCAAAAAAATTTCATTCTGTTAATCTTTCTCTTTATTCGAAATCTCTCAATTGTTCTATAGAAATATCAATTTTATGTATTTCTTCAATTAGTTCTGCAAAAGGATCATCCAACCTAGTTTCCCTACTATTGTAATATGCATTGCCTAATACCAAGAGAAGTTTTTCACGTTTCTTATTCTCTGTATAAATCTGTGTATTTACTTGTAACGATTTAGTTAATTCCTTGGTCTTTTTCCCAGCTATAGAACTAACTGTGAAGAACTTTTCTGAAATATCTGATATAAAAGAATTCATCGTGCTAGAATTATTAACTCTAGAACCACAAGAAACACAGTAATCGCTTGTTCTAAAATTTGATTTACCACATTTAACACAAAAAATCTTATCTTCTTCTATTTCTTTTTTATGTTCTTGCACATTTTCCTCGTTAACAGTAATATTTTCAGAATTAGTTTTCTCTAAATCTTTTCTATCAAGATAAGTTTCGGCTAACTTTATCTCACTATCAAGTGTATCCATTGATATGGAAGAAACTTCGGCATTATTATACTCTATATCTTTACTATTTTCTACATTAAACTCATTATTCTTCTTTGCTGCAATAAACTCTGCCGGACTTGGCTTTCTATTGTATTTCTCTTCAAACTGAGATAGCCATTCTTCTTTATTCATAACCTTACACCCCTGTATATCTTACATTATAATTCTCTTGCAAAATACTAATTCGCTTATCTTTATTCGGATAACCTAAAGAGCATATACGTTTAGCTATTGAATCATCAATCTCTGATAAAGTATCTAAATATAGACAATGAGTCTCACCAAGGCCTATAGAAGCCATATATTGATCTGAAAGAAGTACATCACGTTTTACAATCGATTTCACAAACATGTAAAAGAAACTTATTAAAGTCATTATTAGTAGTATAGAACCGTAAAATATAATGGCTCCCTCTTTCGCTTCCGAGCTTCCTGTCCAAAATGAGTTTCTACTGTCTCCATAATTTTTTCTAAAACCTCCGAATAAGGTTGTTACTAGTAAAATTAGTAAAACAAAAATTAATAAGAAATTTGAACCAACAACTACAGATAATAGATTTGGACCCATGTTATGGATTCGATGGAGCTCAAACATAATCTTTGGTTCTAAGTAATATGGGTTTTCCAATAAGCTATCAGTAACAATAATTGTGTTCATACCTATTGCATAAGCTCCTGGAATCTGATTGTGAATTATACGAATTTCAATATCTTCAGGCAAGTTTAATCCCATCTGTCTCGCTTTTTTAATAATCTCGTTTATAGGTTGTTGAACTATTTCCTTATAGTCTGTTCGTTCTATTTTTTTCGCTCCTGCTATCCAACAAATTAATGACTGACCTTTCTTAGATAGTAAAAATACTGTAAATAATATAGCGAAGATAGATATATAGTTTTGAATAAACATAGCTAGACTAAAATAAATTAAAATACCCCATCTTTGAGTATCATAACAATATTTTAGATATTTAAATAAACTATTATTTTTAAGTGTAGAGTAAAAAACATTCTCGTTGGTCTGTTTTAAAACTTTTTCACAATTCGTGCATCGTTCATCATTAACAGAATTCTTTGTTCCGCATGAACTACAAAAAGTATAATCATTACTGAACTCTTGTTTATCTTGTACGTCTTCAACTTCTTGAGATAAATCTTCATCATTTCTCGTTTGAGAGTCAGTTTGTGTAGATTCTAAAGAATTATCTATTATTCCTGATTCAGTAATTTCTCCAGCCTGAATCCCAGCTTGAATTTCTTCGTCAGTTGGTATACGATCATTAATTTCTGTAAATATCTCTACCCATTTCTCTTCATTCATCAATTACTCCTTTTTAAGATCAAAAGACTGAAGTTTAAATACCATTTAATATTTTGCCTCCAGCCTTATTATCTGTTTATAGTTTATTACTACGTTTACTCACTTTTTCTACGTAATTTTGTTGTAAACAATCCCATAATCATGGTTCCTAAACCAATTAAGAAAGTACTATCCTCTGAACCTGTATTTGGTAAAGTCGTATTGACACCATATCTAGGTTTATTGCCAACATAGGTATAAGCTGGATTACTTAGAGCAGTTCTAGGTTTATCTGTTACCAGTTTATGTTCTATATTCTCTACCTTAGAATCATGTCTATGGTTCAATGATTCTTGAGGTTTATTATATGCTTTCTGATATGCAAGTAGAACAGCCTCGTACTGAGCTTTGGCATCCAATTGGTTTTGGAGAAGAGTTTTTAGTTTGGCTTGTTCTGCTTCAAGAGTTTGAAGAGCTAGGCGGTGAGCCTCAAGAGCTTTTTCGTACTCTTCTTTTGCAACTTCGTAGTTCTCAGAAGCATGAATGAGACTATCAAGGAGAGTTTCCAACTCTTTGATGCTTGCTTCGATTTTAGTAATCTCTGCACGAACAGCTTCTTCTTGAGCTTTCAAGTCGTCAAGTTGAGCTTGAATCATTGCAAGAACTTCTTCCTCTTGGGCTTGTTTTGCTTTGAGTCCTTCAAGGACAAATTCTTCTTGTGCAAGTTCAGCTTGTGCTTGTTCCAAAGCTTCTTGTTTAGTCTTGACATCAGCAGTTAGGTTGGCAACGGCTACTTTAGCATCTGACAAGCGTTTTTCTGCAAGTTTTTCAGCTTCAAGAACCTCTTCGTATGCTTTTTGAGCATCAGGAGTTAAGTTCTTGGTTGCTTCTAGTTTCGCAATCACTTTACGAGTAGCTGTAATCTCATCATCAGCTTTCTTATAAGTAGCTTGTGCCACTTTCAGTTCAGCTTGTGTTGTTTTAACAAGACCTTCAGCATCTTTAAGTGCTTGAACGGCATCTGACAAGGCTTGGCGTTTTTCTTGCAAACTTGCATTTAGGTTATTGACGGCTGTTTCTGCATTTTCCAAACGAGTTTTAGCTGTATTGTAGGCTAGTTCTGCTTGGTCAAATGTAGCTTGAGCTTCAGGAGTCAACTCTTTAATAGCATTTGCTTTATAAAGAGCATCTTTTGCGGCATCAAGTGCTTTAGAAGCATTGTTCTTAACAGAAGTTGCTTCTTTGAGAGTAGCTTGTGCATCCTTGTCAGTTTGTTCCGCTTGGCGCAATTCTGACTTAGCTAAGTTGAGAGCATCACTATTTGCAGTGATCTCGTCGTTGAGGTTAGTCAAAGCTTTCTCAGCATTTTTAAGTCGTGTTTCAGCGGTTTGATGTTCTGCTTTAGCAGTATCAAACTTGGCTTGAGCATCAGGAGTTAAATCCTTAATCGCTGTTGTACGTTTGATAGCATTTTTAATGCTATTTAGTTTATCAAGAGCATTATCATGTGCAGTAGTTGCTTTTTCAAGAGTTTCTTGTGCAACTTTATTTGCGACAGTTGCTTTATATAAAGCTTTTTCTGCTTCTTTGTGAGTAGCACGCTTAGTTTCAATTTCTTTTGTAAGATTTTTATAAGCAGTGCTTGCGTTTGTATTGCGCAATTCAGCTTGGCTTAATTCTGACTTAGCAGTATTAAGAACACGCTCTGCATTAGGAGTCAAGTCTTGTATATTTAACAAGGTATTGAGACGAGTCGTGGTAGTTACGAGTTCAGATTTTGCAGTTTCATCTGCACGTTTAGCCGCACTTAAACGACGTTGGGCGTTGTTGTGAGTGGTAAGGGCAGAAACTTGCGTTTTCTTAGCTTGTGCCAAGTCTTTTTCCATCTTGCTGGTGTCAAATGGAGTTGGGAGTGGTTTTGCGATACCTTTATCGTAGTAGTCGTCAATGTAGACAGAAGTGCTTTCCCCAGTTGCAGGATTAAGAGTTGTTTCTGTATGGGCATTTTGTCCTGCAAACTGAACAAAGTGCATACGCCCAACATTATTTTTAGTATAACTGATATTTCCACCAACTGCACTTGGATAAGTTGGTGTGACACGCCCAACCATTCCCTTCATGTGACCGAAATTGGCATGAATATCTCGAATCATAAATGCTAGAACTGCGTCGTAAACTTCACGGTAAAGTTGAGACATAGTTGCTTTACGAGTTTTTTCAGTATTGATAGCTTTTTCTAAAGGTGAAGTGTTACTTAATGTGTTTGTATAATTAAGAACTTCTCCGTTCCATTTTACGCTATCCACTCCGTCATTTTCCAAAGCTGTGTTGCTATGCCCACTATTGTAAGGTTTATTTTCATCAGCATAATTCTTAGTGATTGCTCGAATACCTTGAATAGATTCTTTTGTCACAATAAAGTTATGCTTGCCCCAAACTTGGTCTTGGAGGCTGTTTGCTAGAAGAACGTAGTAATGACTCAAAGCCTTAATTTGCTCATCTGTTGGATTATCAAGATTTACAACTGTGTGGTCGATTGGTAGGACAATATTTTTATTTGTCCAACCTTTAAAGATATGTTGTTGCAACTCTTGAGACCATTCAAATTGACGGCTTCCAAAATCATACTTGCCCCCCTTGTACCATGCTTGAATAGCGTTATTCAAAGCGTGTTTGTTCGCTTCACTAGCATCATTCAAGTAGGTCTTATAAGCCGCAATGACATTTTGTGGCAATTGAGGAATGGTCAGGTTCTTAATGGCAGAAATTTGTTTTTCAAGAGTATCAACAGCTTTATCTGCTTCATTTTTGGCATTTTCGACATTTTTAGCGACAGATGTTGCATCAGTTAGTTCTTGAGTTGTTTCACGAACAGTATCTTCTTGTTGACCTTTTAAAATCTTCAAATCTTGGATGTCAGAGCGTTTTTGAGCATCTACCTTTTTTGCATCCCCAAATTTACGTTCGACATCATCTTTTTTATCTTGCTTAGTTGCCAAGTCAGCTTCGGCATTGTCACGTTCACTTGTAACGCCTTCTAAATGACTTTCAGATGAAGCAAGACTGTCTTTTGCATTTTTTTCATCTGTAGTAGCTTTTTGAAGTTTGGTTGAAGCAAGTTCTGCGCCACCTTGAGCTTTGGTCAAAGTATTTGCAGTCTTAGATTCTTCCACTTCAGCTTGAGTTTTGGCTTCATTCAACAAATCAAGTTGTTCTGCTTTTTTAGCATCTGCACGTCTAGCATCATCCAAGTCTGTAGTAGCATCTGCAAGAGTTGCTTCTTTAACTTTTAAATCAGATGTTGCATTGTTACGTTCATTTGTAACACCAGCAACTTTCGCTTTAGAAGCATCCAAAGTTTCTTGAGCTGTTTTTTCAGCTTTTTGCTTATTCTTCAAGTCATCAGAAACTTGGTTTGCGGCAGTTTGAGCATCAGCCAAAACACCTTTTGCTTGATTCAATGTTGTAGTAACTTGATCTAAGTTAGTTGTCGCTTGAGCAACTTGTTCAGCTTTCTTAGCATCTGCACGTTTGGCATCATCCAAAGCTTTAGTAGCACCTGCAAGAGTGGCTTCTTTAGTAGCTAAATCATCCTTGGCGTTTTTGCGCTCATCTAGGATAGCGGTTGTGCCAGTTCCGTCAAGAACAGCTTGTGCATTGTCCTTATTTTGTTTAGCGACATTAAGTTTAGATGTAGCTTCGTTGTGAACTTGCATTGCGTTTGAAAGAGCATCAGTCGCTTGATCAAAAGTATTCTTTTGTTCGGCTTCAAGCTCTTTTGCATCGTTCAATTTACGAGTTTTTGTCGCATCCGTAGCTTGTGCTTTTTCAAGAGCTTGTTTAGCATCTTTAACGATAGCTTGTTTAGCTTTTAAGTCCTTCTTAGCATCTTTTTCTTCTTTGATGACTTTATCAGCGCCAGTTCCATTTAGAACATCTTGAGCGTTCTGAACTTTCTTCCTAGCACCAGCTACTTTTTCAGCTTGTTTGTCCGTAGCACCCGTAGCATCTTTAACAACAACTTCTTGCGCATTTTTCTTTTCTTGCACTTGATTTTGTTGTACTTTCAAAGGATCAATTTTTTCTGTTTGCGTAGCTGCTTCCTTCTTAGAAGCGTCAATCGCATTTTTTGTCCCTTCAATTGCTTCAGGAGTTGCAGCAGTTTTCTTTTGTTCAGCTTTTTCAAGCGCTTGTTTAGCACTATCTTCTGCCCCAGCAGTTGCAGTTTCTTGTTTCTTAGCTTCTTGAACAACAGGAGTTTGAACTTCAACAGCTTGGTCAGCTTGGTCTTTAATTACTTTCGCTCCTTCGACAACTACTTCAGTTGGAGTTTTGGTCACAAGAGCAGTTCCATTTGAAACTTCAACGCCCTCAACTTGAGTGATAGATGTTGTAGGCGAAGTTTGTACATGTTTTTCTTCAGCTACTGAATTGTCCGTTGCTTTTACATCAACTTGTTCATCTGCTTGTACAGATAGTGTTGAAAAACTTGTTAAAGCAACTCCTGCCGCTAGAGCAAGGGGTATTTTTTTCTTATTATTTTTACTTGTTTTTGAATTCATTTTTACCCACATAAAATTTGAAGCGTATCTGCCCCAAATCCAAGCCCTTCATATAATATTATAAACGCCCTTATTATACCATTTTTGTTAACTATTGTAAATAAATCTACAACATTAAAATACTATTGTTTATATAAAAATCAACAAAAAATATATACAATTATTAAAAGGAGAATTTTAGAATGAAAATTGGAGAATTAGTCAGAGAATATCGACTAAGTAAAAAGCTAACTCAGCAAGAGCTTGCCGAAAAAAGTGATCTTAGCTTGCCTTTTATTAATTTAATTGAAAACAATAGAAGAAACTTATCTGTCGATACTCTACTAAAAATTTTATCTGCTATGGATATAGATCCTTCTGATTTTTTTAGACCACTTTCTGAAACTTCAGATGATAATCTTCAACTTTTAATCGAAAAAATTCAACTAAATAAAAATCGTACTGAAATTATTGATCTTTTTCTCAACATCCTAAATTTAAATGAAAAATAAATAAAATAGATAAAAACTTACTTTTTCCTCCAAAACCTTGTTACAACGCGTTTTTAAAGCACTCAAAATTGAGTGTTTTTTTTTGTTTTAAAAAAATTTCCATTTTTTTTTTTTCAGGCGTTTTTGGCAAGATTTATGGCATACTAACCAATATAAGAAAGAAGGAGGTTTATATCGAAAGAAAGTTACATCTCAAAAGTACATCTTCATTACAGATTTAACAACAAGGAGGAATATACATGGTAAGAAGATATAAAAAAAGTAAACGAGAAAGAGAAGCAGCTAAGAAACGTCATTTAACCCCTGCAGAAAGAAGAAAAAAGGAAAAGCATAAGAAAAAAAGAGAACTCAGACAGAGAAAATTACTAGAACTACAGCAAAATAACGAAAATAATATAAAATCTTGTTTCTCAGTTACCCCAGCTTATTGGGGTATTGATAACTGTACAGTCTCAATTCTTAGCCCTGAAGTAACTTATGACCCTATTGTTTTTGATAATCGAATCTTTAAAGAGACTGCTTCTTTAGAATTCAATTCCAAAGGAAAACTAGATAAAATCATCATTCAATCAGTAGATTTAGGAAAAGTAACAATTAGTCTTAAAGAAGAAGATTACAAAAAGAAATTTGCAGCAATCCAACTTAACGGTCCTTCTCCTAATTTTCAAACTACAGGCATTAATGGGATTAAATTAAGATTACTAGAGGTATTACATATTACATAAGTTAGAAACAGATTATAGGATTAAAATCAAATTTAATCTGGATTATGTTAAGTTTAAGAAGATTGAATTAGCATTCACAATTGCTTTTGATAAATTACCGTCTTTACCAACTCGTCAATTATTAATAAGATCATTTGTAAAAGAAAAGAAAGCAGATTTAAAAAACCATAGAAAAAGTAAAAATGCAGACGGTTTTTCAATGATAACGAGTGAAATTAATCAAAAAGAAATACACACTTTTTATAATAAAATTGAGAAAGCAAAAAAGAACAAACAAATCCGTAAAATAAATTCATCATTAAATAATCTAGAAATCTTCAGATATGAAATCGAATTAACGGATAGTAATATAGCTAATAAATTAGGTTCCCATTTCTTAACAGAATTAACTGATGAAAAGATTATTCAATATTTGGAATCTGTCTTGTCTTTAGCTATCTTTGAATATGTAGAAATCCTCGAGGAATCAATTAGTTCGTGCAATAGGAAGTTAAAGAAGATTTATAGGGAATGTAAGCCTCAAGATTATATGACGGTATTTTTACTCTATGTTATTGATCAGTTATCAAATACTACAGTATCTGATTTAATTGATGAAGAAATCATTACATTTCTTCCATTAGAATTTTTAAAAACAAATAGGGGTACAACTAAAAGAAGAATCTTAGAAAGGTTCCAATCCCACGAAGTAAATACGGAAACAAAACATACATTAGGAAAAATGACTAGTTGGCATGTTTTAGAAATAATAAGAGTAATGTTTCATTCACTGGAAGAAGCAAAAAAATATGGTTTAGGTGCTCGTATAAACCCTTCCACAACTTCTTATAAAACTTTTCCACTAAAAACATACTCTTTAGAAGAACGAAATAAGATCTTCAATAACACAATTACAAAAAATACAAGAAAAAATGTTCAAGATAAAAGGTTAAAACTCACCTTAAAAAGATTAAGAGACGGAATATTAATTTAGCAGTTATTTTAATAGCAAATATATTTTTCAATGTTAAAAAACGTTGATATGTCAAGGGACATGTATAAATATGTACCGCAACTACTATTCGAATATTTTCGAAAGGATAAGGATATGAAAGTTACTTTAAGTAAAAATAAAAAAGAGCTTGTTTCTAAACTTTGGTCGGTATCAGAAACAAACTCAACATATACTAGTAATAATATCTATTACCATTTCTATTATCGCAATAAAATTTAGAAAATTCAAGAGGATTATATACCAGTTTTTATAGTAGGGAAGCAATCTATACATTCTATAAACAGAAAACAGAGAATGTCCTTGATAATAGTTACTTACTAATGCTCCTATAAAAATATTAATAGAAAGAAATAAACGGGACTATTTATGAATTTATTTATTCCAGACGAAGTGATTCGGCAATTTCAATTACTAATATCAGATACTGTTAAGAAAGAACTGGATAAATTTTTGGATATTAACGAAAATACCAATCAATTTTTAAATAAAAAGCAGACTTGTGAATATTTGAATATATCCAACAATACTTTAGACAACTGGATTAAGCAAGGCTTACCTTGCATTAAGATTGGAAAAATTGTTCGCTTTAGCAAAACAGAAATCAATCGCTGGTTACAAAAGCAGTAGAAATTCTATGGTGGTTTGTTATAATGTAACCATGGTATTTTCTAGCTCAATTCAAAAGGAGAATACTATGTCTATTACAAAAACTAAAAACGGAACCTATCGCTTACGTGTTTATATTCCTGAGGAGGTTAAATCTTCGCTAGGTATTGATAAGAAAGTGATTGAAAAACGGTTCAAATCAAGGAGTGAAGCAAAAAGATACGAACTAGAACTTCAAAAAAAGATTGATAAAATTCTTAGTGGCGGATCTGCTTCATTAGAGAATAGCGGTTCTATTCTCTTTTCAGATTTCTATCAAAACATTTGGTGGGAATCTTACAAAGCAGGTCAGACTACTTCTACTGCTAAACCACCATCTCAAGCAACTATAGTTGGAACAGAAATTGCTTTTAGAAAACACATCTTACCCTTACTTGGGAATTATTCAATAGACTTTCTTAATCAAAATAAACAAGTTGTACTAAATCTATTGACTCAAAAGGCTGATCAATATGCAAATTTCAAAGTTATCAGGAGCTACGTTAACTCTATCTTTGACTGGGCAGAAGAATTAGAGTATATCGAAACTAATCGCCTATCAAAAACGATAAGCCGTATCAAAGCCACTAAGAAAATCAAGCTACAGGAATCTAAAAAAGATGAAGATTTATATCTATCTCAAGAAGAACTTCAAGCATGGTTTACAGCTTTTGAAAAAGATTTAGAGACTGAAAAAATTCTATTCAAAGACTATGTTTTGTTCTATACTACCTTCTTTTTGGGAGATAGAAAATCAGAGAGTTACGCTTTGCAATGGAAGCATATCAATACAAGTGAACAGGAGATTCAGTTAGTACAAGCTTTAGATAAATACAAAAATCCAAAGTCTACCAAAGGAAATAAGAAGACAACTTTTCGAATTCCTAGTGAGTTAACTGACTTACTTCAGGAATGGAAAAAACAACAAAAAATTGAACTGGCTAAATTCAATATTATCCAGACTCCAGAACAGTATGTGTTTACGTACATTGATACAAAGGGAAACGTAAACAGTTGTCTCCATGCTGATTATCTTAACAACAAGATGAAATCTGTTAAGCGTCGTCATCCAGAACTTGCACATGCAACTCCTCATAAATTACGACATACAGGAGCCACGCTCGCTAAACAAGCTGGAACCTCTATGGAAGCTATTTCTGAAGCACTCACTCACAGTGATACGATTACAACTAAGACTTATGTCAACAC
>ERZ773005.1234-NODE-1234-length-14074-cov-21.030387_pt1 | contig 14074 bp, 12 predicted proteins | sample MGYA00580666_ERZ773005 | MGnify/ENA primary metagenome ERZ773005 (study PRJEB29015, sample SAMEA2737999) | human oral metagenome | biome: human oral; feature: human-associated habitat; material: dental | place: China | collected 2061 ...
GGTATGAGCGCATGGGGAGGCTCGATTACTTCCCTCGCTGGTCTATGTGGAACGGGACGGGGTTCGGATACGGGCGGGGCGAAGAACGTGTTAGATGCCGAGAGCGGCGCGAGGAGGTCCCTCACCTCGGCCTCGTTCGGATACGGGCGGGGCGAAGAACGTGTTAGATGTACTGCTACGAGGTGATGTGACCAGACGCGCTCTACCTCTCAAAGCAAGCCGCAGTCACTCAGGCTTCGCCATAGGAGAGGCGTAGTCTGATGACAATGAATCAAACAAAGTGTATCTTTCATTGAGTGATACCCGTGAGTTGCCTACCTGGGGTAGATAGCGGAGAGAGGTATGAGATGCAGCTAGTAAAAATCGCAAACGTCCTTCTTGAGGACACAAGACAGTTCCACACGTCGCCGCTGCTCTATATAAGGAGCTCTTGTGGTGCATGTCCGGCTGACGAGGGATGGATGCTGCAAGGACCGGGGCGCTTCGATTTTACGACCTTCTTTAATGCGCTTACTGTTTGCAAATATGATAAATACACCGTCTCGACGGGCTATCGCCTTCACCTAGAGCTTAAAGGCGCGACTGCCAGGGTGACGCAGACGTGCGTTGATGCGTTTGACTACTACTCTCGTCCGCAGGACAAAACAGCTGTATGTGTTAGGGGGGGAGATGCGTGGTCATCCGTCGACCTCACGCTTTCGTATGGGCCAAGCGATGTGATGGTGGGTTTTGTCATCGAGACGGAGGGCGTGGTTTATATCAGGAATAGCTACTATGAGGCGGAGGTTGATGAAGCTGCGATTCGTAGGGTTGAGATGGCCCTCTCTACCACTACCTTCAAAAAAGAAGAGTATATTCTGCATAATATCGAGCTCGTTCGTAGATGCATCCTCGCTTCGGACGAGTCCATAGCGTCGCACTTTCGTATGTATGTGGTAGACAATGGTCGCACGCTTGATCATGCCGCTCTTTCAGGTGACGGGATCACCATTTACCCAAACCGCAATGTAGGGGGTTCGGGGGGCTTTTCCTATGGGATGATTAAGGCGCTGGAGCAGCCTGGCATTACGCACATCTTACTTATGGATGATGATGTGGAGCTCTCGCCCGAGAGCATAATGCGCACGTACTCACTTTTGACCATCGTAAACGATGAGTATGTTGATGCGCTGATAAGTGGCGCAATGATGAGTTTCGACGAGCCGGACATTCGTTGGGAAGACATCGGCTACATGACGCAGGGCGGTTTCTGTCGCTCCCTCAAGCCGCCCATGAGGATGAGCGTACTACACGACTGTGTTACAAGCGAGAGCTTTGAGCCAGACACTGCCACGTGGAAGGATCTGAAGCAGCGGTATGCCGCTTGGTGGTATTGTTGCATTCCCTTATCCGTGATTCGCAGCAATGGAATGCCACTTCCCCTCTTCGTACGTTTTGATGACGCCGAGTATGGCATGCGATGCAAGTCTCGTATCATGACACTGAACGGAATCTGTATCGGTCACCTTGCTTTTTTCATGCGCTACAATGCCGCCGTCGAGCGCTATCAGACCGCGAGAAACGGCCTTATTGGTCAGGCGGTTACGGGCGTTGCGCCTCTCACTAATTTTATCGAAGAACTTCAACACAATGTCATGATTGAGCTTGTGAAGTTCAACTATACAGATGCTGAACTCGTCCTCGAGGGTTTCGAGGACTTCATGCGTGGGCCTGAGTGGTTTTCTCATAAAGATGTTGCTGAGCGGCGTTTTATGGATGCCAACAAGAAGAGGGAGAAGCTCCTTCCCCTTGCAGACCTTAGAGAACTCGTGAGGGATCAGTTCGCTATTGACCTCACTACGATTGGTGTGGACGAGATAATTCGCGACATTCCTTTAGGCGGCTCACTGAGAGGCAGGGTCTATAACGTCACACATGCGCAGTTATTTGAACGCTCACTCAACGGGCAGCTCTATGGTAGGCTGAAGCCCTTCGCTAGTGAACCAGCCATTATCGAGGCGGTGGGATGGTCCTATCAACCAGGGAAGCTATATGGGGTAGACCATATTATAGCACTCAACATTCAGAGTAAGTCAGGTATCATCCGACATCGTGATAATGCACGCGCAAGGAAGATCTGGACATATTTCCAAGATCTTATTAAACGCTATAAAAAAGATAAGTCATCACTTGAAGCATCCTATGCTGCTGCGCGTCCATATCTCACCTCAGTGAAATACTGGAAAGAGTACTTGGACCTGTAGCCTGCACCTAGATATGGACCATGGAGGTCGCGCGCTCATACTGTCAGTCCGATCAAGTGAACAGGAAACTATGACGTGGATACCCTATATAGATACCCTATATATAGTAATGCCTGCCTATAACGAGTCTGAAGGTATTATTGATACCATCAATCAGTGGTCGTCGAGAGGATAGGCGGCAATTCTAGGCTTGTCGTCGTGGATGACGGCTCGAAGGATGTCACGCTCGAGATCCTTAGGCGGTACGCAAAGAGTCATTCGCTGCTTATGCCGCTTACTAAGCCAAATGGTGGTCATGGTCCTGCGTTGATATTCGCTTACGGCTATGCCATAGAACGGGACGCTGACTATGTCTTTCAGACTGATTCCGATGGTCAGACGGATCCTCGTGAGTTTTGGCACATGTGGGAGGAACGTAAGCAGTATGACGCACAATTTGGCAACCGGATCGCACGGGGCGATGGTCGAGACCGTGCGTTTGTGGAGAGCGTGCTCTGCAAAATCGTCCATCATTATCTCTATGGCACATCCTGTCCAGGAGAGGCGATTGGTGACACTGCATGTATCCCTCGTGGCTAGGTGTGGATGAAATGCTATGTTCGATCCATTGTATGTGCTGACACAGCATATACGATTGACTACACTGGCATGAGTCAAGTGCTATGAATTTCAAGTTTCGGAGGGAAATGTGCTGCCAGTAGACAAGCAATTGAAGGTCATCACATCGGGCACCATGCAGATCGTGCCCGAGGAGGAGCTCAAGAGGAAGCTTGCTGAGGGACGACCCCTCAAGGTCAAGCTGGGCGTGGATCCCACCTCGCCTGACCTGCACCTTGGCCATGCGGTGCCTCTGCGAAAGATGCGCCAGTTCCAAGACCTGGGCCATACGGTCACGCTCATCATAGGCAACGGCACCGCCCTTATCGGTGACCCGTCGGGTCGCGACAGCACGCGCCCGCCACTCACTGAGGAGCAGGTCGAGGCAAACGCCCAAACGTACGTCGAGCAGGCCATGAAGGTGCTCGATCCCGCGAGGACGACCATCGTCCACAACGGCGATTGGCTGAAGCCCCTCGATCTCGCGCAGATTCTCGGCCTCATGAGCCGATTCAACGTCGCGCGCATCCTCGAGCGCGAGGACTTCCACAAACGTTATGCCGAGGGTCGCTCCATCGCCCTGCACGAGTTTATCTACCCCGTGCTCCAAGCGTATGACTCCGTGGTCATCAAGGCGGATGTCGAGATGGGCGGCAACGACCAGATCTTCAATCTGCTCGCTGGACGAGACCTCATGCGCGCCAGAGGCATGGAGCCACAGGTGGCCCTCACGATGCCACTTCTGGTGGGCACTGACGGCGTCAAGAAGATGTCGAAGAGCTACGGCAACTACGTGGGTCTGACCGACGAGCCATCGGACATGTTCGGCAAGCTCATGAGCATCACCGACGAGCTTGTGCCCATGTACTTTCGCCTTTGCTCCACGATACCCCCGGAGGAGGTTGACGCGATAGACCGTGCCTATGCTGACGGTACGGCAGACCCCTACGAGCTCAAGCGTGCCCTCGCCGCCAACATCGTTGACCTCTACCATGGTGCGGGGGAGGGGGCTCGGGCGATGAGTGCCTTCGATGCCACGTTCAGGAAGAGCGAGGTTCCCGCCGACATCGCAGAGTTTCCACACTCTATTGCCAAGGTCAACGACGATGGACAGGTTTATTTAGGCAAGCTGCTTGTAGACGTGAAGATTGTGACGAGCACCGGAGAGGCGAGGCGCCTCATCGATGGTGGTGGTGTTAAGATTAACGGCGAGACGGTAGCCCCGAAGCGCTACAACGTGGAGCCTGCTCTCCTCTCGAAAGGCACCGTCCTGCAAGTTGGCAAACGCCGGTGGGCAAGGCTGGTGTGACGTCACCTTCGCTGACGGGATGTCTACTGTCGTGAGGGGTGACGCGAGGGGACGTGGGCGTTGTGTGTTGGCATCCTATCGCCGAGGGAGTGGCTAGATGGCGTACGTGAGCGAGAGGTATGAGGGTGTGGCCGTCCTCATTCCCTGCTACAACGAGGCGCAGACCATAGGCAAGGTCGTGGACGACTTCAGGCGAGAGCTTCCTGGTGCCACGATCTGGGTCTATGACAACAACTCCGCCGATGACACAGCAGACATCGCCCGCGCCCACGGCGCAATCGTTCGCCCGGAACCCCGGCAGGGCAAGGGCAATGTGGTACGCCAGATGCTGCGTGATGTGGATGCTGAACGGTACCTGATGGTTGATGGTGATGACACCTATCCGGCCGAGGCCGCACGCAAGCTTCTGGCACCACTTGAGGCCGGCACCGCCGACCACGTCGTGGGCGATCGCCTCTCGAACGGGAGCTACGGGGACGAGAACGACCGTGCCTTTCATGGTCTTGGCAACGATCTCGTACGCTGGCTCATAAAACTGCTCTATGGCTTCGAGTTCACCGACGTGATGACGGGCTATCGTAGCTTCAACTATGCCTTCGCCAAGACGCTGCCCGTGCTCTCTCCGGGTTTTGAGATCGAGACGGAGCTCTCCATCCACGCGGTTGACAAGCGTTGGAGGATAACGCAGGTCCCCATCAAGTACCGAGACCGTCCGGAGGGCTCGGTATCCAAGCTGAGCACCTTCTCGGATGGTGCCAAGGTCCTCAAGATGATAGGTCGCCTCTTCAAAGACTATAAGCCACTCGGCTTCTTCTCCCTCGTGGCCCTTGTCGTTCTGGTCGTCAGCCTCTGCCTTGGTGTGCCGATCATCGCCGAGTTCAGGGTGACGGGACTCGTTCCCCGCCTTCCGACAGCCATCGTCGCCGTTGCCTTTGCGGGGCTTGCCGCGCTGCTCTTTGCCTGTGGCCTCATTCTCGACACGGAAGTCAAGGCCAGTCGCCGCCAGTGGGAGCTCGATGTCATGAGGGTGTACACAGAGATGCGCGCACGCCCTAGGACAGAGGGGGGCGCGTCGGGGGAAGACTCGGCGAGCGAGGCGGCCATCTCGGTGTGATGGCGATATCTCACTCGACACAGCTCATGTCCGTCCCCTCTGCTTGATGCCATCCCCCATGAAAGTGCCCGAGCTGCTTGCGCCCGCAGGCGATCCAGGGTCGTTCAACGTGGCTCTTGCGGCAGGTGCAGATGCCATCTACTGTGCCCTCGGGAACGACTTCAACGCCCGCCGCAAGGCGAGCAACTTCACGCCCGACTCCTTCGAGGAGGCCTGTCACAGGGCGCATCTTGTGGGCGTGCGCGTTTACGTGACGACCAACATCGTCATCAAGAGCGAGGAGATGCCACGAGCCCTCGCACTCGCCCGTGAGGCGTGGCTTCTGGGGGCAGACGCTCTCATCATCCAGGACTGGGGACTGCTCTTCGAGCTTCGTCATCGCTTCCCTCAGATGGAGATTCACCTATCCACACAGGCTAATGTGCACGATGCACGTGCGGTGGCCTGGTGTCGAGGCTTGGGTGTGGCGCGCGTGACGCTGTCGCGAGAACTCTCGGTGGATGAGATATCCCGCATCGCAGAGGAAGGCGTCGAGCTCGAGGGCTTCGCACATGGGGCACTCTGCTTCTGCTACTCGGGCGTGTGCCTGATGAGCTCACTTTCCGGTGGGCGTTCCGCCAACCGGGGGCTCTGCGCGCAACCCTGTCGCCTGCCCTATCGGTTGGTGGACGGGTCTTTCCACGACGTCTCTGCCCCCAACCGTCGCCTGCCACTCTGTCCTAAGGACTACTGCACCATAGACGAACTGGGCAGGCTCTTGGAGGCGGGCTTGGGTTCCGTCAAGCTGGAGGGGCGTATGAAGGCGCCCGACTACGTATATTCGGTGGTTCGTTCCTATCGAGCGCAGCTGGACGACCTCGCAGCCGACCGTACGCCTACGGTCGAGGAGGACGCCTTGCGTCACGAGCGTCTGCGACGCGCCTTCAATCGCGATTTCACCCACAGCTACCTGGACGGGCGCGCCGATGATGACATGATGAGCTACGAGCGCTCCAACAACAGGGGTCGGCTCGTGGGACGCGTGGTGGCCTCGCGCGATTGTGGTGGCGCCAGGCTGCGCAGGGGCGGAGCCAATGGCGGTCGCGCGCGCTTCAGGGCCAAGAGATTCTTTGAGGTGGACGTCCTTCTTGACAGCTTCGTGGGCAGCGGAGACCTTTTGGAGATCCGCCCCGTGAGCGATCCCACGAAATTTCTGACTACCACCGCACCTGCCGACGCCAAGGCAGGCTCACTCATATGCTGCAAGACCGTGCGCCCCATGGAGCCTGGTTCCTCGGTGCGTGTCATCTGCTCGCGGCAGGCCATGAGCGAGGCGGCACGCCTCGCTGCGGGAGGCGAGGGGCCCAAGCGTCTTGTCACGGTACGAGTGATCGCGCGGCTGGGAAGGCCGTTTGCGGTCGAGCTTGCCTGCGTAGACGGGGCGGCGACGGCACGTGTGGAGGGCTTTGTGGTCGAGCCCGCGCGGACCAGGGCCGTGAGCGAGCGGGACCTGACCGAGCACGTGGGACGCATGGGGCACACTCCCTTTGCGCCCATCTCCATTGAGGTTGAGTGCGACGTGGGATGTGGCCTGAACTTCTCGGCCGTTCACAGGGTACGCTCAGAGGCCTGTGAGCTGCTTGAGCGAGCGTTACTGGAGCCGTATTGTGCCACGGTGCGCGGGAGGGACCTCGCTCACGCACCCGATGGTGATGACATCGCACGACAGCTGCGCCTCGTACGCTGGAAGGCGACGGGCCAACAGCCCGCGCCTGTCAGTGAGGTCGAGATCTGCGCCCTCGTACCGACACCAGAGATCGCTGGCGCGGCGGGCAGGGCGGGGGCCACGCGCATGTACGTCACGCCTGACGCCCTCATCGAGGCAAAGGCGGATGGTACGCCATGGCCGTCTGAAACCGTCCTCATCCCCTGGCTCGACGAGGTGTGTCGGGAGGCTGACCACAGGCGCCTGGACCCACTTGTCAGACGAGGTGAGGCCTGTGCCGTCGGCAACGTGAGCGAGTTGGCGCTTGCGGTCCAGCGAGGTGCGGTCGCAGAGGTCAGACCCTGCATTCCCGTTCATAACGAGAGCTGTCTTGTCGCCCTCGAGACGGCTGGCGCCATGGGGCTCTGGTTCTCTCCGGAGCTCACGCTCGATGAGGTCTGCGCCTTGGGGAGCGTGGCCTCAATACCCTGCGGCCTTATCGTGAGCGGACGCACGCGGGCCATGACCAGCGAGCACTGCGTCCTTCAGGCGACGGGCCGTTGCCTTTACGACTGCGCGGGCTGCGAGTTGCGTCGGGCTCCCCACTTTCTCAAGGATCAAAGCGGCCGGCTCCTTCCCGTGCGCACGGACCTCGAGGGGCGCAGCCACATCTATGCCGTACGACCGCTCGACGCGACCCCTGAGCTTGCTAGGCTCCTTGCGGCGGGCATCACACGCCTCATGGCGGACTGCACGCTCCTTACTGCCGAGGAGGCGGAACGTGAGGTCGCGCGCATTGTCCGTGCGCTCGCTGCCGTAGCCGCCGGCAGGCGTCCGGCCAAGCGGATGGCGCATGCGGGCCTTGGCCATCTCTATGATCCCATAGCATAGGCACGCCCTTGGGAGACACGGAATAAATTGGACCTGGCGAGCTACAAGTATGCATCTCCGCAGGCCAGAGGGTCCCTGCAACCGCTCGGGCCGATTTACTCAGTGTCTCTCCCGTCCTTCCACCCCGACCTGCGATAACCCCATCGACATCATGTCCGTTCATTCTCACCGTAGCAATTGTATTGATGGACGGCAGCCGTCTGACGTATGCCCCCGTGAGTGTTGGGTACACTCGATTTCGATTGTATTTGCGCAGGCAGAACGTTGTGTTGGATCCATGGGAGGATGGGTCTGCGCGCGAGAGGGGAGATGACATGGCAAAGGGCGAGACCATCGCCGAAGAGAGGCCCAAGGTAAACCGGGAGCTGCTCGAGGCAACCCTTGACGTCATCCGGCAGAGCCTTCAGGCTGATGGTGGTGATGTCGTACTCGTTAGCTGTGATGACGATGGGGTCGTGACGCTCGAGATGCAGGGTGCCTGCGCGGGATGCCCACTGTCATCCTATGACATGAGTGAGGGCATAGAGCGCATCTTGAGGGAGCACGTTCCCGGTGTCACGCGCGTGCAGCCCGCGATGGCATGGTAGCTCATGCAGCCGCGTGGGGACTGAGAATCCGTGAGGAGGCCCCCGGCGCAGGGTTGTTCCGTGCGCCGGGGGCCTCCTTGTAAGGAGCTTTCTGGACGATGTGGCTTAACGATCTCTACCATGCCCTCAATCCGGTGGCCATGCAGCTGGGACCCGTCGTGATTCGATGGTATGGCCTTGCCTACCTTGCGGGATTCTTGCTGGGTGGCGCTGCGGTCTGGCGGACGTCGCGGCACTGGGGGCTTGATCTCACCCCCGATGACGTCATGAGCGTCGTTGCGAGCATCGCCCTTGGCATCATCGTCGGTGCGCGCCTCGGCTACGTGCTCTTCTATGGTGGAGGGCATTACCTCGAGAATCCCGCCGAGATACTGATGCTCAACGAGGGAGGCATGAGCTTTCACGGGGGGCTCATGGGTGCCATCGCCGGCGGCTCTCTTGCCTGCTGGCGTCTGCGCCTGTCCATCGCGACCATGTGCGATCTTGCCGCGATCGGTGCCCCCATCGGCCTGTTCTTCGGTCGCTGTGCGAACTTCGTGAACGGTGAGCTGTGGGGGAAGCCGACTGACCTGCCGTGGGGCGTCATGTTCTCTGACACGGGCGGGGGAATGGTGTACCGTCATCCCTCCCAGCTCTACGAGGCCATCTTGGAGGGCCTCGTCATCTTCCTCGTGCTTATCCTCCTCTCGCGCCGTGTCCCCCCACGAGCGCAGGGGACCTTCATCGGCGTCTTTTTTGTCCTGTATGGCTGCCTCCGCTTTATGGTCGAATTCGTGCGCATGCCTGACGAGCAGCTCGGGTACCTCGCCGGAACAGGCTGGCTCACGATGGGACAGTGCCTCTCGGCACCCCTCGTGCTCTTGGGCGCGGGCATCCTCGTCATGTCCCACAGAATGCGCCGCCCACAGATTGGCAAATTGACTTAAGTTTATGCCTTTGCCTATTTCTGGGGCACGAGAAGCTTGACTCGCTTGGCAAGCACTGTCGCCTCGTGTCCTTAGGTCCTATGGCACGCCGTGGCTGTTGCCACGACGCTTGGCCGACGGCAAGGATAAGGGCTCTCTGCGACGTCGGGCGTCTCGCCACCGCAACCTTCTCCGGGCTGGGAGGCCTGTCGTTCGACGCCCTCACGTGCGCGCGATGCCTGCGTTGCCCACCAGAAACCCCGAAGGACCAGTAATTTTCACTTTGCTGTCTTAGAACTCTGAATAGATGGTATACTCTCTGATAAAAATCTGACTGCAGGGTATCATACTCGCTACCCTGCATGTGGGAGATGGTCCAGACTCTGGCCTCTGATGCCAGGCATCCTGCCTGCGTCGTGGGTCAGCTCGATCGTCTTTCCATGGAGTGTCTTTTGTGTAATAGCTTTGGAGGTTAGAAGTTCGATGGGCACGGGCATGATACGACTTGGGCCGCTTGTGGCCCTTGCGTTGTCGTTGGCGCTCTTGGAATCGCTGGCACTTACGAGTGCGTCGGTGGTAACTCAGGCAGCGCCTACTCCCGCCATGGTGACAAGCGATAGGGTCATGACCCAAGGTCAAGACGCCACGGACCTGCCGCTGCCGGCTCTCATGGGGGCGGGAGCGCTCGTGGGGGGACTGCTCGTGGCGGTCGCCCACCACAAATCGGGAAGTGAGGACCATCGTGACGCTCGGTAGGGTGGTTGTGAGGCGTCTGTTGCAGAGCTGGGGCCCATCGCTGCGCGCCGTCGCAGTCGTGGCCATGGCCTCGGTCCTCGCCGGCTGCGTATGGGTGATGTCAAGGCATATGCAGGGCGTCGGTTCCCTCAGTTCTCTGGGGCATGCCGCCCTCGAGCCTCGTGAGCTCTCGAGCGATGACGTCCGCACGGGAGACGGCAAGACCGCAGGAGCCGCGTCGGTCTCGCAGGCGGACGTGCTCGCCGCGCTCGGTTCGCTGAGCTTCGACGGCCAAGACATCTCCCTGGCCTCTGATGGCACCTACGTGCATGTGGACGTCAACGGTATATGGGTCGAGCAGAGGTCTGCTGACGATGCCGCGATGATGGTGGACAAAACTGCCCGCCGCGCGGCCGCGCTGGCGATGTGGGCCAGGGGATGTCAGGCGAGCGTACCTCAGCTCACCTTCATTGTCAGGGATGCGGCGGGTGCCGTACGCATGGTCGAAAGCGTCTCGGTCAGGAGTGTGACGAGGGCGCACTCTACGCGCGAGCTCCTTGCGGGTACCCTCGGATACCAGATCTCGTGGGATGCCTACTCGTCACTCGACAGGCCGGGCTTCGAGCGTGAGTCTGGGGTCACGCCAAGGCTTCCGACCGGAAGCGCAGTGCCTTTCTCGGACGCGGTCACGGAAGTCGACGGAGGGCGCCTGGTGTGAGGCGTCCGGGAGGTCGATGCGAGGCGGTGGTCCTGTGGGGTTCGCCCAGTAGCCGCCGTCTCACCAAGCCTTGGGCCGGGCACCTCGACCGGAGACCCCCCGAGATAGGCAAAGCGACGGTGGATAGGACGGGCGACGGCATCCCAATTCGAGGCAGGACGCTTGCGTCGCTGCGCTGCCAATAATGGGCGAGGTCGCCATTCTCGTGGCATTGCCCTATACTGGGAAGGCATGCTTGTCATGTCCATACGCCCGCGCGTCGCAGGAGACAGGAGATGCCATGTCCGCACCGCTCAAGCCAGACATCGCCTATGATGACTTTGACAAGCTCGATATCCGCGTCGGCCTCATCGAGCGGGTGGAGGACGTCGAGGAATCCAAGAAGCTTGTCGCGCTCACGGTGAACTTTGGCGACTTCAGACGCACCATCCTCTCGGGCATGAGGGAGGAGCGCGAGGATCCTGGGGCCATCGTGGGCACCAAGACGCTCTTTCTCGTCAACATGGCACCACGCAAGATGGCCGGGAGGATAAGCGAGGGCATGCTCCTCGACATCGGCTATGAGGATGGCATCGTGCCAGCGCTTCCCGTGCCCGAGAGGGATGTGCCCGCAGGCACGCGCCTCTGCTGACGGGCAAGCTTACAGCTGGTGTTGCGGGCTGTGGCGTGGGTGTGTTGTGGCGCCAAAAGATTTCGGGGGTCCCAATGGAGAAGACCGGCCATCTCGCGAGGAGCTCATCGACGGATGACCGCGTTCCGGACATCGTGATCATCACGGGAATGTCGGGAAGCGGGCGCACACAGGCCATGCACGTCTTCGAGGACATGGGCTACTACTGCATTGATAACCTACCCCCTCGCCTGATCCTGGACCTCGCCATGGTCGTGGGCATCAACTCCGGCATCGGACGCCATCTGGCCGTCATTTGCGACCTCAGGAGCCAGGGCCTTTTCGATGAGATGCCTGACGCCCTTGCCGCCCTCGACGAGCATGAGCTCAGCTACAAGATCGTCTTCCTCGATGCCTCTAACGAGGTCCTCATGCGTCGCTACGACGAGACGCGCCGTCGCCACCCGCTTGCGGGCCTGTCCGAGGCGACCTCATCGTCCATCCAACGCGAGCGCAGGCAGCTCGGGGAGGTCCGTGACCATGCCGACCTCGTCATCGACACGAGCCGCCTGCGCACATCGGACCTGCGCACCCGCATCCGCCGCGCCTTCTCCGAGCTGACTGACCAGCAACTCCTGAACATTCAGGTCTTCTCCTTTGGCTTCAAGTACGGCATGCCCACCGACGCCGACCTCATGATCGACGTGCGCTTCCTGCCCAACCCATTCTACGACCCCATGATGCGCCCGCTCACGGGCAATGACGAGACCGTGCGGGACTTCGTGCTGGGAAACGACGTGACAAAGGACTTCATGAAGGCCTGGGAGCGCCTGCTCGACGTCGTCGTGCCCGGCTACGTCGCCGAGGGCAAGTCACAGCTCTCCATCGCCGTAGGCTGCACGGGCGGGCAGCACCGCTCGGTGGCCATCGCCAACGCGACGGCGGATTACCTTAAGGGGCAGGGTTACCACACCGTCACGTCCCACCGTGACCTTGGGCTGGCAAGGAGGTAGGGGAGGATGTCGTTCACCGCCCGGGTAAAGGACGAGCTCTCGCGCATAGATGGCTCCTGCGACGAGTGCGCCTACGGCGAGCTCTCGGCCATCATGCGCATCTGTGGGACCCTGTCCCTCCGGGGCGAGGATGAGTACTTCATGAGAATGTCTACCGAGACGGGCTCGGTCGCACGTGTCATGATCAAGCTCATCCACGGGCTTTTCGATCTTGATACGCCTATGAGAGTGCAACGCTCGAACTTGCAGAGGGCCAGAAACTATCTCATCGATATTCCCGACCAGGGTAAGCTCGCGGGCGTCCTCGCTCGCTTGGGTATCATCGTGCCGGGCCGCAGCCAACAGAGTGGGATTCCCACCCAGCTCTTGTCCAGACGCTGCTGCAGGCAGGCGTTCGTGCGCGGTGCATTCATGGCGGGGGGCTTCATCGCCGATCCCGCGCGTGACTTCCACCTTGAGATTGCCCTTGCGAGAGAGGAGCTTGCACAGGGCATCGTGGGCCTTCTCGTTCCCTTTGGCGTCGACGCCCGCATCAACCATAGGCGTGGCTCCTCGGTCCTCTACGTCAAGAGCTTCGACGAGGTCGTCTCGCTGCTGCGTCTGATGGGAGCTGAGCTCTCTGTGCGAGACGTCGAGAAAGCTCGATGGGTGAAGTCGCTCAAAAACGAGGTCAACCGTCGTGTCAACGCCGAGCTTGCGAACCAGGCCCGCTCGATCGGTGCCGCAGCCGATCAGCTTAGGCTCATCGATGACGCCGAGCGTCTCGTTGGACTCAAGAACCTACCCCACGCCCTCAAGGAGTTCTGCCTCACGCGCAGGCGCAATCCCACCGTCTCCCTGGCCCAGCTGGGCAGGTTCTTTGACCCACCCGCATCGAAGTCCGCGATGTACCATCGCGCGCTCAGGCTCGAGCGCCTTGTGGACGAGGCACTCGACGAGACACACGTCCGAACGCGCGACGATGTCCTGACGAGCGACCTCCCGCACCCCTCATGTTGATGCGCGAGGCGTCATAGGAGACAATCCTGTTGATGTGCGTTCCAAACCCCTCGTGACCCTTCGCAGATGATTATCCCTTTTTGCTTGCAGAGTGGCGAACTTGTGCCCACAAAAGGTGTAGACTATGTCGTAGTAGAGTGTATGGCCAGTCAGGGGACAGGCCCCTCGATGGCCTCACGAAAGGAGATAGTATGGCAGTCAAGGTTGCTATCAATGGCTTCGGCCGCATCGGCCGTCTGGCGTTCCGTCAGATGTTCTCGCATGAGGGCACCGACATCGTCGCCATCAACGACCTCACCTCCCCCGAGATGCTCGCGTACCTCCTGAAGTACGACTCCACTCAGGGCAACTACGCACGCAATCACAAGGTCGAGGCCGGCGAGGACAACATCGTCGTCGACGGCAAGAAGATCACCATCTACAAGGAGGCGGACGCCAACAAGCTGCCCTGGGGCAAGCTCGGCGTGGACGTCGTCCTCGAGTGCACCGGCTTCTACACCTCCAAGGCAAAGGCCCAGGCCCATGTCAACGCCGGCGCCAAGAAGGTCGTCATCTCCGCCCCTGCGGGCAATGACCTCCCCACCATCGTCTACAATGTCAACCACGAGATACTGACCGCCGATGACAACATCATCTCGGCGGCCTCCTGCACCACCAACTGCCTGGCCC